>Ga0209526_10000540_pt1 | contig 24689 bp, 25 predicted proteins | sample JacPinW_OM2H0_M1_FD_188566 | JGI IMG/M metagenome (GOLD analysis project Ga0209526, IMG submission 188566) | Forest soil microbial communities from Algoma, Ontario, Canada - Jack Pine, Ontario site 1_JW_OM2H0_M1 (SPAdes) (version 2) | ecosystem: Environmental > Terrestrial > Soil > Boreal... | reverse complement strand
CCCCCGTCCCAATCGTTCGCTCAGCTGATAAACCCCGCTTGTAGCGCTGAAACCGGTTCTCATTAGTGAGGGGATATATCGTAGTTATTGTACTGCTGGGGAAATTGAGAGGGGTGTACGGATTTGCGTCAAGCAGGAATTGAGGTTGAATTTGTTGTTTACGATTGCTGCTGTTGCTGCGATTGTTGTTTCGGTTCGTTTCCTATTACCCACGTTCCCTTGTTATTCGTACACGTATCCGGATCGCTTCCATCTGCACTATTGCAGTGGTCGTGACCATCGGGATCTGTAAGGGTCACCGGATTGTTTCGGACATACGCATACAGATTTAGCGTCTGCGCGTCGCCGAGATCGGCACTGGGAATCGTATCGGGATAGTCTGACCAATCCGGCGTCATAAACCGGCCGTACCGCGACGAATTCTGCCTCGCGCCGAAGTAGTCCAGACCGGATTCCGTGTCGCGTTCTTTGCCGGTGAAGTGCAGGGGGCTAGGATCGCCGCAGGTTCCACTGATTGTCTGCGCATCGCCAAACGGCAAGCTGGTGATCGTTTCGCACACGCTGCCGTTCACAGTGCTCCGTGCTCGTTCGGTCCCCAGCCAATCGACATGGTTAAAGTACGTCGTACTGTTGGTGCTGTAGCTTGCCAAGTGTCGCCCACCCGCGTAGATTTCCGTGCGGCTACCCGCCGCTACGTCCGTGATTATATGACCAGCCAAATCGTACAGTGGCCAAGACCATCCCCCGTTGTCATGGTGAAAAGTTCTCAAACCATCAGCGTCGTAAGCGTATCCGGAATTGCCGCCCGTTCCTCCATCATGACCCGCTATCCGGTTTTCAGCATCATAGCTGTAAGTGTGCACCCCATCGTTCAGCAAGTTGCCCGCCGCGTCGTAGGACATGCCGTCCATCCGGTTATTGTTGCCGCTGAAGCTGACACTCAAAGCGTGAGGGCCGTTCTGGTGCCAGCGATTTCCGAACCGATCGTAGTCATACGTGTAGGGTTGTCCAGTCGCACTAGCACTGATCAAGCGATTGAATGCGTCGTAACTGTAGGCCCAATTTCCGTTGACGCTATCGTTCCCGGTCAAAACATTTCCATTCGGTGCATAAGTGAGCCCGAGACTATAAATCGTCGTGGTATTTTTGGTAGCAGCTTCCGTCAGCAACCGCAACCGCTTGTCGTACGTTAGAACCTCGTTGATCCCGTTCCCCAGTGTGGCCGTTATCGTTATTTCACTCTGGCGCTAAAAGTATGTGTTTTGTACTTTTACCTACCAGTTACACCGACCGCACCGGCAGCGCTACAACGTCTTCCACTTGCATCACTTCCTTCACTAAGTAGGGCTCGGCGTATTCCACTCCCGCCAATTGTCCGTAGTAGCGTGCGATCAGGTTCACTTCTTTATGCAGGCGGTCGAGCGGGATGTCCACTTTCGATTTCTTATCTTTGGCCGAAGGGCGGAACTGCGAGTGGTACGCCAGAATGGCCCGGTAGCGCCGGTCAAAGTATCGCGTAATGTCGACGACGAATGTGGGGCGCACCTCACGGTAGTAGACAGTCGAGTAGAGTATTTTAAAGGGTCGAAACGCGTCGCCTTCGATCGGCAACTGCTTCAATCCGGCCAGGAAGCAGCCTTCATAACCAAGACGTCCAGCGGTGTAGTGGTCCGGGTGACGTCCCTCCCAATAAGGGAGAATCACAGTGCGCGGTTTGAGCGCCCGGATTCGCGTCGCCACGGCCAGCTTATACCTTTCGTTGACCTCGAGGCCGGCGTCCGGCAGCCCCAGGTTTTCCCGATGCGCCACGCGCAAAATCCGGGCAGCCTTGGCGGCCTCTTTCAAGCGCGTTTCCGGCGTTCCCCGAGACCCCATCTCTCCCTTGGTCAGATCCAGGATGCCCGTCTTGTAGCCCTGGTCGGCGGCCTTGAGGAGCGTGCCGCCGCAGGTCAACTCGACGTCATCCGGATGCGCCGCAATCGCCAGCAAGTCGAGTCTCATCACTTCTCCTGAAGCCTCTTCGGAAGAGCGAAGATTAGCACAGTCTGGCGAGGTGTTGCCTTTGCGCTGAAGCGTAACGAGGCGAGATCCGGGCGGAGACTCCAGCGTCCCAACTTCAAACTATCGTATGCGCAAGGTGCTCCGCAGTCATAAGTATTACGCCGATGCCCCTCATCTCTTCCTGGCTGCGGTCGTATAGCCCTGACACCGCGTCCGCAACAAGAACGATTCGAAAATCGCGTTCGCTTGCCTCGTACATTGAGGCGCGCGGGCAGTTGGGGAAATTGCAACCGGCGAAGGCAATCGAGGTCACGCCAAGAGTTAGCAGGTGCTGTTCCAGGGGCGTTTGGAAGAACGCGCCCCATCGAGGCTTATACATCACCCACTCCTTTGGACCGAGCGGCTGAGGTGCCCCAGAAAGAAGCAGGTTCGCGTCGAGCTTTGCGTTAGGTCCGGGGAGCAGGGGAGGGGCCAACTCAGCTCCCAACGTGCCTGGGCAGACGATCGCGGCGCCCTGCTCCACGGCGCGGCGCCGGCATAGGTCTACGTTGCTGCCGTCGCTCTTGTAGAGCCGTACCATGTGCACGATGGGCAACCGCGCGCGTCGGAAGGCCGCAGCCAGCCGCTGCATTCTCGGGAGGATTTCGGATGTCCCGGGGATTTCGAATGGCTGGCCTGCGAGGAAGTCTTGTTGCATGTCGATAGTAATCAGGGCCATCGAGTCGAAATCGGGCCGGGTGTAGTCGGCATTTGCACCTTCTTGCATCCGTGTGTAATTACAGGGGACACACCCGGATGTCAATGAGGTTTGCCCTGGTCCGCCTGGACGGTGTCTTCTGCGTTCCGAAAGTGCGATAGGATGTCGAGCAGCCCGGCCCAGTCCGGCTAGGAGAGGGAACTCGTGTCCGAATCACCACTCGCGGGAAAAGTAGCGTTGGTTACGGGAGCGGCTAAACGCATTGGCCGGAGCGTGGCATTGCGCCTTGCCGCGGAAGGCGCGGACGTCATCGTCAATTACCGCAAATCGAAAGCGGAGGCCGACAAAGTCGTCGCCCGGATTTCTGCAACCGGCCCGCGGGCGATGGCCATTCAAGGGGACGTTGCGAAACGAACAGATGTGCTCGCGCTATTTGGCGCTGTCGAAAGGGAATTCGGACGTCTCGATATCCTGGTGAACAATGCCGGGATGTTTTTCCCGGAAAAATTTGAAGAGTTGACGGAAGAACAGTGGGACACGATTCTCGACGCAAATCTCAAATCGCAGTTTCTATGCTCGCAGACGGCAGCGCCGATGCTTCGCCGCAGCGGGCATGGCCGGATCATTAATTTCGCTTCGCTCGGCGGCCTGCTCGCCTGGCCCGCCTACACTCACTACTGCGTCTCAAAGGCCGGTGTAATCATGCTGACGCGCTGCCTGGCGCGGGCTCTCGCGCCGGAAATTACAGTGAATGCTATCGCTCCCGGAACGATTTCGTTTCCCGGCGACGCCCCTGAAATCGCTGAAGACTTCGTCCAGCGCGCGCCACTGCGCCGAACCGGCGGCCCCGAAGATATCGACGAAGCCGTTATCTTCCTCGCAAAATCTCCGTTTATCACCGGGCAAGTCATTGTAGTTGACGGCGGCCGCACCCTCACGTAGGAAGAGGTTCCGGTCAATCCACGCGAATGGCGCCTGAAGCAAGCAAGCCGATCAGCTCTTTGTCGGCGGGAAGGAAATCGTATTTTGGCAGCACGGCGGGACCCGCCCACTCGAATCGCTCAAACGCCAGGTTTTGGAGCGGGGCAGAATCTGCGATCGTTGCCCAGAAGAAAATCAAAATGAGATCGTCCTGGAGTTCTTTGTACCGGTGCTTCGTGCGGTAAACTTCGCCACCAATGGTGGCCGCAATCCCGAGCTCCTCATGCAATTCGCGCACAAGAGCTTCCGAGGCAGACTCGCCCGCTTCGACTTTGCCGCCGGGGAACTCCCACCGCAATGCGTTTGAGTCATTGCGCTTTCGTTGGCAGACCAACAGCTTTGAATCCCGGGTGATGAGCGCTGCGACGACAGTTCGCACGAGTGGTGGTCCGCATGACCCGGCAACGGTTTATGCCAGCAGCGGGTTCGCCTTTTCAGTGTCGATTCCGAGATCCTTAATGGCTTTTTCCACGACGGCGGCCTCAATCTTGCCGTCTTGGAGCAGCTCATAAAGCGTGGCCAGCGTGATAAAGCGTGAATCCACCTCGAAGAAATTGCGCAGAGCTTCGCGGCCTTCGCTCCGTCCGAACCCATCGGTTCCAAGCGCGGCAAGACGGCGCGGCACCCATTTGCTGACCAGATTGGGAAGAGCCTTCAGGTAGTCCGTGGCGGCGACCAGGACGCCCGGCGCATCGCTGAGACATTGAGAAACGTAGGGGACCTGAGGCTTTTCCGTAGGGTGCAGCAAATTCCAGCGCTCGGCGTTGATGCCGTCGAAGTACAAAGCCTTATAGCTGGTTACGCTCCAAACATCCGCCGCGACGCCATATTTCTCCTCCAGAATGTCCTGCGCTTTTAACGCTTCACGGAGAATCGCGCCGCTGCCAAAAATCTGCGCGCGAAGTTTGGATTTTTTATTTTCGGAGGGGCGGTACTTGTACATCCCTTTCAGAATTCCATCCCTGATCCCCGGCCCCGGCGGCATGGGAGGCATCGCATATGCCTCATTCATTACGGTAATGTAATAGAAAATATTCTCGCCATCTTTATACATTCGGCGGATGCCGTCCTGGATGATGACCGCAATCTCATACGCAAATGCCGGGTCATAGGCCCACAAATTGGGAATCGGCAGCGCGAGAACGTGGCTGTTGCCGTCCTGGTGCTGAAGGCCTTCGCCCGCCAGAGTTGTGCGCCCGGCGGTGCCGCCGAGAAGGAACCCGCGGCAGCGCATGTCCGCGGCGGCCCAGATGAAGTCGCTGATTCGTTGCAGGCCGAACATCGAGTAGTAAATAAAAAACGGAATCGTATTGATTCCGTGCGTGGCGTAGGCGGAGCCGGCGGCGATAAACGACGTCATCGATCCAGCTTCCGTGATTCCTTCCTCGAGAATCTGGCCGTCTTTTGCTTCTTTGTAGTAGAGCAGGGTATGCACGTCGACAGGCTCGTAGAGCTGTCCCCGGCTGCTGTAGATGCCGACCTGCCGGAACAGCGATTCCATACCGAATGTGCGGGCCTCATCGGGCACGATGGGAACGACGAGCTTGCCAATTTCAGGGTCGCGCAACATCTGCCGCAACATGCCCACGAAAGCCATCGTCGTGGAGACTTCACGCCCTTCACTCCCCGTCAAAAATTCCCGGAACAATGCGTCATGGTCCGCCACGAGCGGTTTAGACCGCACCTTTCGACTCGGCACGTAGCCGCCCAGCTCTTGTCTGCGGGCGCGAAGGTACTGGATTTCGCGACTGTCTTCGGGTGGACGATAAAACGGAGTGTCGGCCAACTGGTCGTCGTTGATGGGAATTCCGAAACGCGATCGGAATTCACGGAGCTCTTCCTCATTAAGTTTTTTCTGCTGGTGAGTGATGTTCCTTCCCTCACCGCTTTCCCCGAGGCCATAGCCCTTGATCGTTCGCGCGAGAATGACGGTGGGTGAACCTGTGTGGTCGACGGCCGCTTTATAGGCGGCATAGACTTTTCGCGGATCGTGGCCGCCTTGCCGCAACGTGCGCAACGCCTCATCTGGAATATCCTCGACCATTTTCAACAGACGCGGATCGGCCCCAAAAACATGCTGGCGGAGGTAAGCGCCGGATTCGACCACGAGTTTTTGAGACTCGCCGTCTACCATTTCCCCCAACCGCTTGGCCAACAGACCGTCAACGTCGCGATCGAACAGAGGGTCCCAGTCGCTTCCCCAGAGCACCTTGATGACGTTCCATCCCGCGCCTCGGAACGCTGCTTCCAATTCCTGTACGATCTTTCCATTCCCGCGAACAGGACCGTCCAAGCGCTGCAGGTTGCAATTGACGACAAAAATCAAGTTGTCAAGATGTTCGCGCGAGGCAAGGGTGATGGCGCCCAGCGATTCTGGTTCGTCCGTCTCACCGTCGCCCAGAAACGCCCAGACCTTGGCATTCGTCTTCGGTTTGATGCCCCTGTCCTCCAGATAGCGATTGAAACGGGCTTGATAGATGGCCATGAGCGGGCTGAGGCCCATCGATACCGTGGGATATTCCCAGAAGTCGGGCATGAGCCAAGGATGCGGATAGGACGAGAGACCACCGTCCGGCCTCAATTCCCGGCGGAAGTTCTCCAGCTTCTTGGCGGAAAGACGTCCCTCGAGAAATGCACGTGCGTAGACACCCGGAGAGGCATGGCCCTGAAGATAAACTGTGTCTCCCTCGAATTCTTCGGCGCGTCCCCGGAAGAAATGATTGAAGCCCACCTCGAAAAGCGTAGCGGCGGAGGCATAGGTAGAAATATGACCGCCAATACTGTGGTCGACTCGGTTGGCGCGAACCACCATGGCGAGTGCGTTCCATCGGATCAGGCTCTTAATCCTGCGCTCGATGTCCTGGTCGCCGGGAAATACTGGCTGCTTCTCCACGGGAATGGTATTCACGTAAGGAGTATTCGCGGTGAACGCAGGACCGACACCTAATAGTTGAGCGCGCGCCCGGAGGCGGTCGAGGAGAAGCGTCGCGGCCTCCTGGCCCTCTTCTCTCAACACCGCATCGAAGGATTCAATCCATTCCTGCATTTCCTGGGGGTCGATGCCAGGGATCTTCGCGACAGAACTGTTATCCGTCATATCTTGCCCCTGTCTTTACTCTGGCGGGCTGCACTCTTCACTTTTACCGCCGCCGACATGAATCGTTGAGCGTAAAAGTGGAGCCCGCACCGGAAACACTCCGGCAAAACACAAAAAGTTTGCGCCCGGTGAACGCGCAAACAACGGACCATGCCTGCACGGGCGGCTTCACTTCGGTTGACCAGTCGACTTGGCTTGTTACCGGGCGACGCGTTTCGTCCGCGTCGAAAGAGCAGGCGCCTGATCGAGAGAATTCAGGTACCTCCTCAGCACAAGCCGCAGCGTTCGAGGCTGCCATCGACCAAAACGCTTGTGCTACTGGACCGGACCGCACAATAGTAGCAGTTTCGCTGAGTCCTGCAATTGCTTTTCGCGATCTCGCGGCGCGCCTGGGCTCAGTTGTGTCCGGAACTGAGCGGAGGCGGCGGGTAGTCCGGCAACTTCTCCTTCGTATTGTCCGCGCGTTTCACCTCAAGCTCATCGAACAGGACCGAAGGACTCACGATGGACGAGAAGGGAATGCCCGAGCGGTTGCTGACCAGGGGATCGCTTCCGGCGGCGGTCAGATCGCTGCGCAGAGCGCGGGTATCGAGCTCATTGAAGATAGCGCCTCGGACCATCTCTTCATGTCCATCGTCGGTCCAAACCCGGTAGAGCACGCGCGGTGTAAGCTGCGGACCGAGCGTGTCCACAAAATAACCATATTTCAGTCCGCGATCGCGGCATTTTTCGATCATCTGCTTCTTGAGCTCATCGCGCGTGCTCGTCTTCGTTGCGCGGATGAACAGGTTTCCGGCAGCAGGCGCCGTCGTTCCGCTACCTGCGGCGCGTCCATGTCCGTTGGATGCCGGGAAATCGCGAATCGGCTGTCGCCCAATCAGAAAATTCACCAGCGCGCCGTTGTCCACCACGGTTACGGGAGCGACTTGTACACCCTCGTCATCCACTTTATAGCTCCCGCTCAGGCTTTGGGTTCCGAACTTTTCGATGGTGGGATCGTCCACAACTGAAATGAAGTCCGGCAGCACGCGCCCCTTCAAACTGCTGGCAAAGGCTCCGGTGGTCCGCGCGGGGCGCCCTGGAGCAGGCCTCCTTCCCAGAACGTTAGGAGCGATCAAATCGAAAAACATGTCGGCCGCAGCATCATTGGAAAAGAGAACGGGCCCGCGATAGTCTTCCTCCACGACAGGGGCTTCGCGCAATTTCTTCATTTGCTCCACGAGATGGAGCGCATTGGATTGGAATGCCTCGGGCGTGGGCATCTCTTCGACGCGATTCGATGCGTATTGGGGCGACCGGTCGAGACGCATACCATCCTGAGCCTGCTCGCTGGCGCCCAGGGTCATCAAGTAATGCGTCGAGCCCTGGCGCGTGACGGTCCCTTCGGTGTTTACAAAATATTCGTTCAGGGTAACAAAACTCAATGTGGCGCCAAAGGATTGAATCTGTGGATCGGTTTTGTAGACGGAGGTCGCGGATTCCAGCATCTTGGTCCACTTGGCGGGTTCGACCTCGAGTTTTGCGATTGCGCCAATGGATTGGACTACCTCAGCCTTTGCGAAATCGTCCACGGGCTGCTCGACGTTAAACCGTTTCAGCAGGGATTGTTTTCCAGAGAGCGCTTCGCCGGCTCCCTTGTATGCCTGGTCGGTCGCTAGCCAAATCTGGTGCCGGAGGGCCAGTTCGTCGCCATCGAGGGGAAGGATTTCGCTGACTCCCTGACCAGATCCATAATAACTGTCGACCTTGTAGTCGCCGATGCGGACGAGGGCGCGAAGCAAACGCAGGCGCGTTCGATTCTGCTCGAGCAGCGCGCCAAACGCGGCGCTGGCTTCAAATTGTTCCACGTCGAATACGCGATACTCGATGTAGAACGGAGCGCCCACATTGTCCATCTTGAGTTGCGACTTCGATCTGGCAAGCTCCGCCTGGAGAGCGCGCAGGATTGGGTCTGACGGGGCTTCCGTCGCGGCGCGTTTATCTTGCGCGCGGAGAGTGACCGCGAATGTGGGGACAAAACTCGATAACAGTACGGCGATCACGCTAATTGCGACTCCTGAGTGTTTCGGTCGTATCCGAATCATTGCGCACCGTTGGAGTTCGATATGGCCGCTCTTCCCGAATCTTCAGATCCCGGGGGTGGAAGAATGGGAGGCCGCTCGCGAGATGCCGCGCGTTTTTGCACTTCCATTTCGCTGAACAACATGGCCGGCGCGGAGGCAGAGACCGGCACGCTGCCGGATTCAGCACCGCAGACGCCGTTAAATACCTGCGTGGTATTCCCCGTAAGCAGAATCCGGTTCAGAGATGCGAGCGGAGTGCCCACGATATCGACGCCTCGCACGAGCTGGTCCGGGCGCCCGTCGGCATACACGCGCCACACAATCACCGGAAGCACCTGGAATGCTTGGGGAAGTTCACGGGTGGTCAGCGTGAATCCGCCCTGCACGTCTTCAAAGTACAGACCGTAGGGCTTACCGGCCTTCTTGATTTCCTCGATCAATTTCCCCCGCAATTCGGAATCCTTAACGGTCTTCGACGATTCCACGATCAAATTACCCTGGCGGCCCGTGGGCATTAGACCCGCTTGCCGCCTTCCATGGCCATTCGACTCGGCAAAATTCGCGATCGGCATGCGCGACATCAGGAAATTCTTCAAGATTCCATTCTGAATCAGTGAGACGCGCTGCGCGGGCACGCCTTCGTCGTCGTGTGAATATGAGCCGGCCAGCGCCACGCCATTCAGGGAATGTAGCGTCGGGTCATCGTAGACGCTCAGAAAATCTGGAAGCACACTCTGGTTCACTTTCTTGGTGAATGTCTGTCCTTCGGTTTCTCCGCGTTGGCGGTGTCCTTCCAGCCGGTGCCCCAGGACTTCGTGGAAAAACACAGCGGCCGCTCGCCCCGAGAGCAGCGCGGGGCCATCGAATGGTTCGGCCAGTGGCGCGGCGCGGAGTACCTTGAGGTCGGCCGCCATTTTTTCTTCCTTGGCGGCCAATTCGTGCTCGGAAGGGAATCCGTCGGGCTTCGTGGAATCAAAAGTTTCCACGCGCACCAGGTCCATTCCATCGTCGGCGCGTGTGCTGGCTTCCACGACCAGCCGCGCAGTGATCCCCGGCGTTTCCACTTTGCTTCCTTCAGTAGAAACGAAATACGAGGTTGCCTGTTGGATTTGCAGGGTCACCGATGAATTATAGATTTCTGGATATTTCCGGAACGCGGCCGAATATTTCCGGATCTTGTCTTCCCACTCTTTTTGATTGAACGCGATCGGAGCCACGGGGTGATCGATTTGAGTCTGGGATAGTTCGTGTGAAAAATCCGGCGATTTGTCCTCTTCCACTGCCTGCACCGCCGTATTGCTCAAGACTTTCGCATACGCCGGCGACGCGCGGCGATACTCGCGATCCGTCATTTCCCATAACGTGCGCGAGATGCCGTCGCGGTCGTCAGCCAAGGGCAGGGGGCCGGAGGTAATTCCCGAAGAGCGATTCTCGTTGTGGGTGTTGTCAAGCATTGGGCTGCCCACGCGCATCGTCACGTCAGCCCATCGGTGGGTCGACGCGTTAGAAGTGACGATTGTTCCGTACGTCCCCGCGACTTGGAAAGTATGCTGGTCGTAGACTTCATAACTGATGAAGTAAGGTGCAGGGTCAGCTTTAGATAGGGAGTCCTTCGCTCGTTCCAGTTCCGCCTGCATCGTTGCGAGTAGCACACCGGAATCTGTTTCCGGGTGCGGCGCGGCCCAACTGAGCGCTCCGCCGGCCACAACAGCTACAAGAAAAAAGTATCGCAGGGAAAGAGAGAGAAGGGATCGCCTCATATGTTTATTGGACGTACTGCCTCCTGCTTGGATAGACGCCAATGGCACGAATTCCGTTGCCGCTGCGTCTCGAACCTAATCCGTCTTCAGTCACCTGCTGCCGGCCCGTTCTATTTCTGGTGGGCTCTACGTTTCACTTGAAGACATTCCCTTTCACCCCGCAGGGGTGAAAAGCTCAGGTGAACTTACAATGTAAATGTAGATCCGGCACCAGGCTAAATGTTGATAATGCCCCGAATCGCTGCGCCGGGCAATTGCTTTCCTTACGCGTGCCGCCACATTCGGCAATACAGTTTGTAACGCGGTTGCGCGACTAGACTGCCCGCGCCATACTCCTGCTATGTACAGCGAAGCCGTCCTCGATCATTTCCAGAATCCGCGAAACGTGGGCGTTCTTGATTCCGCCACGGCTGTGGTTTCTGTTGAGAATCCGGTCTGCGGCGACATTCTCGAACTCTCGGCACGGATGGAGGCGGGGCGCATCGCCGAAGCGCGCTTCCGGACACGCGGCTGCGTGACGGCGCTGGCGTGCTCTTCTTTGTTGACGGAATTGCTGGGCGGGAAGACTCCGGCTGAGATTCGCGGCATTATTCCCGAACAAATATCGGAAGCATTAGGCGGGTTACCTCCAGCCACATTTCACGCCGCGCAGCTCGCGCGCGATGCCGTCCAGGCCCTGGCCGCAAAACTCAAATAAAGAAAACGATTTAACACAGGGGGCACAGAAAAAAGCGACAGGGGTGCACTAAGGGCCTAATGGAGCGAAAGAGGGATAAACGACGGAATGAGCAATGCCGATTTCCTTGTGATTCTCTGTGTTTAGTTCTTATCTGATTCGATCGCGCGGCGAAGCATATCCGGATCGTTAATATTGAGCACGACGCCCTCTTCCTCAGTTGGTACTTCGAGAACATCCGCAGAGTGCGCCCAAACCACCGCTCGCGCGCCTTTGTCGGTGGGAGCATCCAGCAATTCGCCGTACAGCGCGTTTGAGAAAATCACCGGATGGCCGCGCCGCCCGTTGTAAGTGGGCAAGACGATAGACTTGGCGTTCCCATAAAATTGTCCGATCAATTCGCCAACCAATCTTGCACTCACAAGAGGATGATCGACGGGGCAGAGAATTATTCCTTCGGTTTCGATACCTGCCAGGCTTCGTATCCCCTCGCAGATGGATGACAGCTGGCCCTGCTCCCAATTAGAGTTCAGAACGACCATGGAAGGATCGAGCTTCGCGATCGTGCGAATCTCCGCGGCGCCGGCGCCAAGCACGACGCGGGTCACGCCGATACGCGAGTGGCGCGTAACTTGAATTAGGTGTTCGAGGAACGTGCCTTCGCGGTAGGGAAGCAGCGCTTTCGGACGCCCCATCCGGCTGGAGGCGCCGGCGGAGAGAATAACGGCGGCGAGCAATCGGTCCCCTCACGCCACTGAAGCAGGTGTGGCGTTCACGTGATGCACAGCTTTGTGGGAGAGATTTGTGGCGCCGCGACGTATGGCGATTAGCTCCGCCGTGATGCTGATGGCGATTTCTTCGGGCGTGAGCGCGCCAATGTCCAGGCCCACCGGCGCGTGAACGTTCGCGAATTTTTCCGGCGCGATGCCATCTTTCTCGAGCGCGCGGTAAACGGACAGAACTTTGCGTTTGCTGCCGATCATTCCGATGTAACGCGGCGAAGTTCCCACGGCCCAGCGAAGCACATGCATGTCGTCCTTGTGGCCCCGCGTGACGATCACCATGTAAGTCGCGGCGCTGGGCTCGATCTTCGCAAACGATTCCTCAAAGCTGGTGTAGATTTCGCGCGCCATCGGGAAGCGCTCACGGTTGGCGAACGATTCACGGTCGTCGACGATACCGATCGCGAATCCCGCCGTGTGCGCGGCGTTCGCCAGCGCAATCGAAACGTGCCCGCCGCCGAAAATGTAGAGCACTGGCTGCGGCAGGATCGGCTCGACAAAAATCTCAAGCGTGCCTCCGCAGATCAGTCCGTTGTCGTAGTTAGCTTCGTTGTTCAGGCTGAACGTCATTTTTCGCGGCGCTTCGGCCTGCATCACTTCCTTCGCGGCGGCCCAGACTTCGGCTTCGACGCATCCCCCGCCAATCGTCCCGGCAATCGAGCCGTCTTCGCGAACGAGCATGCGCGAGCTTTCGTAGCTCGGAATCGAGCCGTTGGTATGAACGATGGTGGCCAGCGCCCCGCGTTTTCCTTCACGGCGGAGCTTGACGACTTCTTCAAAAAGATCCATAGGGAAGCGCCTGAAAACTAGGTGGGGGCTCGAGTTGCTTGCCCTGACGAAGGAAGGGGAGCCCGCAGAAATAAGATTACGGCGCGCGGTCCCGCGTGTCAACCATGCCGGGCGGTATTGGGCCTGTTTCCGATAATCGCGTTCGGGATTTCCGACGCATTTGTGGGAGAATGTTGACCGGCCCAGAGGATTTGATTGCTTACCGGACTAGTTATGTTTCTTTGCCAGGATCCCGGGGCTACGAAATGAAGAGACCCTCGAACCCAAGCAACGCTTTTCTATTGAAACTTGAGCTGCGCAGTCATCCGGGATTGCTCTGCGTCGTGCGCGGCGCAATGGAGCCGTTGATGGGAATGTTAGGGTTTTCCGCGGCTGAATGCAGATCAATCACTCGAGCGGTTGACGAAGCGCTGTCAAATATCATGCGGCACTCTTATCGCGGCCGCCTGGACCAAGTAATCGGTGTTTCGTGCAGGCGTATTCAGAGACGCGCTCATGCGGGAATCTGCAAGGGAATCGAAGTTCTGCTGATTGATAGTGGACCGGCTATAGACCCAGCCAAACTGTGTGGCCGGCCATTAGACGAGGTAAGGCCTGGTGGCTTAGGATTACATCTAATGCGAGAGTGTATGGACAGCGTCGAGTACACGCGCAGAGGTCGCCTGAATCAACTCCGATTGGTCAAGTACGCTCAACCCTCGAAGAGCCGTCCGTGTCCATAAGGGAGAAGTCATCGTGAAGATTTCCGCTCGTCGAATCGACAAGACTACGATTTTCGATGTATCCGGAGACATCGATATGTCGAATTCGCCTGAAGTCAGGAACGCCCTGTTGGCTGAGCTTCGCGGAAGCAAGGCATCTCGCGTCGTTCTAAATCTTACCGAGGTAGTGTATATGGATAGCTCGGGCGTGGCCTCATTGGTGGAAGGCCTCAAGGCGTCTCGGGAATCCGGTTCGCGCTTTGTCCTGTTTGGATTGAGCCCTTCGGCGCGTGAAGTATTGAAAATTTCGCGCTTGTTGAAACTTTTCGAGATCTACGACGACGAAGAGCAGGCCATGAGCGCCTAGAAGTCGTCCATTTCGCAAGACACATCCTGTGGTTACAGAAAAAACGGCGTGGAATTCGTATCTCAAATCGGCGCGAGTGTCACAAATGGCCTCGCCTATCTTGGTTCTCTCGCAGCGCTGGGAGGCCGGGCTGCGTACTACGGCTTTGTGGGGCCGTTCCAAGGGAAACCGCCGCGTTTGCGTTCCGCTTTCTCGCAGGCGATGGATGTAGGGGTCCGCGCTTTGCCTATTCTTTCTCTGATCACGTTTTTCATCGGCCTGATTCTGGCGTTGCAGAGCGCTTATGAACTCAGCAAGTTAGGCGCCTTGAACTTTGTGGCGAGAGCTGTTGCCTTGTCAATGACGAGGGAACTCGGTCCACTGATTACCGCCATCGTGGTTATCGGCCGCTCGGGCTCCGCGTTTGCCGCGGAGATCGGAACAATGAAGGTTACCGAAGAAATCGACGCGCTGGAAACGATGGCAATTAGTCCGATACATTTTCTCGTCACGCCGAAATTTCTGGCCATGATCGTGATGTTGCCCTGCCTGACAATATGGGCAAACACCATGGGCATTCTCGGCGGAGCGTTATTCGGCGTCACTCAAGCGGATTTCACCTTCCGGCGTTACATCCAGACATCCATCGAGTCGCTTTACTTGCGGGACATTGCTTCGGGACTCATCAAAAGCGTGATGTTTGGCGCTACGATCACCGCAGTAGGGTGCTTGGAAGGATTAATGACGGGAGGAGGGGCCGAGCAAGTGGGCCGCTCGACAACAAGAGCAGTCGTGATGTCGATCTTGCTCGTTGTGGTAGTGGATCTGGTCTTTACCGGAGTATTCTTCTTCGTCGGCAATCCGTAGCGTCCCGGAGACGTCAGTGGATAGAAATACTGCGAATTCAAGTCCGCCCACAGCAGCTATCTCGTTGCGAGACCTCCGCGTGAGCTATGGAGAAAGGGAAATTCTGCACGGCATCACGTTTGACGTGGCAACCGGCGAGACGCTGGTGATCCTGGGAGGCTCCGGATCCGGCAAGAGCACGCTTTTGAGGACTCTGGTGGGATTGGAAAAACCGACCTCGGGCCAGGTCTGGATACAAGGCAAGGATATCGCGGCAATTTCACAAGCGGAGCTGGACCAGATCCGGAAAAAGACAGGGATGTCTTTTCAAGGCGGCGCCCTGTTTGGCTCGATGACCGTCGGTGAGAACGTAGCTTTGCCGCTCCGGGAACACACAAAATTAGAGGATTCCACAATCGAAATTATGTTGCGGCTCAAGCTGGAACAGGTGGGGCTCGCGGGCTTTGAATACCATATGCCTTCGCAGCTCAGCGGCGGAATGAAGAAGCGCGCCGCCGTCGCACGCGCTCTGGCGATGGATCCGGAGATTCTTTTTTTCGACGAGCCCTCGGCCGGACTGGACCCGATTATTGCAGCGGGTATCGACCAGTTGATCCTGGAATTGAAGAGGGCGTTTCGGATGACCATCGTTGTCGTTACGCATGAATTGGCGAGCGCTTTTCTCATCGCGGATCGTATGGTGCTGATCGATAAGGGGAATATTGTAGCGATCGGTACGACCCAGGAAATGCGGTCGAGCGTGCAACCCCGGGTGCGGCAGTTTCTGGATCGTGTGCCTGAACCGGACGTTGAAGGCGAACTGGATTATTTGCAGACACTCACAGAAGAATACCGGCGGCACGGATGAAAATCCCGGAAACACAGGAGCCTTATGAATCCTAAACGTGAGCAGGCGCTGGTAGGGCTGTTTGTACTGATCGCCGGAGGCATCCTCGTCGCCGCGGTTTTCACTATCAATGGCGCGTTTGGCCCCGCGGTCAAGATCTATCACGCTAACTTCCAATTTGCGGGCGGTCTGGAACCCGGAGCTACGGTCCGCTATTCGGGGGGGCCAAAGGTAGGGCACGTGGAAAGTGTGCGTGTTGATCCACAGGATCCTTCCCACATCGATCTAACTTTCAGCGTGCGATCGGATTTGCCTGTGAAGACGGACAGTAAGGTAAAAATCATGAGCATGAGCCCGCTCGGTGACAATCACCTGGAACTTCTTCCTGGGTCAGCCCAGGCGCGCACCGCCCCTGAAGGCTCTTTGATTCCCTCCGACAATTATGTCGACTTTAACGCTCTTACCGAGCAGATCAACAACGTCGCACCGCAAGCGCAACAATTAATGCGCACCCTGGACGATCGGGCGACAGAACTCAAAGTGACGCTGAATCGCGTCAACGATGTGCTAAACGACAAGAACCGTTCAAATCTGGCGGCCACGCTGGCGGAGACCCGTGGAATGCTTGAGGATTCCCGGCCGCAGATACGGTCGGCGCTCGAGCACGTAAACACCCTGAGCGAGAAAGCCGAGCCTTTGATCCAAGACTTCCGAAAGAACTCCGCGGAAGCAAATGAAGTGTTGACGCACCTCGATGCAATGATCGGTGAGACTCGGCCGGAGGTCCGTCAGGCCGTGATCGAACTTCAGGGCACATTGAAGCGTCTGACCGAACTGACAGGGAGGCTCAACCAGACACTGGATGTGAACTCGGAAAGCATCGATCAGCTTCTGGATAACCTGCTCCATGTCACCGAGAACCTGAAAGAGTTCACGGCAACCATTAGAGCCCGTCCATATTCGCTGATTCGAGCGGCGAGTCCGCCCGAACATAAAACCGGCCGGGAATAAAAACCTGAAGGAGCAAGGCATCATGAGCAAACGAGGCTTGATCCGCGGACAATCGCAACGACGAGGAGCCCGCCATGAACTGTAAAGTTACTTTGGTTGCGGCGCTATCTGTCGGACTCGTCACCGGATGCGGAGCTGCACGGCCCAGCAAGTATTATCAGCTTACCGTTCCCGGCGAGTCGACGCCCGCGTCGGACCATAGCCCGTACGCTGCAACGCTGCTGCTCGGGCCACTGAGGGCTTCCCACCTATACCGGGAAGATCACATCGTGTATAGCTCCAGCGGCGAGCAGATGGGCACGTATGAGTATCAACGGTGGGCCGAACCCCCTACCGAGATGATGGAAGAAGTTTTGCTTCGTGAGCTTCGCGCGTCAGGACGCTACCGCGCGGTTGATGCTCTGCGCAGCAATTCTCGTGGAGACTATATTCTCTACGGCCGTTTGTATGATTTTAAGGAGATTTCCGGTGAGCCGCTTTTGGCGCGGCTTACGATTGATTTGGAATTGCGCGACACGAAGACCAGCTCGACGGTTTGGACCCACTTTTACTCGCACGACGAGCCAGTGGCAGGGAAGGATATAGCGGCTGTCGTTGCCGCACTCAACCGTAACGCCCAGCGCGGTGCAGGTGACATAATGGCGAGCCTGGACCAATATTTTTCGACGCATCCCGTGAATTAGTACGACGCGGGCCACGAAGACCAATCACCCTTGGTGGACTTAGTTTGGCGAAATCCTCAGGTATAATGCTGCCGTGAGTGCTCAGTCGACACAACAAATGCAGTGCATGGAAGTCTGGAGCGGAAGCCAGCTCACGGAGCGCATGGTTCAATTGGGAGGTCTGGATGCGTGGGTCTACAGCAAACCATTCGGAAATGCGCAGCGCGGCGGCGATGTTTATTATGCATCGAGCTGTGCCACGGGCCGAATTAGCCGGCTGTTGCTGGCGGATGTGGCGGGACATGGAAGCTCCGTCGCCAAGATCGCGGCCGATCTCCGGACGCTCATGCGGCGGTTCGTCAACCGTTTAGATCAGACGGAATTCGTGCGGCTGCTCAATCAGCAGTTCGCGAACCTTTCGCAGGAAGGAACCTTCGCGACGGCAATCGTCACCACGTTCTTTGCGCCCAGCGGGCGTCTGAATGTCTGCAATGCGGGTCATCCGCGGCCGTTTCTGTACCGGGCCGCAAACGGACAATGGAATTTCCTGGATCACGAAGAACAGGCCGATCAGCGCGCGCCTCGCAACATGCCGCTGGGGATTATTGACTTGACGGAATACGACCAATTTGACGTCGAGCTGGAACCCGGCGATTGCCTGCTCGCATACACCGATGCCCTGATTGAATCCCGTGATGTTGACGGCGAAATGCTCGGGGAGGATGGCCTGCTGCGAATCGCGCGTTTGCTCGGGAACGATCACCCGCGAGAATTCATCGACACGCTTGTGAAGGAAATCGCCGAGCGGTTTCCTGACAATTTATCCGAGGACGACGTGACATTGCTTATGGTGCGGGCCAACGGCCGCGAACCGCGTTATTCGTTTGGAGAAAAATTGCGGGCAACGTTTCGACTTGCCGGGTCGCTGGTTCGTGCCATCAACCCTCGAGCCGAGCGGCCGCCTTTGCCCGACGCCAATCTTGCGAATATCGGAGGGGCAATTATTCCCGCACTAGGGCGGCGCTGGCGGGCCGGCCGCGCCATACGCCGTTCCCCTGGTCACCTCGCCTGATATTTTCCACCTCGACGGGTTCTCAGAAACTCGCATAAGTTACTTCAGTGCATTCCACATTGGTGGATGCGGCAGAAAGAATTTGGTCCCGCGCCGCCATGGTGACAAGGCCTCATTCCGACCAGGGCGCGCTTCGTGCGGCGAGCGCGCGGGACGTTGGACGCAGTCAATCGGCGGCGAACTATCGTCGATTGATGACTGCGGTTGCTCGCGTAACCGCTTTTCGCCCCTTCATTTTTTGCCACTTCAACCCGGGGCGAGTGAATGTGATTATTGCTATTGCGTCAAACGCTCACAGAACGCGTTCGGCCTCGTCCGCTTCGTGTGCCAGATCTTCCATAAATTCAAAGAAATCCGGCGATTGGTTGATGAAAAGCCCGTCTTTCCTTAGGCCAGTGACGGCCCCCATGGCAATCCCTGTCTTAGCAGTCGGGCGAATGATCGAGCAGACCGGGAAACTTTTGCTTAGGAAGACCGTGGGTTCCGGCATGATCAGGTTGCCCTGCAATGACTCCGGCTGCGGTGGGGTCTTCAGGTCGGGAAACGTCAGCGCCCCGTCGGTCAGAGGTACGGCATTCCCTGCCTTATCGTGCCAAGTCTGAAAATGCATAATCTCGGTCCCGCCGATGCTCAGGACAATCCGCAAGACTTCCAGACTGGTTACTTTCTGCGCCATCGCGGCGTACAGGCTGGTTCCACCTTGCTCGATGAACGCAAAGTGAAATCCGGCCGTGTTGGCGATCGCCTGGATGTGGTTATTCACGGGGGTGGTTGTAATGCCGAGTCCGAGTTCGGTGTCGTTCTTCGGAATCGCTGTGAACATTCCTGTGGCCAGCGTAGGAACTGCATTCGGAAAGGTGTCACCGAAATCTGGGTTCTGAGTCCGGCTGCGATACCGAGTCCACCAACTGGTGTCCACGCTAAGCCGCATTAGATTGGTGAGCCGCTTTTTTCCGTCAATTCCGGGTATGGCTGTGACTTCACTGCCTTCCAGAGTGCGGAACTGCTCCAGGCTTACGGGCTTCGCGCCCTTAGATGTCAGATATGCGTTGATGAACAGTTCGTGGCTCTCTTCATCATCGGTGTTGTCGGCGATGTATTGCGGCATATCACCGTCGAGCTGTTGAAGGGCGGTCTGGTAGGCTGAAGGTGGCGCATCAACCCCACCGAGTTCGTTGTATTGCTGCCACAGATCGGTTTCGAGGATTTCGGCCGCAGCCAGGAATCTTAGGACCGCGGCGTCTCCTTCGGTAATGCCGCCACCATTCTTGGCTCCCAACGCGGACAGGCCGTTGGACAGCATCCCTGCTCCTACCGTCACTGCGCTTGCGGCGGCGATTCCGTTTTTCAAAAACGAACGGCGATTAGCGCCCTTCTGGTTTGTGCTTTCAAGTGTCTTCATCCTTGTTCTCCTCTTTTCCGAAAGTAGTTGAGTTGGCCTACCCCTAACCCCGGCCCGGGCTGGCACGTGCGGAATCTGGTCGGTAACTGTAGCGGCGTTCGCGCGCCTTGTTGTCAGATCGCGGTCAAATGGATGTCAAGGATTCGTGGAAGAGAAATGACAATTTCCCGACAAACCTGAGGCAACTCTCAGAGACTCTGTCGGTCCCTACACCCACCCACCGCCTGCTAGATGGATCTCAACCACGCTAAGACAGATCGCAAGAGAACTCTTTATTACAAGAAATTGACAAAATCATTCTTGACACGGAATACTCTCAAGTGTAATGGTAAACCCGATGGTTAAGTATCGACACCCGCTCGACGCGACATTCCAGGCTCTCGCCGATCCAACTCGGCGCGCGATTCTGGCTGCGCTCACTCGCGGTCAAATGCCGGTGTCCGTGCTGGCCGCTCCGCATAGAATGTCGCTTCCTGCCGTGATGAAGCATTTGCAGGTCCTGGAGCGGGCAGGTCTGGTGAGGCAAAGGAAGAAGGGCCGCGTGCGTCACTGCCGTCTGTCTGCGCGGCCTCTGAAAAAGGCGGAAGCATGGCTCTCCAAATACCACGTGTTCTGGGGCCGTCAATTGGATTCGCTCGATCGATATTTAACGCAACAACCGGCCATGGAGGGTCGTCAATGGACAAAACGCAATCGCCAGCGAACATAACGCTCCAGATCAAGCGGACATTCCGGGCGCCGCGCGACAAAGTATTCCGCGCCTGGACCGATCGCGCCGAATTGGCTCGCTGGTTCGCTCCGTCCGCGGAATATTCCACCGTCGTGCCCGAGCTCGATTTCCGTGTCGGGGGACGCTATCGCGTCGAAATGCACCATAAAGACGGGAGCGTGCACAGAGTGTCCGGCACGTATCAGGAAATCAGGCCACCTGAGAAAGTTGTATTCACCTGGCGGTGGGACCGCGATTCCGGCCCTGAGGACTCGCTGGTTACCATTGAATTTCAGGACTTGGGAAATTCCACGGAAGTGACTCTCACCCACGAGCGGCTCCCCAGCCTGGAAGAACGGGACAAGCACGCCCATGGTTGGAATGGTTGCATGGACCAGTTGGCTGGAATCTTTAGGTAGGATCATCCGATCTGAATTTTGCAGAAGTCTGAACGCTAAATCTCACGCGAAGATCAAAGGAGCAGTCATGAGAATTGTAGACCCCATCTTGATGGAGATCGATCAGGAAGCACAAACGACCAAGCGGGTTTTGGACCGAATTCCGGAAGATAAGCTCTCTTGGAAACCTCACCCGAAAGCCTTTTCCCTGGGCCAGTTGGCCCTGCACATTGCGGCCGTCCCTGGCAACGTCGCCACCGCAGCCGCGCAGGACTCTTTTGAAGCCCCGAACTTCACCCAGACCGAGGCGACGAGCCGCCAGGAAGTTCTGGATACGTTTGCCAAGAGCCAGGAAACCGTGAAGGCCACGTTAAATAAAATGGATGACGCCAAACTCATGTCCATGTGGAGTCTGACCAAAAACGGGAAGATCCTGATGTCAGTTCCGCGCGTTGGATTTATTCGCTCGATCCTCATGAACCATATGTACCACCACCGCGGGCAGCTCTCCGTCTATCTGAGAATCCTGGATGTCCCGGTGCCTTCGATTTATGGCCCCAGTGCGGACGAAAACCCGTTTGTCTAGATCCACTCGTTTCGGTTATCAATTCCAATTAAGGGGAGCCAAGGAAAAATGAAATTCAACGGCGAGAGTAACGAGTATCGAAAGCTGCGAGACCAACTCCTGGAAGCCGAGAGCGAACTCAAGGACCAAAGGGAACGCGTCGCGGTCCTCCGCAGGCAATTGCCCATGGGAGCGCTCGTTGAAAGCGACTACATTTTTCGCGAAGGGCCGTCCGATATACGCGACGATTCGCCCGCGAATTTTCGGGATGTCCGTCTATCTCAACTCTTCGCTCCCGGAAAGGACCGGCTCATCATCGATCACATGATGTGGGGAGCGAATGATAAGCTCCCCTGTCCCATGTGCAATATGTGGGCCGACGGGTACGCCGGGATTGCTCCGCACGTGAGCAATAAAGTTAATTTCGCGTTGGTTGCAAAAGTCGACCTCGCGAGACTCAGGGAGTGGGCCCGCTCCCGGGATTGGGACAAAATCCGGCTCCTGTCTAGCCGCGACAATACGTTCAACAAGGATTTCAACTTGGAGGATGAAAAGGGACAAAGGCCGGGCGTCAGTGTATTCAGCCGCGCGGAGGACGGGAAGATCTACCACTTTTACACAACCGAGGCATCGCTCGGACCAGGACACCATCGCGGAATCGACCTTTTTTCACCGGTCTGGAATCTCCTCGATCTTCTCCCCGAAGGCCGCGAGAACTGGATGCCGAAACACTCCTACTAATTTTGCCGCGTTGAAGACCAAAGCACTCTTTTCCGCAACCTCTTTAGCCGCTGAAGCTACGTTTGGTTGCGGCTCCGCCACACAGTGTGTACCATACGAAAGCGGCAGGTCTCCTCTACATGATTGACGAACGCCAATCCGCTTGTGGGTGAGTTTTCGAGCTGGGAGGTATCGCATGAAAGGTAGACTGATTACCGTTTGTGCCTTGGCTGCGGGCCTTCTGGTCTTTTCCGGCCCTGTCGTGGCACACCACGGATCTCAAGGGTACGACTTATCGAAGCGGATCACCTTGAAGGGAACCGTTTCCCGATTCGCGTGGGCCAATCCGCACTGCCAAATTTATCTTGATGCGAAGGACGACAAGGGTAGCGTTGTCAATTGGGCCGTTGAACTGAATAATCCAGGAAATTTGGTCCGCTTGGGTTGGACTCATGTGGCACTGAAGGCCGGCGACGATGTTACTCTTGCTTTCAATCCCGGCAAGGAAGGCAAACCCGTGGGGATTTGCGCGGACGTATTTTTCCCTGATGGCCGAAAGTTACATTCGACTCAAGGTTGTGGCATACCGCAGGAACCAGAATGAAGAGCCGCCCGACGTGCTTGGTCGTCGCAGTGGTAGTGGTGCTCACTTTGTCCTCTGTGACCTTCGCTCAGACTGCCCAGCCATCGGGAGATACCAAGGCCCAGACTGCAAACGCCCCTGCCTTTGACCCACATGAACTGACCGGAGTTTGGGTAAGGGGCAAAGCCCCGCGTGGGAATGCCCCTCTAAGCGGAACTCGCCCCCCTATGACGCCTTGGGGCCAAGCGAAGTTCAACACCGTAAAAGGCTCATTCAGTTACAGCAGGTCGCCAGGCATCGCGCCTCCAGTCGCCCCGGAAAATGAGTGGAATGACCCAATGTTGCAATGTGAACCGGCGGGTTATCCACGCGTCATGCTTCAAATTTATGCGCCACTGATGAGGTTCATTCAGACTTCCAACGAAGTCGTGGAATTCTTCGAGTGGGGTCATACCTGGCGCGACATTTGGACCGACGGCCGAAAGCCTATCGAGAATCCTGAGCCGACGTTTTACGGATATTCGGTGGGCCATTGGGACGGCGACACCTTTGTCGTTGACTCGAATGGTTTTACCGATAGAACCTGGACCGATCCTTACGGTTCTCCGCATAGCGACCAAATGGTTCTGCACGAGACCTTTCGCCGCGTGGACCATGACCACTTGGAGTTGGTTATTACGCTCACCGATCCGAAGACGTACACGAAGCCTTGGGTGAGCGACAAAATGTTCTTCGACTGGGCGCCGAAATCACCGCGATCCGAGAACGAGGAATTTCGGGAAGATTTTTGCATATATTCCGATCAGGCGAACTTTTTCAAAAATGTAGATCCGGTCGGCGCCAGCGATGCGCCCGTGAAAAATAAAACCCAATAGAACGATCTTCTTACCGAGGTGATTTACTGACTTCTTGGAATTCGAGTTCTTTATACATCTCGTTGATTCTTTGAATGAGGCGAATCACCCGGCAGGCCGTATAAGCTCAGTGAGGAGAAAACCATGGAGAAACATCGCGGGTTGGCCGGGTTAAGGTTGACATTGACGGTTATCGCGCTGATAGCGCTGGCCGCCGCACCGGGTACGGCGCAGACGTTCCGCGGCACGATTCTCGGAACGGTCACCGACGCGACAGGCGCTGTAGTGAGCGGCGCCAAGGTCACGGTAAGAAACACGGACACCGGGCTGACCCGCGAAGTCACGACAGCGGATGACGGCAACTTTTCCGCGCCGGAGTTGCCCGTCGGCAACTATAGCGTGACGGTGGAGAAAACCGGCTTCAAGTCCGGGCTCGTGTCAGATATTCACCTGGAGGCTTCGAGCCAGCGCCGTGCGGACGTTTCACTGCCGCCCGGTGCAATTACAGAGCAGATTGAGGTCTCCGCGGAATCGCTGCCACAGATCGAGACGGAGTCGGACACTCTTGGCGGCACTCTGACCGCTGCCGACATTGGCAATCTGCCTGTAAACGGGCGTGACTACACAAAACTCATCTTCCTGAATCCGGGAATTGCCGGTTCTCCGGACCAAATCACCGATTCACCGGGGAGTTTTGGTGTGTTCTCGGTGAACGGGGCCCGTGGCCGCGCTAACAACTTTCTACTGGACGGCACGGACATGAATGACGGCTATCACAATATCCCCGCGCTGAATCAGGGAGGCGTATTTGCCGTGCCGTCGGCGATTCTACCCGTCGATGCGATCGCGGAAATGCGCGTGTTGTCCAATTATGCGGCCGAGTATGGCCGTAGCGCGGGAGGAACAATCCTCTTCATTACCAAGAGCGGCACGAACAATTTCCACGGCGCGGCTCTTGAATATTTCCGCAACAGCGCCCTCGACGCCCGGAATTTCTTTGATCCGGCGGGACCCGGAGGGCAGCCGAAGGCGCCCTTCCACAACAATCAGTACGGCGGCTCCCTTGGTGGCCCCATCGTTCACGACAAGACATTTTTCTATCTCGACTATGAGGGCCAGCGCGAAGC
>Ga0209526_10000538_pt1 | contig 24727 bp, 18 predicted proteins | sample JacPinW_OM2H0_M1_FD_188566 | JGI IMG/M metagenome (GOLD analysis project Ga0209526, IMG submission 188566) | Forest soil microbial communities from Algoma, Ontario, Canada - Jack Pine, Ontario site 1_JW_OM2H0_M1 (SPAdes) (version 2) | ecosystem: Environmental > Terrestrial > Soil > Boreal... | reverse complement strand
CCGGGGTCCCTGCCGCACCGTCGGCTGCGGTCGCCGACGTTTCCGTTGTTTTCGCTGTCGCCGCGCTGGCCGCGGGCTGCGCGGTCCCGGCGGTCCGTACCCGCCCGGCCGAGAGGTCCTGCCTGACCAGCATCGACCATCGGTCGAGCCGGGCGGCGCCGTCGACCGCGGCGAACGCGAACACGATCACGAGGTAGGCGTTGTACTGGAACGAGGTCACCCACCAGTTGGGGAACTTGCTCGCCAGCATGCGCTCCAGCAGGAGCGGGATCGCGGCCAGCACGATGGGCGACCGCAGCGAGAGGAAGCAGAACGCGGCGAGCAGCCAGAGCATGGTGTCCAGCTTCACTCGGGGCGTGATGAGCAGCCGCAGCGAACTGACCGGGTGGGTGATCAGGTGCCCGGCCGCCTGCGGGACGTTGTGGCCGAGGGCCTGGTACGCCCAGTAGTAGTCGGCGCGTCCGCCGAAGGCCGGGACCAGGACATAGGTCGCGAACACGCTGTATGCGAACCCCACCACGACCAGGGTGAGGCCGACGAGCAACTGCCTGTTTACCGTGCGCGGGCGCGCGACGGCCAGGTAGATCCCGATCCCGGCGACGAAAAAGCCCATGTCCTCCTTGACCAGGAGCAGGGCGGCCAGCGCGACAAGCGCGGTACGCAGCCGGCCTGCCTGTATGCGCTCGAGGGCCACCGCCATCAGGACCGGCGCGAACGCGGCCTCATGGAAGTCGAAGCTCACCGCCGAGGCGATCGGCCAGCTCAGCGCGTACGACGCGGATACGAGGTACGCGGCCGCGGTGGCCTTCCCTCCGCCGCCGAACGCCCGGCGGGTGAAAATCCACAGCGGCGGGATCGCGAGCGCGAAGAGAACCGCCTGCGCCACGAGGATGGTTTCTGGGCTGTTGTGGATCCAGTACAGGGGGGCCAGCGCGGCGAGTATCGGCGACCAGTGGTCGCCCAGGACGGAGAAGTGAGGGCCGAATCCGTTGTGCACCCCCTTGATGATCGAGATACCGGGCCGGAAATGCGCATACGACCGCACCGCCTGGTCGAAGATCACAAGGTCGTACGAGGCGGTCTGGAAGGTGTAAAAGCGGAACAATGCGAACACGGAGTAGGCCGCCGCGGCCACGGCTGTCAGCACCCCCACCGCGACCCGGTGCGCGGGCCGGTGCGGGCGCAATCGCTCGCCCGCACCCTGCTGGACGGCAGGCAGGGCGCCCTCCATCGTCACTCGCATGCCCATGATTGCGGAGAATATCGGGCCAAACCTCGGCGCGCGCCAGGAATGTAGCTGTTCGTGCCTGCTTGGCGATATTCAGCCGGGTCAGCATCGGATAGGGCGCCTGTGCCCGGTCTTACTACGATCAAGTAACGCTTTCCCTGGTCATCATCGACATTTTCTTCAGCCCGCGTTCACGAAGATTTCCCCTGGTGTATGCCCACGCCAGGGGCGTCGTCGATACCCCGAGGCCGCGCCGACGACCAGCACTCACTAGCATGCGGATCCGCCCACCTGCACAACGCTCAGGCCGTTGTCACCGACCGGCGTATTTGACAGTCGGTGCTGATGCAACGCTGCGGCCCACGCCGCCCGCTCGCCCGGTAGCACGTGCGTGCGGACGAGCCAGATCCGGGTGCATGGGCGCTGCCGGGCCCGCGCCAAGGCCGCCGAAAGCGCCGCGTCGACGCCGGCCGGGTCCCGGTTGCGCGCGACGATGATGCGCGGCTGATCGGGGAAATAGGCCTCGTAGCCCTGCAAAACGACGGCGTCGGGCCGGCGGGACGGGTGACCGGCCGGCCAGTAGTAGGCGAAACCCCAGTTGCTGCTCAGGTTCACCAGGATCACGTCGCCCCGCGCCGCGTGCGCGGCGACGTAGCGGGCCTGGTCGCGCACATCCTCGGTCGGGAGCGGGTGGCTTCGCACGTACGGCCGGGCACCCGCGGCGAATGCCACCACGGCGGCGGCGGCCAGCGCGGCGGCCAGCCCGCCCTTCAGCCAGGGCCGCAGCAGGGAGCAGATCCCGATCACCCCGATCGCAGCGACCACGACAGTGACAGCGAACAGGAACGTTGAGGTCCGCGGGTCGAGGAACGGGTACTTCTTCAGCGCGGAGACGGCGAACATCTCCGGCCCCAGCGCGGCGACGGCGATCGCCGTCGCGGGCCTGCCGAGCCGGATGATGGTGACGAGCCCGGCCACGACCAGGGGGGCCGCCAGCCAGACCGGCCCGAGGCCGAGATAGGCATGAACAGCGTCGAACCGCAAGGTCACGAACGTGGTACTCGCGTGCAGGCCCTGGGCGACCGGCGGGTAGCCGGCCGACCAGTAGGCGATGATCCCGGGCCCGACGGCGCGGGCATCGAATCCCTCGTACACGCCGAGCATGAGGACCGCCGTGCCCGCGCCGGCCACCACCGCCTCCATCAGCCGATGCCAGGCGCGCCGGGCCAGCTGGACGATGCACACCGCCCCGAACGCCGCCACACCCATGAATGCGACGGTGTGACTGAACAGCATGCCGGCCCAGATGGCGACCGACAGGCCGATCAGCGTTCGGCGCGACCATTCGCGTTCGAGCCGCGAGGTCAGCGCCAGCGTCAGCAGCGCCGTGCACGCATCCGCGGTGTACTGCTTCAGGTCGTTGCGCACGAGCATCGCGGGGACCAGCAGCACGCCAATCGCGGCCAGCAGCCCGGCGGCTACCGAGGCGGCCCCCCATCGCCAGCCGATCCGCCGCGCGAACCAATAGGCGATGACCACAGCGGCGCCGGCGAAGGCGAGCGGCAGCAGCCGGGCGGCCTGATCTCCACCCACCGTGAACAGGCGCACCAGTACAGACCAGCCGATCGGCGTGGCGGAGGTCGTGGCGGGCAGCGCCGAAAGCGGGAACCGGGTGGTGACCGCAACCCAGGCCTCGTCGGTCCAGAACGGCAGCCCGAGCGCGTATCCCACGTCGTGGACCACGAGGACGAGCAGCCCGAGCAGGAGCACGGCCAACTGTTCCGCAGTCGGACGCCGCCGGATCACCTGTCGCATCCGGGCCCGCGGGCCCCGGGTCGCGGCACCGGGCCCGGCCGGAGTCGCGTCCGGCGCGCGCGCGAGCGCGTCGTCGTCAACACGCACCTGGTGGCCAGCTTCCTGAGTCTCGCAGTGGCTGAAGCATCGCAGGATGACCCGGTGATCGTCAGGTGGAACGGACCGCGGCCCGCTCCCGGAGCAGGATCCACAGCGCTTGCACGCCGTCGCGCCAGGTGAGCTTCTTTCCGGCCGCACGGCTGCGCGCCGTGTAACTGATAGGAACCTCATAGGGCCGGATGCCGCGCCGGAGTAGTTTCCCGGTGGCCTCGGCCTCCATGCCGAATCCGGTCTCGCGGACGTCCAGATCGCGATACAGCGCGGTCGGGATCAGCTTGAAGCAGGTCTCAAGGTCGCTGATGTAGCAATTGAACAGCACGTTCGCGAAGGTCGTCACCGCCTTGTTGCCCAGGACGTAGGCGTAGGAGTAGGCGTTGTGACTACCGAAGGTCCTGGTGCCGTAAACGACCTCCGCCTGCCCGGCGAGTACCGGCGCGAGCAGCGAGGGGATATCGCCCGGCGAGTACTCCAGATCGGCATCGCACATGATCACGTATTCGCCGGTCGCGGCGGCGGCCGCGGTACGGATCGCCGCGCCCTTGCCCCGGTTGCGTTCGTGCAGGTGGATGCTGACGCGCGGGTCATTCCCGAAGGATGGGTAGAGGTCCCGGGTGCCGTCCGTGCTGCCGTCGTCGACCACGACGAGCTCGATCTCGCAGGGAAAGTTGACATTGAGGACCTCCTTGATCGCGGAGGTCAGGGTCGCAAACTCGTTATATACCGGCATAAGGATCGATAGCTTCACGGTCGGCAGCTTAGGCGAGACTGCCAGCGCGGTGTGACCGCACCGGGACCGATAACCCGATAGATTTCGGCCGCACAGGTTGGGCACGCCGGGTGCCAGCCTCGTCGAAGGAGTCGGGAGACGCTGTGAGCTCGAGGCCGACGCGCCCTGGTTGGGAGATGTCCGCTGCAGGCCAGCGGATCCTGGTGACGGGGGGCTCAGGTTTCATTGGATCGCACCTGTGCCGACGCCTGCTCGCGCTGGGTCATGACGTGCTCGTCGTGGACAACTTCTCCTCCAGTACGCGGCACAACGTCCTCGATCTGCTCGACGAGCCCCGCTTCGAGCTGATGCGCCACGACGTGACGTTCCCGCTTTACGTCGAGGTCGACCAGATCTATCACCTCGCCTGTCCGGCCTCGCCGGCCTTCTACCAGCGGGATCCGGTCCAGACCACGAAGACCTGCGTGCACGGCTCGATCAACATGCTCGGGCTGGCGCGGCGGCTTGGCGCGCGGATCCTGCTCGCCTCAACGTCTGAGGTCTATGGCGACCCGGCCGTGCACCCGCAGGACGAGTCCTACTGGGGCAACGTGAACCCCATCGGAGTCCGCTCCTGCTACGACGAAGGCAAGCGGTGCGCGGAGACCCTGTTCTTCGACTACCACCGTCAGCACGCCCTGCCGGTCAAGATCGCGCGGATCTTCAACACCTACGGCCCGAACATGCTGCCGAACGACGGTCGGGTGGTGTCGAGCTTCATCGTCCAGGCTCTCCGGGGTGAGCCGCTCACCGTGTTCGGTGATGGCTCGCAGACGAGGTCGTTCTGTTACATCGATGACCTGGTCGACGGCCTGACCCGATTGATGAACTCGCCCACGGAGGTCGCCGGTCCGGTCAACCTCGGCAATCCCGTTGAGTTCACGATGCTCGAACTCGCGACGAAGGTACTGGATCTGGTCGGCAGCGACGGCCCGATCGAGCACCACCCGCTCCCGTCCGACGACCCGGTGCGTCGCAAGCCTGACATTGGCCGCGCTCGAGAACTGCTGGGGTGGGAGCCGGCCGTGCAGTTGGAGGAAGGACTCAAGCGAACCGTCGAGTACTTCCGGCACGCGCTGTCCGGCGGGGAGTAGGCCTGTCCCGTGGATTATGGGACGGGCTGCCGGGTTACCAGCGTCTTAGTCTGCGGAAAGGTGGCGACGACCGAGCCCGGCCGCGGCGCCCGCTCGCCGATGGGCGTGAACCAGAACGAGACCCCGGTCCGTGTTTCACCTCGCGTGCACACGGATTGGGCGCGGAACAGCACGGTCCACGACGACCCGACCACGCAGGCCCGCAGGCCGGTCCGGTCCGCGTAGGCGACCACGCCGACCGCGTCCCCCCAGTCGTTGTGAGCGATTCTCAGCACGATCGGGCGGCCGCCGGCTTCCGCCGCGAGCATCTTCACGGTGTGCGGCAGTTGCGGCACCCCGAAATATTTGGCTTGAGGGTCGTCTATGTTGTCACGATGCTGCGGCACCACGGTGGCGATGGCCGCACCCCCGGCTACGGCCGCGGCCAGGGCCAGAGACGCCGCCCGCCGGCCGCCCAGGGCCAGCGATGCCGCACCCCGGCCGTCCAGGTACACCGCTGCCGCCGCGGCGGCCACGAGGGCAACCAGGAGCGGCGCCGCCCAGTAGAAGTAGCCCAGGTAGGTCTGCGTGATGCCGTTGTCGTCGATGCCTTTCTTCGCGTAGTAAATGAACAGGACGCTCATCAGCCCGGCCATGGCCAGGGACCAGAGGAGGAACCGGCGCAAGCCAGGCAGCCGGCCGCGCAGCGCCAGCGTGAGCGCGACGACGCCGAGCCCTCCCGCAACATAGAGCCCGCCGATGTCTGCGGTGCGGGCCGGAGGGCCGGGCCACCAGTAACGCAGCGTGTAGGTGACGGAAAAAGCCCATGAATGGTGCAGGAGATGGTACGCCGACACATTTCTCATGTAGGTGAGGTAGCCGCCGAATTGGCCGGGCCAGTGCAGGACGGTGTTCACGACGATCGGGAATGCGAGCAGCGCGGTCACCGCCAGCGCCCCGGCCCAGTGCCACGCCCGCCCGCGGAACACGGCGCGCAGATCGCGGCGGTGCGCGACGGCCAGGCCGCCCAGCGACACCAGCACGGTTACCGGTGCGAAGAGCAGGAACTCGGCCTGCCCGTTAATGCACAGCCCCGCGGCCAGCGCGAGGAGCGGCAGGTCCGCGGTCTGCCCCGCGGCGACCGACGCCGCCGACACCAGGAGCAGCAGGGTCGGCGCGAAGTAGACGTACGGCATCCACGCTGAGTTCACCGTCAGCGGATGCACCGCGGCGAAAAGGAGCACGACCACCAGGCAGGCCAGCGTCACCCGGCCCAGGCCGGCGTGCCGCGCGAGTACCGCCAGCGAGGCCGCGATCAGCGCGGCGTTCAGCAGCAAGATCGCGAGCAGCTGCCCATTCCACGGGGTCGGCACCACGTGCAGGAGATCGTGGAAGACCGATTCGCCGGCCGCCGCCACATACAGGAACGCCGGCCCGGGGTGGTAGAAGCCCTCCTTGGAGTAGTTACCCGTCAGCAGGTCAAAGTGCTTGGCCTGGAGGACCGCGACCGTGTTGGCGGCAAAGTCCCCCCTTTCGTAGATCCTGGCCGAGAACAGGTAGGCGTTGCGCACCAGCAAGACCGCCGTGAGCGTCAGGAACGATCCGAGCCAGGTGGCGGTGCCCAGGGACAGCCGCCCGGCGCCGCGTCCAAGCCCGCGCGCTCCCGTCCATCGCCCCCAGCGGCCCCCCCGCGCCGCCCGCGATGCGCCATTACCAGCCGGCGGCTGCGGCGTTTCCGCCTTGCCGGGAGGCGAGACCTGCACAGCGATTCTCCTTCCGCTTCCGCGCCATCGCTGCCCGTCCCATGATCCACGGGCACGCCCGGGCGATTCGTCCGGCCTACTACTTCGTCACGGCGGCGGGTGGGCGCCGGCTGAACCCGGCCGCCAAGGCAGCGGTGACCAGGTCGCCGACGGTCATCAGAACGCGAGACACCAGCGCTACCGCGGTGGCGCTGGCCACGCCGATCACCGGGCCCAGGGCCGCGATAAGCAGCACATCGCGCACGCCCGCCCCGGCCGGGGCGACCACGACGAGGAAGCCGACGCTCCAGGCGAAGGCAAAGCCGCCGATCGCGATCAGCGCCCCGGTGCCGTCAGGTGCGCCGAGCCGCGTCGCGAGCAGCCAGATCTGCAGGCCATACAGGGCCCACGAGGCAAATGCCCAGGCCGACGCGCCAGCTATCGTGCGCCCGGTCAGCGGCTCCTCCAGGGCCGGCCGCTTGGCCAGCCGGAGCAGCCGGTTCAGGACGGAATTGAGCACCTTCGGGTGCAGGAAGACCAGCAGGATCGGAGCAGCCAGGAAGGCCCACAGGTAGGGTGTCGATCCCGCGACGAAAGGCAGCGCGACCAGCGCGGTGAGCAGCCCGGTGAGCAGGGCCAGCAGCATGGTGAGCACCGATGCGCTCGCCGATCGGTGCCGCGGCACCCAGTGCGCGTTGGCCATTTCCATCTGGGCGACGACCGGCCATATGGAACCGGGCAGGTACTTGCCGAGCTGGCCGATGAACATGATCCGGGCCGCGGCGCGGGCGGGCAGAGGCGAACCGAGCCCCGCGAGCAGCAGCCGCCACACTTGCATCGTCGCGAGCAGGGCGATCAGCACGCTGGCCAGGGCCGCGGCGACCGTCAGGAACCCGAGGTCGGCCAGCGAGGCCTGCACGTGCGTCCATTCCCGGGCCACCGCATAGCCGCCGAGACCGACCGTTACCGCGACAAATCCCCAGCGGATCAGCCGGCTGCCGAGCAGTTGGCCGATGACGGTCCACCGGCCGCGCCGCCCGCCGCGCGCCGCGCCGCCGACGCTGCTCGATTCGTCGGCCCGAGCGGCGACTTGGTGGTCCGACATAGGCCGAGCCTAGTCGCTGCGGTAGCCCCGGCCTGACGATCCCGGTCCATCTCGTTGCCCGGAGACGTTATGGTACGCACACTATGCGCGTTCTTCTTTTCGGCACGTATGACACCTCTACGCACCCGAGGGTGGCCACCATCGCGGAAGGCCTGCGGGCCCGCGGGTTCGAAGTGGCCGAGTGCAACGCGCCGCTGGGCCTGGACACGGCGGCCAGAGTGGACATGCTGGCCCGCCCGTGGCGGGCGCCGGCCTTGCTGCTGCGGCTCGCCCGGCGCTGGGCGACGCTGGCCCGGGCCGCCCGCCGGATGCCGGCACCCGACGTGGTGCTGGTCGGGTATCTCGGACATTTCGACGTCCACCTGGCGAGGCTGGTCTTCCGCCGGGTGCCGGTGGTGCTCGATCACCTCGTGGGGGCCAGCGATACGGCGCGGGACCGGCGGCTGGACGGCGGCCCGCGCCAGGCCCTGCTGGCGATGATCGATTCCGCCGCGCTGCGGGCCGCCGGCATCGTCGTGGTGGACACCGAGGAACACCTCGCCGCCCTGCCCGGACGGCACCGGCCACGGGGCGTCGTCGTTCCGGTGGGCGCACCGTCCGCGTGGTACGCGGTCGCGCGCCCGGCGGCCGGGGAAGACGCGCCCGGGCCGCTGCGGGTGGTGTTCTACGGCCTGTACACGCCACTGCAGGGGGCGCCGGTCATCGGGGCCGCACTGGCCCGGATCGCCGGGGCACCCATCGAGGTCACCATGATCGGCAGCGGCCAGGACGCCGCCGAGACGAGAACCGCTGCCGCCGCCAACCACGCGGTCCGCTGGCTGGACTGGGTACCCGCCGCCGAACTGCCCGCGCTGGTGGCCAGTCACCACGTCTGCCTCGGCATCTTCGGCACCGGCGACAAGGCGCTGCGGGTAGTGCCGAACAAGGTGTTCCAGGGTGCCGCCGCCGGGTGCGCGATCGTGACATCGGACACCGCGCCGCAGCGGCGAGCCCTGGCCGGCGGGGCCATCCTGGTACCGCCGGGCGACCCGGAGGCACTGGCCACGGCGTTGCTGCGGCTGGCCGGCGACCGCGCCGAGCTGGCCCGGCTGCGCCGGCAGGCCCAGGGCCTGGCCCAGCAGCAATTCGCGCCCGAGCGGATCGTGGCCCCGCTGGCGGAGCAGCTTCTACTGACCAGCGGCGCCGCCGCGGTCGCGCGACCATCACGTAAGGAGTTCGGCATGGTCTCTACCTCGACGGCAACGCGGTCGAAGGCGAACGTCAACGCGGTGGCTCCGCTGACGCCGAACGCCTGGCTGCGCTATGACGTGATCACGCACATCCTGCCGGCCGGGGTCACCGACGTGCTGGAGATCGGCTGCGGTCAGGGCTCGCTGGGCGCCCGGCTGGCGCAGCGCTACCGCTACCTGGGGGTTGAGCCGGACCGGACGTCCTGGACGGTGGCCCAGCGACGGATCAGCGCGGTGGGTCCGGGTGGCGAGGTCCGCAACATCCCCGTCGACGCGCTCGGCACGGAACGGTTCGACCTGGTATGCGCGTTCGAGGTACTCGAGCACATCGAGGACGACGCGACCACGCTGAAGGAGTGGTCGGTCCGGCTGCGTGCGGGCGGGTGGCTGCTGCTATCGGTCCCGGCGCACCAGCGCCGGTACGGTCCGGCCGACGAGCTCGCGGGCCACTTCCGCCGCTACGATCCGGAGGTACTCACCGCGCTGCTGACCAGCTGTGGCTTCACGGACATCGAGATACGCCAGTACGGCTTCCCGCTGGGCTACGTCCTGGAGGCCGCCCGCAACCAGATCGGCCGGCGCCGGCTGGCCGCGTCGTCGACCCAGTCCCTGGCCGAGCGCACCGCGGGATCCGGCCGGTTGCTGCAGCCGTCTGGTGGCATGATCGGTGCGGCCACCCGGTGGGGGACCGCCCCGTTCCGGGTGCTGCAACGGGCGTTCCCGAATACCGGGACGGGGCTCGTGGTCCTGGCTCGGCTCGCTGGCTAGCCGCCGGGTGCCGCCTAGCCGCCGGGTGCCGCGAAGATAGCCAGCCACCTGGCAAAAGCGGGCAACCCGGCGTTCGTGACCTATATCGTGGGTCTGGTGGAGCGAGCACTAACCCGCGCGCTGCGGGGCCTTTCCGAGCGGCGCCGACCGGGAACGGGACTTCTGGCCGCCGGGGTGCTCGCGTTCGCGACGGCCCTCGCCAGTTACCTCCTCTACAAGTACACGCACTCGCCCAGAACGACCTCGGACCCGGTCGACCTCCACGTGTACCGCGTCGGCGGGCTTATCGTCCGGCACATGCGGCCGTACTACAATCCGCACCTGGCCACGCCACTTTATGAGTGGCCGGGTTATGGCAAGTACCAGCTCAAGTTCACTTATCCGCCATTTGCGGCGGTGGTCTTCGCGGTGGTGTCGTTCATCCCGTGGTCGCTGCTGCTGGTGCTGACGGATGCGGCGAATGTCGCATTGTTGGTGGCGGCACTGTGGTTCACCTTTGGCGGGCTCGGTTACCTCCAGTCCAGGCGGGCGCGGCTGGGGGCGTCGCTGCTGACGGCGGGAGCGGTGTTCTGGCTCGAGCCGGTGATCCGGACGATCTACGTGGGCCAGGTGAACCTGGCGCTGATGGCGTTGATCATCTGGGACTTGTGCCAGCCGGACACCGCGGCCAGCCGGCGGTGGAAGGGGGCGGGGGTCGGGATCGCCGCCGGGATCAAGCTTGTCCCGCTGATATTCATCCCCTACCTGTTGCTGACCAGGAAGTTCCGCCAGGCTGCGGTGGCGTGCGGGGCGTTCGCGGCCACCGTCGTGGCCGGGTTCGTGATCCTGCCCGCCGACTCGGCCAAGTGGTGGTTCGGCGGAATGTTTGTCAATGACGCCGGCCGGACCGGGTTCCTCGGCTGGGTGGGAAACCAGTCGCTGCGCGGGCTGATTGCCCGGCTGATGGGCAGTGTGGCGGGCTCTGGGCACGTGTGGCTGCTGGCCGCCGTGCTGACCGCGGCGATAGGACTGGCGTGCGCGGCGCTGCTGACCCGTAAGGGGCACGGGATGGCCGGGATCCTGACCTGCGCGCTGACCGGGCTGCTGGTGTCCCCGGTGAGCTGGGAGCACCACTGGGTCTGGGTCGTCCCTGGGATAGCCGTCGCCGCGCATTACGCAGTGCGGGCCATGGCCGCCAGAGCCCGGCGGACGGCGGCCGGCCGGGCGGCGGTCGGCCGGGCGGGCGGGCGGCTGTGGGCCGCCCGCGCGCGGGGCTGGGCGTCAAGCCTTCCGGGCTGGGGATACTGGGCGCTGGCGGCGGGCATGCTGGTGGTCTACGCCGCGTGGCCAGGCGGCTTCTGGGACAAACCCAAGGACCTACCCGCCTTCTCCATGAGCATGATCTGGCAACCGAACACTTATATCGTTTACTACAACAAATTCGGCGACCTTCCGTCGCTCCCCGAGTATCACTGGCACGGCTCCCAGCTCATCTACGGGAATGGATTCGTCCTCGGGGGCCTCGTGCTGCTTGTCATTCTGCTTGTGCTGGCCTTGATCGCTCCCGGCCCACGCCCAGCAATGGCGGCGCCGGGTGCTATCGCCCAGGAACAGCACGCGGCCGCACCGGCGGCCGGCCTCGTGACGCTGGCCGAAGCGAACGAGCCGCACGGGAGCCAACTGTAGGGTCGCCGCCATGGAGACTCGCGACCATCCGGCGGCCCGCCCCGCATCCCTACCGGGCGAATCGGGGCGGTGACGGCCGTGAGCCCGCGCAAGGCCCGCCGGCTGCCGGACGATCTGCCGCGCAGAGGACGCGGCGGAACCGGCCGCGGCGGCGCGGGCCGGGGCCCCCGCGGCGTGCCCAGCGGGGGAGCGGGAGGCGAGGGAGCAGGAGCGGAGCCAGGCGCTGGTGCGGCGAACCCCTCCCTTCCGCTGGGCCCGGAGCGCCACGAGTCGTGGCCGGACGGGGAGTGGGTGGTCCGGCTTATTCCGGGCGCCGCCTCGGTGAAGGGCTATCGTTGCCCCGGATGCGACCAGGAAATCCCTCCCAGCACGCCGCACCTGGTCGCCTGGCCCGCCCTGACCCCCGGGCCAAGCGAACGCAGGCACTGGCACCGGCCATGCTGGGAGCGGCGCAGCCGCCGTACCCCCGGAATCCGGCGAGGAAGACAATAAATGAGCGATATCAGGGCAAGCACGATCCTGCCGGCCCGGCGTGAGCGGGTCACCCTGCGCACCGAAGACGGCCTGGCTCTGACCGGGGAACTGGCCCGGCCCGTTGACCAGGCGCCGGTGGCCACGCTGGTCTGCCTGCACCCGCTGCCCACCCAGGGCGGGATGATGGACAGCCACATCCTGCGCAAGGCGTCCTACCGGCTGCCCGCGCTGGCCAGCCTCGCGGTGTTCAGGTTCAACACCCGCGGCACCTCGTCGGAACAAGGCCGCAGCGAAGGTGAGTTCGGCGCAGGAGAATCCGAACGACACGACGTGGCTGCTGCCGTCGCCTGGTGCGCCGCCGCTGGCCTGCCCCGGCTCTGGCTGCTGGGCTGGTCGTTCGGCACGGAACTGGCGCTGAGGTGGGGAGCAGATCTAGCCGTCGAAGGCGCCATCCTGCTCTCGCCGCCGCTGAAGCGGGCGGGCGACGAGGATCTGGACGCCTGGGCGGCCTCGGGGAAGCCGCTGCTGGTGCTCGTCCCGGAACTCGATGATTACCTGCGCCCCGACGAGGCGCGGAGGCGCTTCGCCCGTGTCCCCCAGGCCGAGGTCGTGGCGGTCGACCGGGCCAAGCACCTGTGGGTCGGCGAGCCCTCTGTCCGTATTGTGCTGAACGAGATCGTGCGCCTGCTCAATCCAGCTGCGTGGCCGCTGCCGACCGAGTGGAAGGACTGACCGTGCCCCTTTTCGACATGACCGGCAAGAAGGCTTTCGTGACGGGAGCGTCCCGTGGGATCGGGCGGGTTATCGCGGTCGCCCTGGCCGAGGCGGGGGCCGACCTGGCCCTGGTGGCCCGGGGCGCGGACGGCCTGGCCGATACCGCGGCGCAGGTCGCCGCCCATGGCCGCAAGGCGTTCGTCATCCCGGCCGATGTGACGCGCCAGGAGGAGGTGGCTGCGGCGGTCGCCGCGGCCATCGAGGAACTCGGTCACGTGGACGTGGTGGTGAACAACGCTGGCGGGTCCAACTTCCTGGTGCCCTTCCTCGATCTGCGGCTGTCCGGCTGGGACAAGCTCATCAGGCTGAACCTGGATTCCGCGATGTATGTCTGCCATGCGATCGGCGGTCATCTGGTGGAGCGGGGCCAGGGCTCGGTCATCAACGTCGCCTCCGTGGCGGGCGTGGCGGCATCTCCCTTCCTGTCCCCCTACGGGGCCGCCAAGGCCGGCCTGGTCTCGCTCACGAAGTCGCTCGCGGTCGAATGGGCGACGCTCGGCGTCCGGGTCAACGCGCTCTGCCCCGGCTGGACCGCGACCGACCTCAACCGGAATCTGTGGCAGGACGAGACCGCTGGGCAGGCCACCGTGGCGACGGTGCCGATGCGGCGCTGGGGCCGGGCCGAGGAGATGGCAGGCCCCGCGGTCTTCCTGGCCAGCGACGCCTCCTCGTACATGACCGGGCAGGTGCTCATCGTCGACGGAGGCCAGACCGCGATGTGCTGACCTGGCTGACCACAGATGAGGGGGCCGGCGCGTACGCGCCGGCCCCCTCATCGATGTGCGGTGGCTACTCGGTCCACCATTCCTCGTCGTTGGCCTTGCTGGCCTTGGCCGAGACTGGCTGCTTGCCCGGCGCCGCGATCGGGGCCTGCTGCCCGCCCTGGCCGGCGGGCGGCGCGGGTGGACGCTGGCCGCCGTTGCGTGGCTCTTCGCGCCGTGGCGCTCCGCCGCCCTGTGGCGGCGCAGCGGCCTGCTGTGGAGCGCCGACCGCCTTCTGCCCACCGACTCCGACGGCCTGCCTGCTGGCCGTGAGAGCGTCGCCGAGCCCCCCCATCTGGGTGCCGAGCAGCTGGCTGATCTGGGCCAGGTGGGTGGAAATGCTCTCCTTCTGCCTCGACAGGTCGTCGACCTCGCGCTGTGCCGCGGCCCGGTGCCGTTCGATCTCGCCCTTGGTGTCGGCCAGGAGCTGTTCGGCCTGGCCTTTCGCCTGAGCGACGATCTGGTCGGCGTTCTTCTTGGCGTTGGTGACGAGCTGCCTTGAGTGCTGGTCGGCCTCGCGCCGGGTCTGCTCGGCCTGGGCGCTCGCCTTACTGGCCCGCTGCTCCGCCGTGGCGGCCCGCTGCTCGGCCTCGGTGACCAGCTTCTGGGTCGCCGACTGGGCAGCCGACAGGCGCTCGGCTTCCTGCCGTTCTGCTTCCTCGCGCCGTGAGGCGAGCTGGATCTCGAATTCCGCCTCGGCCTGGGCCCGCTGCGCTTCGCTCTCCTCGAGGATCCGCTGGGCCTGGCTGCGCATCTCATCCGACTGCCGCTTGGACGTGGTGAGGATCTCGTCACGCTCGCGCTTGGCCGACGCCTTGAGCTGAGCCACTTCGCGCTCGGTGGTGGTGCGCAGCTTGGCGATGTCCCGCTCGATCGCGGCCCGCTTCTCGGCGACCTCATGGTCGGCGGTGGCGCGGAGCTTGGCCGCTTCCCTCTCGGTGGTCGAGGTCAGCTCGTCGGCTTCCCGCCGCGCGCTGGTCCTGATGGCGTCGGCCTCGCGCTCGGCCGAACCCCTCAGGTCGTCAGTCTCCCGCTTGGCATTGGCGCGCAGCTCGGCCGCCTCGTTCTCGGCCGCCGCGCGCACCTCGGCCGCGTCTACCTTGGCGGCCGCGTTGAGCTCGTTCGCGGCGGACCTGGCCTCCTGGGCGATCTCGGTGGCCTGCTCCTCAGCGAGCCTCAGCAGCTGCTCGATGCGCGAACCGAGCCCCGCGTAGGTCGGGCGCTCCTGCTCCCGGATCTGGCGATGTGCGTCAGACAGCTCCTGCTGGAGTGCCTGGACCTGATCCCGGTGCTGGCGCACCTCGCTGTCGAGTTGCTTGAAGTGCTCGTCGACCTGATGCGGGTCATATCCCCGCATGACCCGCGCGAACTCACGGGGGGTGGCTTCCTCGAAGAAGTTGCTGAGCTGGGCGTCGATTTCAGGCTGCATGTGGCTTAATCCTGGGTTAGACGGGGGGGGACGTGCGGGGGTGGGCGATGCCTCACGATCCGCTCCAGAGGTCCAGGCATTGAGCCCCTGGCCTGGCAGACACGGAATCACGAGCGGTCGCCCAATGCCTCGGAGCGTACTCCCCCGACCATGCCTTAGCGGGCGCCTTCTCGTTTCCTCTTGCCATAATCCGCATTTTTGTCCCATCAGCAGTGACCGAGGGACGTTCTGACGGTCCACCGCAGGAACCGGCGTAGTCGGACAATGCGGCGTAGTCGGACAATACGGATATCCCGGTCAGCCGACCGTCGTTTCGACGAGTTCCGTGAGGACCCCGCCGAGGTCGGCCGGGTGTACGAAAGCGATTGAGGCACCCATGGAGCCATGCCTGGGCCGCTGGTCCAGCAGGCGCACCCCGCTCGCCCCGATCGACGCGAGCGCCTGGGTGATATCGGTCACGCCGTAGCCGATGTGGTGGATCCCCTCACCACGGCGGGCCAGGAACCTGCCCACGGGCGTGTCGGCGGCCAGGGGCTCGATCAGCTGGATCCAGGAGGATCCGCCGGGGGCGTCGGCCACGTGCAGCATCGCCTCGCGGACGCCCTGCTCCTCGTTGACTTCCCGGCTGGTCACGGTGAGGTCGAAGAGTGACTCGTAGAAGGCCACTTTCTCGTCGAGGTCGCGGCAGGCGATCCCGACGTGATCGATGCGGATGAGCACCGGTGCCTTCACCTCCTGGACGCTGACGTGGCTCGCCTGCACGCTGACGGCCCGCCTGTGCGCTGGCCTGCCTGCACGCTGACGCGGCCCTGGGTGCACGGCGTGCCCATAGGTATCGTGGCAGGCATCCGGCTCCGGCGGGTAGCCGGGCCCGGCCGGCCCAGCGGAGGTAGGCATGCGGGATGCGGTGATCACCGGCGGGGCCCGGACAGCGGTTGGCCGCTTGCTTGGCTCGCTGAACGGCTTCACCGGGGCCGATCTGGGTGGCATCGCCATCAAGGCGGCGCTGGAGCGGGCCGGCCTGGATGGCGAGCAGGTCGAATACGTGATCATGGGGCAGGTCCTGCAGGCGGGAGCCGGGCAGGTGCCCGCCCGTCAGGCCGCGGTGGCGGGCGGCATACCGATGACCGTCCCGGCCACCACGATCAACAAGGCGTGCCTGTCGGGTCTCGACGCGATCGCACTCGCCGCGCAGCTGATCCGGGCCGGCGAGTTCGACGTCCTGGTGGCAGGCGGCATGGAGTCCATGACCGGCGCCCCGCATCTGCTGCCGGGTTCGCGCGCCGGGCACAAGTACGGTTCCATCGAGATGCGTGACGCCATGGCGTGGGACGGTCTGACCGACGCGTTCGACCGCGTGCCGATGGGCGAACTCACCGATACTCACAACGCCCGCCTGGGCATTGGCCGCCAGGAGCAGGACGAGTTCGCGGCCAGATCGCACCAGCGGGCCGCCGCCGCCATCAAAGACGGGCTGGTGGCCGCGGAGATCACCAATGTCTCCGTCCCGCAGCGGCGAGGTGAGCCGGCGATCTTCGACACGGACGAGGGTGTCCGCGGCGACGCCACGGTGGAGTCGATGAGCAGGCTGCGCCCCGCATTCGCCAAGGACGGCACGATCACGGCGGGGTCCGCGTCGCAGATCTCGGACGGTGCGTGCGCGGTCGTGGTGATGTCGGCCGAGTCCGCGGCCGCGTCGGGGGCGCCGGTCCTGGCCGAGATCGGGGCGCACGGCAATGTCGCAGGCCCGGGCAACTGGCTGCAGTCGCAGCCCTCCGCGGCGATCAACCACGCGCTCGGCAAGGCTGGGCTCACCGTCGGCGACCTCGACCTGATCGAGATCAACGAGGCGTTCGCCTCGGTCGTCATCCAGTCCATGCGCGACCTTGCCGTCGGGCCCGAGAAGGTCAACGTCAACGGGGGAGCCATCGCGATCGGCCACCCGATCGGCGCGTCCGGCGCCAGGATCGCCCTGCACCTCGTGCACGAACTGGGCCGGCGCGGCGGCGGCCTGGGCGCGGCGGCGCTCTGCGGCGGCGGTGGTCAGGGCAGCGCTCTGCTGCTGCGCGTACCGGCGTCGGCCGAGCGTGGCTGACCTCCGCTCGCCATCGCGCGCGACCAGCGCGGCCGAGGCTGGGGCCAGCGCGGCGGAGGTCGTCGATCGCGCCCGGTCGGGCGACCCGCGGGCGCTGGCCAGGCTCATCTCGCTGGTCGAGAACGGCTCGCACCAGCTCAGGCCGGTCATGAAGGCGCTGGCCCGGTTTACCGGGCAGGCCCGGGTGGTCGGCCTGACCGGTGCGCCCGGGGTGGGGAAGTCCACCGTGACCGGCGCCCTGGTGGCTGCTTACCGGGAGCGCGGGCTCCGGGTGGGCGTGCTGGCCATCGACCCGACGTCCCCGTTCAGCGGTGGGGCCCTGCTTGGCGACCGGGTGCGGATGCAGGAGCACGCCACCGATGAGGACGTGTTCATCAGGTCGATGGCCACCCGCGGGCATCTAGGCGGGTTGTCCTGGGCGACCCCGCAGGCGCTGCGGGTGCTCGACGCCGCCGGGTTCGACGTCATCCTGGTGGAGACCGTGGGGGTGGGCCAGGCGGAGGTCGCGATCGCCTCTCTGGCGGACTCCACCCTCGTGGTGGTCGCACCGGGGATGGGTGATGCCATCCAGGCCGCCAAGGCTGGGATCCTGGAGATCGGCGACGTGTTCGTGGTGAACAAGAGCGACAAGCCCGGCGCCCAGGAGGCCGTGCGGGACCTGCGCACCATGATCGCGATGGCGCAGCGCGGCGAGGGGGAGTGGAAGCCCCCGATCGTCAGCACGTCCGCCACATCCGGCGAGGGCATCGCCGACCTGGCCGGCAGGCTCGATGCGCACTGGTCCTGGCTGGACTCCTCCGGTGAGCGGGATCGCAGGCGCCAGGCCCGGGCCCGCGAGGAGATCTCCGTGATCGCCCTCACCGCGCTGCGGCAGCGGATGGGCGGCCTGCCCGGCGACTCCTCGCTCGACGCGCTGGCCGCCCGCGTCGCCGCGGGCGAGATCGACCCCTACACCGCGGCCGACGAACTCACCGCGGCCGTACCCCGCTGGACTGGCCCCGCCTGACTGGCCCGCCTGACTGGCCCGCCTGGCTGGCCCGCCTGGCTGGCCCCGGCGGTTCCGTCGACGTGCAGCGTTTGCCTCCGCCGGGTCGGCCGTTCCCTGCGCCGGGCTACCCGCTGGGTAGGCGGGGGCCCGGCGTTCCATCTGCCGGGCTAGCCTCCGCCTGCGCCTGGCCACCTGCGGACTGCGCGCCGACCACCGCTCCGTGCCCGGAATCGTGCTCCGTGGCCGCCAGCGCCAGTTCCTCCATCGCGGCCAGCTCCGAGTCGATGATCGACACGCTGCGCAGCCGGGCGTGGTAGGCCTTCTTACCGCCCCGGACGCCGAACAGCCGCTTGGTGAGCACCAGGTAGAGAACCAGCGCGATGTTGATGGCGAAGGCGCCAAGCCGCAGCGGGGTGATCTTCAAGGACAGGTCATAAACCTCATACGGGATGAAGGCCGAGGTCGCCACCATGGCGAAGTACTCACCCCAGCGCTGCAGCAGCCACAGCCCGATTCCCTCGATGAGCTCGACCAGCGCGAATGCTATGACGCCGACGAGGAGCCACGTCAGCGTGCGCTGGTTGAGCGTGAAGGCATGCTGGATCAGTCCGATCAACTTGGAGTGGTCGATGTTGAAGCCGAATGCGCGCAGCGTTGAGCGCACAGCCGGCAGTTCGCGGTTGAAGGCCTGCTCGTAGGAGCTTCTGGAGGACTTGAACCGCCATAGGAAGTAGGCGATCACCCCGAAGACGATCACCCGCGCGAATCGCTCCACGGCGAAGAACCGCAGGATCAACGCGCTGCGTAGTTCGTTCTCGCGGCGCACGGGGGGTGCCTCCGCCGCCGGGCCGCTGCCGGATGGCGGCCCGGGCACGAACGTCCCGCAGCGTAGGCAGCGCCAGGCCTGACCCGGCGCCAACGTGGCGTGCAGCCGTGCGCGCAGCCCAGGCTCCTCGGGGGCGTAAGTGTAATGACCCCGGAGCGCGCACATGAGCAGGCTCCAATTCACGTAGGGCAGCCTATGGCAGCGGTCACCGCATGTCGCCTCGGCAACCCGTGGCAGCATCGGGCTCCGGGCCCCGGACAGCCCGTTGATCGGTGGCCGATAAGCCGATGATGATCCCGTCAGCGAGCGTGAGCACCTCGTCGCAGGCCAGCGCGAGCGCGGCCCGGTCCCGTCCGATAGCGATGATGGCGGTGTCCCGTCCCAGGTCGCGGATGCCGGCCGCGACACTTGCCGTGTCGCGGGGGCCGAGATTGTCGAGCAGGCCATCGATCAGGAGCAACTCGGGCTCGTGCACCGCGGCGGCGGCCAGCCGCGCCCGGCGCCCGATGACGGCCGGCGCGGCGCGGAGCGGCACGTCGGCCCAGGGTGTCAGGCAGAGCCGGTCCAGTATCGCGGCGGCCAGGGCGTCGCGGTCGCACCCGGGCAGCCTGGCCAGCCTGGCTGCGTGCCCGACCAGCCCGCGAACCCGGAAACCCGGCTGTGACCGGGTGGACCGGCGTGCTATGCCCACCGACCGGCGCACCGCGGCGCGGCCTTGCGGGGTCGTCAGGTCCTGGCCGAGTACCCGCAGCTCACCGTAGGCTGGCCGGGCGAGCCCGGCCAGCAGGTCGACGACGGCCGCTCCCGCGCCGTCCCGGCCGATCGCGATGCCGATGGCTGGACGCCCCGTGAGCGGCACGTCCATGCGGAAGCTGGCCGTGCGGAGCACCCAGGTCCAGCCGTGCCGCACGCCGACCCCCGCGGCGAGCACCGGGACTATTCCCGTCAGGGCATAACTGGACGGATACCCCACCCCCGGTTTTCGCATCACCAGCCCCCTCAGCAGGCAATATAACCTGTAGCCACAGAACTGTCACTGTTAGTAGTCAGACGTTGCCGCCTGCCCGCGTCCGGGGCTGCGCGGGTACCGTGAGCCTGTGCCGAACCCGCTGGACCTGCCGTTCGATCCGATCGCGCGTGCGGCGGAGACCTGGGAGCAGCGATTCGGGCCGTCCAAAGCGATGGCCGCCGTCACATCGATCATGCGGGCCCAGCAGATTCTGCTGGCCGAACTCGACACCGTGCTGCGGCCGCACGGGCTGACATTCGCCAGATATGAGGCGCTGGTGCTGCTGACCTTCAGCCGCCGGGGCGTGCTGCCGATGCGGGTCATCGGCCAGCGGCTGATGGTGCACCCGACCAGCGCCACCAATACCGTCGACCGCCTGGAGCGGCAGGGCCTGGTGGTCCGCCGGCCGAACCCGCGTGATGGCCGGGGGAAGCTCGCTGAGATCACCGGGGCGGGCCGTGAGGTCGTCGCGGCGGCGACCGTGGACCTGATGAAAGCCGAATTCGGCGTGGCCGACTACGACGTGGCTCAGCTGGGCCAGCTTTTCGATCTGCTCCGCGGGCTGCGGGTGGGGGCCGGCGATTTCGCGCCAGGTCAGCCCAGCGGACAGTAGCCGCCCGGCGTGGTGCGCGGAGGGGCGGGAGTGGCTGGCGAAGACGTTTGGCTGGGTCGCGGGCGACTGACCTTCTTGATCACGGTATTTTCTCAGTCACCACGACTGAAAAAATACCGTGATCAAGAAATCGAGCGCCGCTTGGGGGGCGGGGTGCCCGGCACCGCCTGGAGGCTAGCGCCGGGCTTTCGTTGGGCTGGATCTATTTGATGGGTGATGCCTGCCAAGTCTGCGCGCCATCCATGGTGAACCAGACCGCGTGCTGGCCGGGATCGGCTGGCACGGCGACGCCCTGGGAGGGGGTGGTCATGCCCACGAAGGCGAAACCACCCGCTGGCTGGGTGCTCCGGGCGGTGGCCCAGGTGGCGCCGCCGTCCGCGGAGACCTCGATGCCCAGGCTGGTCGCGAGGACGATCGCGGATGGCGTGCCCGCAACGGAGGTGGCGATGCCGGCCGCTGGCGGGGCGCTCGCGCGCTGCCATGTCGCCCCGTTGTCAGCGGAGGTGTAGACGGTCTTGGGCTGGGAGCCGGCGGAAGCCGGGCCGGTGCAGACCAGCACCAGGCCGGAGGGGCCGGTGGTGGCGAGCATCTCACCGGCTGGCTGGCCGTCGGGCTGCGCCGCCCCTGCGGTGCACGCGGCCCCCGCGGGCGCGGTGACCAGCGGCTGCCACGCGCCCTGACCGGAGACCGGCCCGCTGATGAGATTCCCGCCCGGCGTGAGCAGGTACCCGCGGGTGCCGTTGAGCAGGAGCGACGCAGAACCCGCGGCGCCGCTCGCGCTGGTGCCCGCCGTCGCGCCTGCCACCGGGGTCCACTGGTCGCCGACCGCGGCAGCGGAATACACCGCGAAACTGGTGCAGTGGGCGGCGAAACCGGAACCGGTCCCCGTGCACCGGGCCCACACCGCGAAGACGCGGTCACCGCGTGCCTCCAGCGCGGTCACCCGCAGCCCGCCGGTGCTGATCTTCGCCCAGGTATGGCCGCCGTCATGCGTGGCGAACAACTCCGGTCCGAACGCCCAGCCGTTGAGCGGGTTCAGGAACCGGATCTGACTCACCCCGGCTGGCCCGTCGGGGGCCCCGGTGACCGGTGCGTGTACGCCGTACCAGGTTGCGCCGCTGGTGTCGGTGCGCGCGATCGACGTGCAGTATTTCGTATAGCAATGGCCTGGACTTCCGGCCTGGCCGAGGACCCACCCGGTGAGCGTGCCGATGAAGGTGACCGACGTGGCCGCGAAGTTGGAGGGCACGGGCGGCGGCGTGGCGGGCGCGGCCGCCGGCGTCGGCGTGGACGGGGAGGGCGATGGCTGCGCGGGGCTGGCGTCCTGGGTCTGGCCGGCCGCCGCGCCGGACTGCGTCGGTCCTGGCCCCAGCTGCAAGCGCGGGATAAGCAGAGTCGGGACCGCCGCGATGATGGCGATGGCCGCGGCGGCCCCTGCGGCCGTCACCACGGCCCGGGTGAGCTTGCGCCGCCGTGCCCGCTTGCGGATCAGCTCGAAGGTTCCCGGCGGTGGCGGCAAGGGGTGGACCTGGGCTTTCAGCCAGGCATCCAGGTCGTCGCGCGGGTCAGTCACCGGATTCCCCCAGCGCCTTGCGCAGCCGGGCCCGCGCCTGGAACAGGTCGGCCTTGATGGTGCCTTCGGGGCGGCCGAGCATCGCGGCCACCTCGCGGAGCGGGAAGCCCGCGTAATAGTGGAGCAGGAACGGGCTGCGCAGCCGGTCAGGCAGCGCCTGGAGCAGGGCTCGCACGTGTACATCCTGCCCCGGCTGGTAGCCGGTATCGAATTGGGCGCTCGCGGTCATGGCGTTCAGCGCCCTGCGCTCGCGCCCGGTCTTGCGCCAGTGGTCACGGACCAGGTTCGTGGCGATCATGTAGAGGTAGCTCTGCGGGTTGTCCAGTGCCGACCACCGGGCGAGCAGTCGCGTGAAGGCCTCGGACGCGATCTCGTGTGCTGTGTCGTCGTTGTTCACCAGCCGCCGGACCCAGCCCGCCAGCGTGGGGTAACAGGCGTTGAATAGTTCCTCCGCCGCGGCCCGGTCGGTGCTGCGGAGCGTACCCACGGATTCCTCTCGGCTGGCGGTCCCCGCCGCCGCGCTCCACGGCGCCACCAGAGTCAAGACGTCTCCCGCGGTGGCGGCCACGGCGACATCGGCGGCTTGGGACGGCACAGGTTTACCACACCTTCTCCGGCGAGACGGAACCCGACGGCACAGGCGTGCCCCCGCATCGCCCGTGCACTCTCTGAGACGGTCCGCAGAGGTTCCCGGTTGGGTGTATGAGCGATGAATTATTGCCATGCGCCAGCCGGGGCATGGCCATGCCGGGCGGCCGGGATACACTGAACCAAGAATAGTAGGACGTCCTACTATCTGCCCGCTCACTGTGCACCCGGTCATAGTGCATCCGCTCACAGTGCACCGCTTACCACGCACCCGCTCACCGCCATCGGGGAGGGAGCCGTCATGAAGGCGCAGGCCTCAGTGGAGCCAGCGGTCGAGGGTCGGCGCCGCTGGCAGCGCCGGTTCGACGAGGCGCGGCTTCGCGACGCGGACTTCAGCACGCTGTCCGGGCTCGAGGTGGACCCCGTGTATGGCCCGGCGCCCGGTGCCGCGCCGCCCGGCTTCGAGCGGATCGGGTGGCCCGGCGAGTACCCGTTTACCCGGGGCCTCTACCCGGCCGGCTACCGGGGCAGAGCCTGGACGATCCGCCAGTTCTCCGGATTCGGCAACGCCCGGCAGACCAACGAGCGGTACAAGATGCTGCTGCGGGCCGGCGGAGCCGGCCTGTCCGTGGCGTTCGACATGCCGACCCTGATGGGCCGGGACTCCGACGACCCGCGCTCGCTCGGTGAGGTCGGCCATTGCGGCGTGGCGATCGACTCCGCCGCCGACATGGACGTGCTGTTCGCCGGCATCCCGCTGGCCGACGTGACCGCCTCGATGACGATCAGCGGTCCCGCGGTCCCGGTGTTCTGCATGTACCTGGCCGCTGCCGAGCGGCAGGGCGCGGACCTGGCCACGCTCGACGGGACGCTGCAGACGGACATCTTCAAGGAGTACATCGCGCAGAAGGAGTGGCTCTTCCCGCCGCAGCCGCACCTGCGGCTGATCGGCGACCTGATGGAGTACTGCGCGCGCGAGATCCCCGCGTACAAGCCGCTGTCGGTGTCCGGGTACCACATCAGGGAGGCGGGCTCGACCGCCGCTCAGGAACTGGCGTTCACGCTCGCCGACGGTTTCGGCTACGTCGAGCTTGGCCTGTCCCGCGGCCTGGATGTGAACGCCTTCGCGCCCGGGCTCTCCTTCTTCTTCGATGCGCATATCGACTTCTTCGAGGAGATCGCCAAGTTCCGCGCCGCCCGCAGGATCTGGGCGCGGTGGATGCGCGACACCTACGGCGCGACCACCGCCCGCGCCCAGTGGCTGAGGTTCCACACCCAGACCGCTGGCGTGTCGCTCACCGCGCAGCAGCCTGACAACAACATCGTGCGGACGGCGATCGAGGCGCTGGCGGCCGTGCTCGGCGGGACGAACTCGCTGCATACCAACGCGCTCGACGAGGTGCTGGCGCTGCCCAGCGAGAAGGCGGCGGAGATCGCGGTGCGCACCCAGCAGGTGATCATGGAGGAGACCGGCGTCGTCAACGTCGCGGACCCGCTCGGCGGCTCCTGGTATCTGGAAGCGCTCACGGACCGGCTGGAAGCCGAGGCCGAGGCGGTCTTCGCCAGGATCCGCGCGATGAGCCCCGACGGCTCGATGACCGGCGGGATCCTGCGCGGCATCGAGGACGGGTGGTTCATGGCCGAGATCGCCGAATCGGCCTTCGAGTACCAGCAGAAGCTGGAGAAGGGCGAACAGCGGGTCGTCGGCGTGAACTGCTACCCCGAAACCGTCGGGCAGCCGGTCGAGATCATGCGGGTCAGCCACGACGTGGAACGGGATCAGGCCCGGGACCTGGCGCGGCGGCGGGCCTCGCGGGACCAGGCCGCCGTCGACTCGGCCCTGGCTTTGATGCTGGCCGCGGCGCGATCGGGCGCGAACATCATCCCGCCGATGCTGGGCAGCCAGCGCGTCTTCGCCTACCGCTTCCAGGACCGCAACCGCAAGGCGGTCCCCTATTGGCGCGACGTCGGCACCCTGGACGCCTATTACCAGGCCAACATGGACCTGATCGCGGTCGATCCGGTCCTGAACCTGTACGACCGCGAATGGCCGATCCGCACCTGGCAGCCACAGCTGCCGCCGCCCAAGTTCGTCTTCCTGGAAGAG
>Ga0209526_10000537_pt1 | contig 24769 bp, 24 predicted proteins | sample JacPinW_OM2H0_M1_FD_188566 | JGI IMG/M metagenome (GOLD analysis project Ga0209526, IMG submission 188566) | Forest soil microbial communities from Algoma, Ontario, Canada - Jack Pine, Ontario site 1_JW_OM2H0_M1 (SPAdes) (version 2) | ecosystem: Environmental > Terrestrial > Soil > Boreal... | reverse complement strand
GGCGGCCGAGCGGTCCACCTTGGAGGGGTCCTTGCCGCTGAAGGCCCCGCCGCCGTGGCGGGCGATTCCCCCGTACGTGTCGACGATGATCTTGCGGCCCGTCAAGCCGGCGTCGGCGTTGGGGCCGCCGATCTCGAAACGGCCGCTCGGATTGAGCATGACCTTGGTGCCGGCGTCGACCAGCCAGGGCGGGAGCACCGCGTCGATGACCAATGAGCGCACCCCCTCTTCGATCTCCCGGTTGCTCACGCCGGTGCGGTGATGGGTGGAGATGACCACCGCCTCGATCCGCTTGGGGTAGCCGTACTCGTACTCCACGGTGACCTGGGACTTGCCGTCGGGGAGCAGCCATTCCAGCTCGCCCGACTGGCGAACCGTGGCCAGCCGGCGGGTCAAGCGGTGCGCCAGCGAGATCGTCAGTGGCATCAGCTCTGACGTCTCGGTGCAGGCAAAGCCGATCATCATGCCCTGGTCGCCCGCGCCCTGCAGCTCGAAGGGATCGCCGAGCTCGCCGCTGCGCTCTTCCAGTGAATGGTCGACACCGGCCGCGATCTCCGCCGACTGCTCCTTCAGGTAGACGCTGATCAGGGCGTGGTCGGGGTCGAACCCGGTCTCCTCGCCCGTGTACCCGATTCCCTTCAGGGTGTCGCGGATGAGCTTCTCGATCGGTACCTCGGCACTGGTCGTGACCTCGCCGATCACAACCAGGAATCCCTTGGTCACCGCCGTCTCGCAGGCCACCCTGGCGGCCGGATCCTGGGCCAGGATTGCGTCCAGGACGGCGTCGGAGACCTGGTCACAGACCTTGTCCGGGTGTCCTTCGGTTACCGACTCGGAGGTGAGCAGATACGCGGCGGAGTCACGGAACGATGTCATTGGCAGTCCTTCCGGTCGAAATGTGTGAGCCTCTCCGGGCAAAGTACGGCACGGATCAGGCTCGAAGACGTCCGGCGAATTGTAGCGGAGAAGACGGCGCTCAGCCGGCCGCCTGCTCGTCGTCCTGACCCAGCACCTGCGCCTGCAGAGCGAAGATGTCGTCCAGCACTCGATCGGTGCGGCGGCCTTCGAGGCGATGGTCCGGGATCAAACCGCCGTCGCCGAGCAGGTGCCGGAGCCGGAACCCGAGCGGGCCGTCGATGCGGACCTTGCCCTCCGCCAGGGCGTCCTCGAGCAGCTGAAGGCAGCGATCCAGGGCCCGCATCCGGGCCCGCTCACCGGCATCGCTCATGCCGTGCCCAGGATCTCCACCCGGCCGTTCTGGATCCGGGTCCGAACCAGAGGAAGGGCTGGGAGCTTGTAGCCTTCCCCGAGCGCGAGGCCGTCGGCGTCGAAGAGCTGGTTATGGCAGGGACAGTTCAGCTGGTGGCTGCTGGACTTCCAGACCAGCTCGCAGGGCAGGTGCGTGCAGTAGGCGGACATCGCGAGAACCTGGTCGCCCTTGCGAAACACGAAGGCGCCCACTGAGCCGGCCGTCACTCGTCTGGGCGTCCCCTCCACCATGTCGCTGAACAGGATTCCGGTGTCGATCCAGCGGCCCAGCTCCGGCCGCGGCTCGATCACGGAGCGCGGAGCAGGCGGTCTGGGCGCGACGGTCTCCCCCGTCTGCTCAACCTCTTGCTGCCGGGCCGGCTGCAGGACCTGCCCCAGCTGCCCGAGGTGGCCGCCCAGGACCCCGGCCAGCGCGCCGGCGGTGAGGCCCACGCCGCCCACCAGCGCCGCCCGCCTGTTCATCCAGGGGGCCGGCTCCCCTTTCTCCAGCAGCCCCCGAAGCCGGCCTCGGAAGGACGAGGACATGCGCGGATAGCCCTCCCGTGAACCGGCCAGCTGGGCTGCGGCGCGGATCGCCTCCTGCTCCTCCGCGTCGGAGGGAGTTGCTTTCAGGTGCTTACCGGCGAGCAGGTCGCTCACCATCCGGTCGAGCCGCTCGGCGGCGCGCTCTTCGTCGTGCTCAGGCATCTATGACGACCTTGGCGGCTGCGCGCAGCGCACGCAGCTGCATGACCTTGACGCCACCCACCGTGCTACCCAATTCGGCGGCCACTTCCTTCAAGGAGTATCCCCGCAGGAAACGGAGTTCGAGGACTCGCCGGTAGTTGCCGGGCAGCTGATCCAGGATGCCGTGGACGCGGTCGGCGGACGCGGTGCCCGGCTCGGGCGCGTGCTTCTCCACCCAGAGGTCGTCGCGCAGCTCGTCTTCGGGAAGCCCAAAGCGGGCGGCCCAGAAGCTGGCCAGGGCCGACCGGGCGGCGGCGAAGAGGTAGGCGCGGATCGCCGGCGCGCTGGCCCCGGCGCGGAGGCGAGGGATGGCCTTGAGCGCCACCTGCTGGGTGACATCCTCGGCGTCGGCCCGATTGCCGACACGGACATAGACGTAGGCATAGATCAGCTCCAGCTCTTCCAGGGCGATGTCCACGCCGGCATTGGCCGGGGCTGGCAGCTGAACCACCTCACCCGACTGGCCCGACTCACCCAACGAAGCTGATTTCCCTTCGATCATCCTTTGTGGCGCTCAACACGGGCCCCTGACTCAGTAACTACTCACAGTGGTTACGCTGGTGTGACAGCTCCAGCGTCGGTCAGCTCGAGCTCGGGGCGGCTCGCGGCCGCCGCCTGAAGCGCCAGACGAGCAGGCCGGCCAGGCCGAGCAGCAGCAGCGGCGCGATAGCGCCCACCACCATCAGCATCAACCCGACCACGTCCACTGAGTTGTGGAGGGCCCGCACCAGCGCGGTCTGGAGGCCCCATTGATCGGCGCTCGAGGCGGCCGCCGCCTCGCGGATGGTGACCGCCACGGTGGCGTAGCTGGTGCTGTGGTCCAGGTAGTCGATCTGGCCCTTGAGCTGTTCGATCTGAGCAGTGATCTGGCCGAGCTGGTTCTGGACCTGGAGGATGTCGTTCACCGACTTGGCCTGCTGGAGAAGCGCGAGCATCGCGTCCCGCTGCGCCTCCGCGTTGCGAAGCCGCGCCTGGAGATCCACGTACTGCGAGCTCACGTCAGTGCCGGTGATCTGGATCGACTCCGCCTTGCCCAACCGCCGGAGACCGGCGATGGTGGCGTCGAAGTGGTCCGAAGGCACCTGAAAGGTGACCACCCCGGAGCGCAGCCGGTCGCTGCCGTCCGCCTGCGCCTGGGAGCCGGACACATAGCCGCCCTGGCTCTGCATCAGGCTCGTGACGCGGTCCCAGCTGGAGTCGAAGGCACCGTTGCCGACCTGGAGCGTGAGCTGGGCGCTGCGCTGGACACGCCGTCCCTCCGGCACGACGCCGGGAGCAGGCAGAGCGTCCTGGGATTTGGCGGCCGAGCTCGGGGCGGAGCTCGCCGTCTGGCCGGCGCCGCCTCCTCGTGTTGACTGGCCGGGGACGCCGACACCCTGGAGCCCGCAGCCCAGGGGTAGGAGAAGGACGGCGGACGTAGCGGCGAGAAGAAGTCCTCGTGCGTTCATGTCGGGGACCTAACGCGCGGCCGGCGCTCCGGGTAACCTCCCTCCGCCCTATGTCTCGGGCTGCGCCTCCTGGGAGGCATCGGCCTTCAAGAGGCGGCTCGCCAGGGGCCCGATGGTGGTTCCCTGGATCAGGATGGAGAGCAGGGCCACACCGTAGACGAGCGCCCGGATGGAGCCGAAGGCGGCGTTTCGCTCCGTCAGGCTGAGAGCCAGCGCCACCGCGATCGCGCCGCGCAGGCCGGACCAGACCACCAGGTGCTGCCAGCGGAAGCTGATCCGCCAGGGCAGCGGATGCAGCAGCCCGAGCACCAGGTAGACCGCGATGGCACGCGCCAGCAGCGTGATCAGGGCTGCCGCCACGATCACGCCCAGCTCCGTGCGCACCTCCGCCCAGGGCACGTCGAGCCCCACCAGCAGGAAGACCAGGGAGTTGAGAAAGAAGGCGACGAAGTCCCAGAAGAGCGTCACCGCCTCCTGGGTCCTGGGCGACATTGCCCGCGGACGGCCCAGGTTGCCGAGCACCAGCCCGGCGGCGACCACCGCCAGGATGCCCGAGAGGTGGAGGGTCTCGGCGAGCAGGTAGCTGCCGTACGCGCCGATCGCGGTGAGCGTGATCTCGACCTGGAAGTCGTCGATCCGGCTGGTCACGAAGGAGAGCAGCAGGCCGAGCACCAGGCCGAGCGCGAGCCCGCCGGCGGCCAGCCTGAAGAACTCCCAGGCGATACCGACCGGGCCCACGACGCCCGATTCCGTTGCCGCCAGGGCGACGGTGAAGAGGACCACCCCGGTGCCGTCGTTGAGCAGGCTCTCGGACTCGATCAGGTTGGTCAGCCGGGCGGGGATTCCCAGGCGGCGGAAGACGGCGACCACGGCAACCGGGTCGGTGGGCGAGACCATCGTGCCGAAGAGAACCGCGAGGGGCACCGAGAGCCCCAGCGCAGCGTGACCGAGGAGCGCCACCACGGCCGTCGTGAGCAGGACGCCCAGCGTGGCCAGCGCCACCACGGCGACGAGGTTGGCTCTCAGCTCCCTCCAGCTCAGGTTGAAGGCGGCCTCGAAGAGCAGGCCTGGCAGGAGAACGAAAAGGATCAGGGAGTGCGTCAGCTGGAGCTGGCCGCGGCCGAAGATCAAGCCCGCCACCAGGCCTGCCAGCGCGAGCGCGCTGACGTAGGGGACGGGCACCGCCTTGACCAGCAGCGCGACAGCGCAGGCGCCCATCAAGAGGAGCACGAAGGTCTCCACCCGCGCTTCGATCACGGCTGCAAGGCTGGCATGTTAAGAGTTCCACTGCGGGCGCCAAAGCCGCAGACTCCAGACTCGTGCCCAGCGCCAGCCAGTCGGTCCTCGAAGACGTCTTCGGCCACCGGGAATTCCGGCCCGGCCAGGAAGAGATCATGGAGGCTCAGCTCGCCGGCCGCGACGTCCTCTCCGTGGCGCCGACCGGGTCGGGCAAGAGCATCAGCTACTGGGTGCCCGCCGTGGTCGGCGGCGGACTCACGCTGGTCGTCTCCCCTCTCATCGCCCTCATGAAGGACCAGGTCGACCGCCTGCGGTCGCTGGGCGTGGCCGCCGCCTTCCTCAACTCGACCCAGGACCGGGCCGAGCAGCTGGCCGGGCTGCAGGCGGCCGCCGAGGGCCGGCTCCGGCTGCTCTACGTGGCACCCGAGCGCTTCGGCCGACCCGGCTTCCTGGACCGGGTGGCCCAGCTTCGCGTCGGGCGTTTCGTGGTCGACGAGGCCCACTGCATCTCTTCTTGGGGCCACGACTTCCGGCCGGACTACCGCCAGCTCGACCGGGCGCTGGCAGCCTGCGGCAGGCCGCCGGTGGCCGGCTTCACGGCCACGGCGACCCCCAGGGTGCGGGAGGACGTCGCCCGAAGCCTCGGCATGCGGGATCCGCTGATCCTGGTCACCGGCTTCAACCGGCCCAACCTGCGCCTCTCCGCCCTTCGCTGCCGCGGAGACGCCGGCAAGCGGGAAGCGCTGCTCGCGCACCTGCGGCCGGGCTCGGGCAGGGCGTTGATCTACACCGGCACCGTGGCCGCCGCGGAAGAGGTGGCCCAGCTCCTGGTGCAGCGGGGAATGCGGGCAGCCGCCTACCACGGACGCCTCGCCGATGAGGAGAGAACCCGGGTCCAGGACGCGTTCGCGCGCAGCGAGCTCCAGGTCGTGGTCGCCACCTCGGCCTTCGGCATGGGCGTCGACCTGCCAGACATCCGGCAGGTCATCCACTGCCACGCACCGGGCAGCCTCGAAGCCTACTACCAGGAGGCGGGGCGGGCCGGCCGCGACGGGCTGGCCGCCGAGTGCATCCTGCTCTGGTCGCCCGCCGACCGCGACCTCCAGTCCTTCTTCATCGAGCAGTCGTTCCCCGGGGCGGACTCGGAGCCGAAGCAGAACGCCTACGCCCGGCTCGCGCAGATACTCTCCTACGCGCAGCTCAGGAGCTGCCGCCACGCCCGGATCGCCGACTACTTCGGCGAGATCGGCGTCCCCCGCAGCTGCCAGGCCTGCGACAACTGCCTGGACGCCGACCGACTGCCGGAAGTCGAAGTGGCCCCCGCCGACCTGGGCGCGGCCCTGGCTGCCGCGGGCCGCTTCAGCGGCCGCATGGGCGCCGCCAACCTGGCCGCCGTGCTGGGCGGCCGCCAGACCACCTGGACGCGGCGCCAGCCCTGGGTCACGGAACTCGTCCACTTCGGGGCCCTGCCCTGGCCCGAGGACCGGATCCGCCTGCTGATCAGCGAGATGCTGGAGGCGGGACTGCTCCGTCAGAGCTCCGGCGAGTACCCGGTGCTGGAGCTGACCAGCCTGGGCGCAAGAGCGGTCCGGGGCCAGGCCGACGTGGCGCTCTCGCTGCCGGCGCCGCAGGCCCGTCCCTTACGCGCCGCCCGGCCCGGACCCGGTCTTCCCGCCGGGGCCGATCCCGGGCTGGTGGAGCGCTTGAGGCAATGGCGGCTGGAGGTCGCGAGGACCGAGGAGGTCCCCGCCTTCGTCGTCTTCCACGACCGGGTGCTGGTCGAGATAGCGGCGAGGGCGCCGGCCAGCCTGGATGCGCTGGCCGAGGTCTCGGGAGTGGGGCCGGCCAAGCTCGCCCGCTACGGACCCGCCCTTCTGAAGCTGGTAAAAGAGCAGCGGTGATTCGCGCACAGGACCTGGCCCTCGAGGTGGCCGGTCGCCGGCTGCTGGAGGAGGCCAGCTTCAGCCTTCAGCCCGGCGATAAGGCCGGGCTGGTGGGCGTCAACGGCGCCGGCAAGACCAGCCTCCTCCGGGTGCTCGCCGGCGAGGACGACGCGCTCGCCGGGGAGGTGGCCCGCCGGGGCAGCGTGGGCTACATGCCGCAGGATCCTCGCCCCGCCGAGGAGGGCGATGGAACCGCGCTCGCCTACGTCCTCTCCGGACGTGGCCTCGATCGGGCGGCGGCGCGGCTGGAAAAGCTGCGGCTCGACCTGGAGGGCGATCCCAGCGAGCGCAACGTCGCCCGCTATGCGGAGGCCGAGGAAGGTTACCGGGTCCAGGGCGGCTACGCCGCCGACGCGGAGGTGCGCCGGATCACGGCGGGCCTGGGCCTGGCGGCCGACCGCGTGGATCTGCCGCTGGAGGTGCTCTCCGGGGGTGAGCGGCGCCGGGTGGAGATGGCCCGTGTCCTCTTCGGGCGGAGCGACGTCCTGCTCCTCGACGAGCCCACCAACCACCTCGACCTGGAGGCCAAGCGGTGGCTGATGGACTTCCTCCGCGGCCACAAGGGGACGGTGCTGGTGGTCAGCCACGACCTGGAGCTTCTGGACTCGGCGATCACGCGCATCCTCCACCTCGACGCCGGCCGCCTGGTGGAGTACCGAGGCACGTACACGCAATACCGCAAGGCCCGCGCCAGCGATGAGCAGCGGCTGAAGCGCACGGCCTCCCGGCAGCAGGCCGAGATCACGCGGCTCAAGACCCTGGCCGACGTGATGCGGACGCAGACCGCCAAGCGCGCCCGGACCGCGCACGCGCTCGACAAGCGGATCGAGCGGATGCGAGCGGTGCAGGTGGCGCCCGGAGCCCGGGAACGGAAGGTCAAGATCAGGTTCCCGGAGCCGCCGCACATGGGCCGGGTCGCGCTCCGCGTCGAGGGACTGGCCAAGCGGTACCAGGGCCCGCCGGTCTTTCGCAAGGTGTCCTTCGAGGTCGAGCGCGGCGAGCGCCTGCTCGTCATGGGATTCAACGGCGCCGGCAAGACCAGCCTGCTCCGCATCCTGGCAGGGGAGGTGATGGCCGACGAGGGCATCTACAGCTTCGGCCATGGAGTGCAGCCTGGTTACTACGCCCAGGAGCACGAGGGCGTGGTCCCCGGCCGCGACCTGCTGAGCCACATGCGGGAGGTGTCCGAGGTGCCCGAGCCGCAGCTGCGGGCGCTGCTGGGAATGTTCGGGCTGAGCGGCAAGAAGGCCATGCAGGACGCCGGCACGCTCTCCGGGGGCGAGAAGACCCGCCTGGCCCTGGCCATGCTGGTGGCCGGCCGCCACAACCTCCTGCTCCTCGACGAGCCGACCAACAACCTGGACCCGCCCTCCCGCAAAGCGGTGGCCGTGGCCCTGGCCCAGTGGCCGGGCTCGATGGTGATCGTCAGCCACGACCCCGAGTTCGTGGCCTCCCTCGAGCCGGGCCGCGTGCTCCTGATGCCGGAGGGACGGCTCGACTACTGGGAGGAGGAGCTGCTCGACCTGGTCAGCATGGCCTGACCGCCCCGTCGACCGGCCGCCTGGGATTCACCAGCGCCAGACGGTGGCCGGAGAGGTGCGGGAGAGGTTGCTGCCGGGATCGTGGAAGTGGTCGTAGGCGGACTGGATCGCGATCCGGCCCGGGCCGTGGAGGCGAACCCAGAGGTAGCGCTCGCCCCACGATCGCCAGGAGCGCCAGGTCCCCGAGGGGTGCTCCATGTGCAGCTGCATCCCCACAGTGGTGTCCTTGAAGAGCAGCGCGGTCGGCTTGACCAGGATGCTCTCGCCCGCCGCCAGGCCGCGGACGAAGGCGTTGCCCGCGGCGTGGAGCAGGAGCAGCCCCGGCTGCTGGCCGGCGCTGAAGCGGTCCATGAACATGCCCAACGGGTAGTGGGTCTCGGTATCGTCGCCGTCCCTGGTCTGGAACCAGACGTTGGTGTTGAACCAGTCGTATCCGACCTGGCCCGTGGCGGCCACGAAGAGGTGCTCGCGGACGTCGACCGCCGTCCCCGGCTGGAGCGGAATCGGCACCACCTCGCCGGGGGCGTCGCGGGAGAAGGCGATGTGCCCCGGGCCCTGGGCCTGGGTCATGACCAGGGGCATGCCCGCAAAAAGACGCTTCCAGCCGCCGCGCAGCGACATCGCCGAGACGTTCACGCCAGGCTCTCTCCAGAGCAGCACGTGGTGCGCGAAATAGACGCTGTCCTCGGCCGCCAGATTGAAGTCGGCTACCGGCACGTAGGCGCCCTCGATCTGGCAATAGGAGCGGCCGAACTGCAGCCTCGCCATGTCGGGAACCGCCGGCAGCTCGTACCAGCCCGACCGGCTCACCATGTCGCGGACGTCGACCGGGGCGCCGCAGGTGGGACAGCTGGTCAGGTCGGCGGCCGGAGTGGACATGCGGCACCAGCGGCAGGTGTAGGTCGATTCCGCCATGGCTCTCAGTCCGTGTGGTGGTGGACGTACATGGACTGGATGCCCAGCCGCCCGGGGCCGGTCATCCGGGCCAGGTTCATGCCCTGGCCCCCGAAGAGCCCGGTCGTGAGCTTCTGAGTCTCAACGGTCATGGTGACCGAGGCGTCCTTGTAGAGAAAGGCGCCCGGCTCGACCAGCACGCTTTCGCCGGGCTGCAGGACGCGCTCGAACACGTTGCCGTAGCCGTGGAGGAACAGCAGCCCCTGCTCGCCCCCGGCCAGGAAGCGGTCCATGAACATGCCCTGCCCGCTGAAGAGGATGTTCTTGAGGCCCTGGATGCGGACGTAGGAGTAGCCGATCGAGTGAGATGCGACCAGGAATGCGTGCTCGCGCACGTCGAGCTCCTGGCCGGGGTGGATGGGCAGGACGACCAGCTCGCCGGTGGCGTCCCGGGAGAAGGCGATCCGGCCGGGTCCCTGGGCCAGGCTGACTATGAAGGGCATGCCGGCGAAGGCCCGCTTCACGCCGCCCTTCAGGGGCATCACGGACATGGCGACCGACTCGTCCTTCCAGAGCATGACGTGGTGTTCGAAGTAGACCCAGTCGCCCTGCGCCAGGGCGATCTCCGCGACCGGCACGATCTCGCCCTCGACCTGGCAGGTGCTCTGGCCGAAGTGGAACTCGGTCATGTCCCTCAGGCGCGGCGCCTCCCGCCAGCCCGAGTCGCTGACCAGGTTCCGGACGTCCAGCGGCGCCCCGCAGGTATCGCAGGTCCTGGCGGTGGAAAGGTTCTGGCTCCGGCACCACTGACACTCGATCCGCTGCGCTGTCTCCATCGCCGAAGAGCCTAATCGGCCCGAGAAGCGCGCGCCTGCGAGACCGGGGCGAAGTCGCCCGCCCTGGGCAGCAGCGCGGGCAGCTCTTTGCCCAGCCGATCGCCCAGCCACAGAGATACCTGGATGAGGCGGTCGAGGTCGATCCCGGTCGGGATGCCCATCCCGTGCAGCATGTAGACCAGATCCTCGGTCGGGATGTTCCCGGTCGCCCGGGGCGCAAAGGGACAGCCGCCGGTTCCGCCCACCGAAGCGTCCAGCACGCTGGCACCCGCCTCCAGCGCCGCCGCGGCGTTGGCCAGGCCGGTGTTGCGCGTGTTATGGAAGTGGCCTCCCACCACCGCCCCCAGCCGGAGGACGCCAGCCGTCAGCTCCTTGACCTGGCTGGGGACCGCCACGCCGATGGTGTCCGCCAGGGTCAGCTCGTCGGGCGGCTCCTCCATCACTCGCTCCGCCAGTCGCAGGACGTGGGCCGGCTCCACCCGACCCTCGAAGGGGCAGCCGAAGGCGACGCTCAGGGTGACGGTGATCCGCATCGAGAGGGCGCGGCAGCGGGCGACCAGGCGGTTGCCGGTTTCCAGGCCGCCCTCGACCGTCGTGTTCTGGTTGCGCCGGGCGAAGGTGTCGGTGACCGGAAATGCGTAGTGGACCTCGTCGACCCGAGCCTCCAGGGCTCGTTCCAGACCCCTTTCGTTCAGGACCAGTCCGGCCAGCACGGTCCCCGGGCGCCGGCCGACTCTGGTCATCACCTCTTCGGCCCCCGCCATCTGCGGAACCAGCCTGGGATTGACGAAGCTGGCCGCCTCGATCCGAGGCACGCCCGCTCCCGCCAGCATGTCGCAGAGCTGGGCACGGAGCTCCGGGGAGAGGTTCACGGTCTCGTTCTGCAGGCCGTCACGCGGCCCGACGTCGCAGACCGTGACGGCACCCGGCGGCTCGGCTTCAGGCGAGGCTTGCGTGGCCGGATGATAACCAACCCCGGCCCCGCCTCCCGGCTCCTTCCCTCTCTTCCGCCGGTCCCACGGACAAGAGGCCGACAGTGCGCCCGGAAGCGCCACTGAGGAGGGGTCACTGGCAGATGATTAGCCCCGATGAACAGCCCGATCCGGACCGTGCTGGTGATCAGCCGGCGGCCGCACGCCTGGGCGCTGCTCAGGGACCGCCTCGACCCGACCCTGGTCAGCGTCGACTGGAGGGATCCGGATGCCCTGCGGTCCCTCGGCGGCTGCCCTCCGCCCTGGGCGCTCGCCGGGGATCTGCCGACGGTCCCCCCCACCTCGCTGCGCCACTGGCGCGGCCGCCCGGTGGCGGTGCACTGGGTCGGATCGCCACCGCCCGGGTTGCCGGCCCGGCCCCGACTGCACGCTGACTGGCGAGAGCTCGCTGCGGCGCTCGCGCGCGGTCTCCAGGCGCGTCTGGCCGGCCTTCGACTGGCGCCCCTTCACGGCCTGCTGCTGCCCGGAGGTCGCTTCCTGCGGCAGACCGAGTCTCTGGAGGTGTTGCTCTCGGTCCACCCCGAGGGGCTGGAGCTGACCGGCACCGGCAGCGCCCTGCTGGCGACCGCCCGCCGGGTCAGGAGGATCCTCGAGCGCGCCGGGGTTCCGGTCGAGCTGGAGGTTGCCGGCGCCAGCCTCCGGCTGCGAGAGAAGGGCGATGTGGGCGCCCCCTGAGGTGCTCGTCCTGGAGGACGACGGGGAACAGCTGCGAACGCTCCGGGAGCTGGTCGAACGCGCGCACCTCGAACCGCTGGCGACCTCGACCCCTCGCCAGGCGATGGCTCGGCTGGAAGGTCGCCGGCCGATCCTCGCCATCATCGACCTGGACATGTCCCGCGTCCCTGCGTCCGAGCGGCGAGTTGGCGTCGACGACGTGCTCAGGCGTCTTCACCACAGGCACGTCAACTGCATTCCGCTGGTCTACTCGGCAGGAGTGGAAAGCATCGACGACCAGGCTCGGGTCTACCTGCTGCACCCTCACGCCCTCTTCCAGTCGAAACGGCATGGGGAGGAGCGCCTGCTGGAGCGTGTGAACGGACTGCTCGGCGGGAGGGTCGGCGACCTGGCTCTCCAGGACGGCGTCGTGGTGCACCTGCCGAGCGGAGAGCCGATGCCGCACAGGGTGGCGGTCTCGCTGGTCACGGCCAAACGCGCGAACCGTCCGCTGCTGCTCAGCGAGAGCGACGCCCGGGCCGCCCGGCGCTTCCAGCGCTGGCTGCAGGCGTGCGACTCCTCAGTTCTGGTCCGTGCCCTCGGCAATCGCCACTACCAGCTGGCGGTGCGGGAGGACTGATAGCGCCTTGAGGCTGGATCCCGCCGAGGTTCCCGGACTACCGCTGCCCTGCGCCCTCCTGGACCGAGACGGTCAGGCCCTGGCGGCCACGCCGGAATGGTCCGGGGCAGGCCCCGGCGCGGCGGTCTTCCTGGTCGGCCAGGGCCACTTGGTGGTCGCTCCCGAGGTCCCCACGCCGGAGCTGGACACACTGGTCGGCCGGCTCCTGGCGACGCTGGAGGAGGCCGCGGGTGCAGTCACGGCCGTCGAGGCCAGGCGCCTCGAGGTGCTCTCCGCCGGCCTCGCGCTGGTGGCGGGGCGGCCGCCCTCGGCCGAGCTGATGGGTGACGTACGGCGCGTCCTGGAACTCGCGCTGGCCGCCATCCCCGCTCGCACGCAGGGCCTGGTCGTCGAGGTTGTCGAGCCGCTTCCGGAGCTGGCGGTTCCCGCACCGGCGGCGGTCGCCCTCGCGGTCACCCAGCTGGCCGTCAACGCCCATCAGCACGAGCGGGCTTCGCGGGTCCGTCTGCGCGTCGATCGGGGGCCGAGCTTCTACGTGGAGTGGCCCAGCTCCGCTCCCCGGACGGTCCGGGTCGAGTCTCACCGGCACACCTCGAGGCGGGGCGGCTGGGGTTGGGGCTACGTTCAGATGGTCGCCGACGCGCTTGGCGCCACAGCCCTGCCGCCGGGGCCGTGCGGACCGGGAGCCGTCGGCGCCTGCCTCGGGCTGGGCGGCGTCCAGCTGACGCTGCCCCTGGCCGAGATGGGAGGCGGAGCCGTTCGCCGGGCCACCCTGGCCTGGGACCAGGACTCCCGGGTTCCGCGGTTCGGAGAGCCGGTACGGGGCGCCCTCCTCGAGCTGCTCTCGGCGGCGGCCCGAGAACCGGGCCGGATCGCCTACCAGGATCTCTATCGAGCCCGGGCCGGCGTCCACGGCACCTGGGTAGCGCTGCCGCCTGAGTCAGGAGCGAGCCGGGCCCGCGACTTGATCCGGGGGCTGGCGCACGAGAGGGCCCTGTGGAGCGCTCCGGAGCCGCATGCGACCCGCCTCCACGGGTTGGTCAGCCTGCTCGGGATCGCGCTCGGCGAGCCCTGGCCCAGCGTGCCGCCGAGCGTCTGGGCGGAGCTCGCCCCCCAGGCGGCCCGGGCCCTGCGCGTGTCGCTGCCATCCAGCCTGGAATCCCTCGTCCTGCCCGATCCGCGGCTGCTCGCCGTGCTGCTCTCCGAGCTGGAGGGCAGCCTCCTGGAGAGCGAGGGCCAGGTCTATGTGCAGCCCTCCGCGGCCGCCGCCAGTGGCCCCTTCTGGGCCGCTCTCGGAGCAGAGCCGACAGGGGTGCTGCACGTAAATCCGTGAAGCTGCTCTACAGAACCGCCGCCGTTGGGCGTCTGTAGGCGATCGCCGCTGATCGCGGTAGGGACCGAATCGAGACCTGCTGGTACCGCCTGCGCCGGCGCTAGCCGGGGGTGCCGCGAATGGTCTGGCGAACCGGCCGGTCCCAGCGTCGCGAGATGATCAGCAGGGTTGCGATGCCGAGCGCGGAGACGACCACTATGCCGCCGAAGTTGAAGAGGTTGAAGAGCAGGATCTCGGTGTCGCTGGCGGCGGTCGGCGCTCCGCTCTGGGCGCTCAGCTGGCCCGAGGCCAGCGAGACCAGCGCTGTGAGGAGGGCCGCGATCCCGCGCATGGAGTCCCAGAGGCCATGCAGGATGGACACGATCAGGTAGGCGACGACGACTCCACCGGTCACCCGGAGCCGGTTGCCCCGGCTGGCGGCATGGAAGACCACGCCGCCCACGATGGCGGTCCAGAGACCGTGGCCGACCGGCGCCAGCAGTCCCCGCAGGGCCTCGGTGGCGACCAGGCTCCCGAGCGAGATGCCGTGCGTGGTGAAGAGCGCGTTGAAGGCGTATCCGCTGCTCTCCAGAGCCGCAAAGCCGAAGCCGACCGTGGCGCCGAGCACGATGCCGTCACGGGTGGTGTAGCGAGGCAGGCCCACCGCAGCGCCGAAGAGGGCCGCCAGCTTCACGAGCTCCTCGATGAAGCCGACGCCGAAGTACTGCGTGGGGCCGGACCAGAGCAGGCTGCTCTCCAGCACCGAGGCGGCCAGCACCCCGAGCACGCCCCCCACCACGAAGGTCGTGAATATCCTCTCGCCGGTGAGGGCTGAGTCGAGGTCCCGATCGAAGTTCCAGATGACAGCGGTGACGGGTACCAGGAAGCTTCCGAGAAGCACGTCGGTCGGAATCAGGGTGGGGTTCTGGGTCAGGGCGGTGACGATCACGGCCGCCACCCAGAGAAGCAGGCCGATCAGGAAAACGATCAGCCACCGCCAGCGTCGGCGCCCCGCCGGCCGCGGCTGCGTGGTTGCCCGTCCTGAGAGGGGATCGGTTGCCATATATCAAATGACAGGCCGGCCCTCCGGAAGGCCGATCCGCTTGAGATTCAGCATGATGGCCGCTCCCTCCCCAACGCAACCCGAGATCGAAAACGCCAGCCCGGCTTTTAGCGGGCGAAGCGCGGACATACGCGGCTAGGCTGTTGCGTAGAGGGCCAGCCGCGGGCGTGGCCCTCCAGCAAGGCCCCCTTTTACAAAGCTGCCTCAAAGGAGAAAGCCGGATGGCCTCCCCCACTCGAGCCGCTGCCGCATCCCAGACGCGTGAGCCCCTTGGCAAGGAGGAGGTGCAGCGCCTGAACGCGTACTGGAGGGCCGCCAACTACCTGTCGGTCGGCCAGATCTACCTCCTCGACAATCCCCTGCTCGAGAAACCGCTCGAGCTCGCGCACGTGAAGCCCCGCCTGCTCGGACACTGGGGCACCACGCCGGGTCTCAACTTCGTCTACGTGCACGCCAACCGGGTGATCAAGTCTCACGACCTCAACGCCATCTACGTGGCTGGACCCGGACATGGTGGTCCGGGTGTGGTGGCCAACGCTTACCTGGAGGGGACCTACAGCGAGGTCTATCCCGGCGTGAGTCGCGACACGGCCGGGCTGCGGCGGCTATTCCGTCAGTTCTCCTTTCCGGGAGGCATCCCCAGCCACGCGGCCCCGGAGACTCCAGGGTCGATCCACGAGGGCGGCGAGCTCGGCTACTCCATCGCGCACGCCTTCGGCGCGGCGCTCGACAACCCGGATCTGCTGGTCTTCTGTGTGGTGGGCGACGGTGAGGCGGAGACAGGTCCGCTGGCCACCAGCTGGCACTCCAACAAGTTCCTCAACCCGGTCCGCGACGGCGCCGTGCTGCCCATCCTCCACCTCAACGGCTTCAAGATCGCCAACCCGACGGTGCTGGCCCGGATCCCGGAGTCAGAGCTGCGGAGCCTGCTCGAGGGCTACGGCTACGACCCCCGCTTCGTCTCCGGCGACGACCCCGAGCAGATGCACCAGCTCATGGCCGCGACGCTGGATGAGGTCGTCGACGAGATCGCGGGAATCCAGTCGCGAGCTCGCCAGGATGGTGCCGCGACCTGGGCCCGCTGGCCCATGATCGTGCTCCGTACGCCGAAGGGTTGGACGGGGCCCAAGGAAGTCGACGGGGTGCCGGTGGAGGGGAGCTACCGCTCCCACCAGGTGCCGGTGTCAGACCTGGCCAAGAATCCGGAGCATCTGCGGATCCTCGAGCAGTGGCTGCGCTCGTACCAGGCCGAGGAGCTCTTCGACGAGAGCGGCGCCCTGGTACCCGAGCTGGCGGAGCTGGCGCCGCAAGGGGATCGCCGGATGAGCGCCAACCCGCACACCAACGGCGGTGTCCTGCTCCAGGACCTGAAGCTGCCCGACTTCCGCGATTACGCGGTCGACGTGTCGACGCCCGCGACAGGCTCGTCGGAGGCCACCAAGGTGCTGGGCACCTTCCTGCGCGACGTCATGCGCCTGAACCCGTCGACCTTTCGCGTCATGGGCCCCGACGAGACAGCGTCCAACCGGCTCACCCCTTTGTTCGAGGTGACCGATCGGACCTGGCTGGCGGACGTCTGGCCCCGGGTGGACGACCATCTCTCGCCCGACGGGCGCGTCATGGAAGTGCTGAGCGAGCACCTCTGCCAGGGCTGGCTCGAAGGCTACCTGCTGACCGGGCGCCACGGCCTCTTCAACTGCTACGAGGCCTTCATCCACATCATCGACTCGATGTTCAACCAGCACGCCAAGTGGCTCAAGACCACGCGTGACATCCCCTGGCGACGCCCCATCCCCTCTCTCAACTACCTGCTCACCTCGCACGTCTGGCGGCAGGATCACAACGGCTTCTCGCACCAGGACCCGGGCTTCATCGACCACGTGATGAACAAGAAGGCGGAGATCATCCGCGTCTACCTGCCTCCCGACACCAACACTCTGCTCTCGGTCGGCGACCACTGCCTGCGCAGCCGGCATTACGTGAACGTGATCGTGGCCGGCAAGCAGCCGGCGCTCAACTACCTCTCAATGGATGAGGCCATCCTCCACTGCACCCGCGGTCTGGGCATCTGGGAGTGGGCGAGCAGCGACGACGGTGGCGACCCGGACGTCGTCCTCGCCTGCTGCGGAGACGTGCCCACCCTGGAGACGCTGGCCGCGACCGCCATGCTCAGAGAGCACCTGCCGGAGCTGCGCGTGCGCGTTGTCAACGTGGTCGACCTGATGCGTCTGGAGACGGCCACCGAACACCCTCACGGCCTGCCCGACGCGGAGTTCGACGGGATCTTCACCCGCGACAAGCCGGTGATCTTCGCCTACCACGGCTATCCCTGGCTCATCCACCGGCTGACCTACAGGAGGCGCAACCACTCCAACATCCACGTCCGCGGCTACAAGGAGGAGGGCACCACGACGACACCCTTCGACATGGTGATGCTCAACGACCTGGACCGCTTCCACATCGTCATGGACGTGATCGACCGGGTGCCCGAGCTGGGCTCGCGAGCAGCGCACGTCCGGCAGCGCATGGTGGACGCGCGGCTGCGCGCCCGCCAGTACACCCGGGCTCATGGGGAGGACGCGCCCGAGGTCAGCGACTGGGTCTGGCCCTACTGAGGCCGGCCGTGCGCGTGCTGGTGGTCAACCCCGGCTCGAGCAGCCTCAAGTTGAGGCTGCTCGAGAGCGATGATGGGATCGTCGCGGAGGACGATCTGCCCGCGTCTCAGGGAGACGTGGAGAGCGCTGCACTCGACGCATTCCTGAAGCGCGTTCCCGCTCCCGACGCCGCCGGCGTTCGGGTCGTCCACGGGGGCGCGCAGTTTCGATCCAGCGTCCGGGTCGACGGGGAGGTGCTGGAGCGGCTCGACGGCACAGCAGAGCTGGCCCCTCTGCACAACCCGCCCGCCCTCCAGGCGATCAGGATCCTTCAGCAGGCACGGCCCGCGCTACCCCTGGTCGCCTGCTTCGACACCTCCTTCCACGCCGGGATGCCGGACGCGGCGGCGGTCTACGCGGTGCCCTGGCGGTGGACGTCCGAGTGGGGTATCCGCCGCTACGGCTTCCATGGCTTGAGCCATGCCTGGGCCAGCCGGCGGGCCGCCGGGATGCTCGAACGGCGGCTCGAGGACCTGCGCGTGGTGACCTGCCATCTGGGCGCGGGAGCGTCTCTCTGCGCGGTGGCCGGCGGAGTGTCGGTGGACACCACGATGGGGTTCACTCCAATGGAGGGGCTCGTGATGGCGACTCGCTCGGGCTCGGTGGACCCCGGCGCGATTCTCTGGGTACAGCGCCGAGGCGGTCTGGCGCCCGCCGACGTTGAGCAGGCGCTCGACCGGGAATCCGGCCTGCTCGGGGTCTCCGGGATCTCGGCCGACATGCGCGAGGTGCTGACCGCGGCCGACCGTGGAGAGGGGCGCGCCGCCCTTGCTGTCGAGGTTTACATCCATCGCCTGCGGGGGCTCATTGGGGCCATGACGGCGGCGCTGGGCGGCCTGGACGTGCTCGTCTTCACCGGCGGGGTCGGCGAGCATTCGGCACCCGTCCGCTCAGCCGCCTGCGCCACCCTCGCGTATCTGGGCGTCGAGCTGGACGAAGAGCGCAACCGTCAGGCAGCCCCCGACGCACAGATCTCGACCCCCCAATCCCAGGTCTCGGTCCTGGTGGTCACCGCCAGGGAAGACCTAGAAATCGCCCGCGAAGTACGCACCACCCTGGCCGCAGCGACGTAGCGTCGGTTCAAGCAGTACCCGGGTTCCCCCGCGCGTTACTCGAGAGGCCGGATTCACTCCGGCCGTATGAGTCCCGCACCCGAAGCCCACCGTCACTCCCGAGAGGAGGGTGGGTCCGTGGGGGGAACCTGGGTTCCCCCCGCGTCGTTATTGGATTGCAAACCCAAGACTGCGGTCGCGCTTCCCGTCGACCATCAGCTCCACCTTGTACTGGCCTCGCGGCCAGTTGGCGGTGTTGCTGAGGGTCAGGTCGAGGTGGTCCTCGCCTTTCAGCGTTACGCTCGCGCTGTCCAGCTTCTGGTTCTTGCTGCCTCCGGCCTCTACGGCGTACCAGACCGCTCCGACTTTGGTGTCGTCGGGTGCATTGGCCACCACCACGACCAGGTGCAACACATGGTCAGAGGGGCTGAAGACCGAGGTCGGGTTGACCGCCTTGCCCTGCCGGTAGTCGGTGGCAAGCTGGGCGCTGGTCACGTGAGCCGTGGTCCAGGAAAAAGAGCAGGTGCAGAGGAGCAGCACACAGACGGCGGCCGCTGCGGCTGCAATCGTTTTCGGGCTCACCATGGTGGTCCGGACCGTCATCGAATTGTTCTGTATCGAAGGAGTCATCTCCGTTTCTCCGTCGCCCCCTCTAGGCCGCATTGGCAAGCTGTGGGTTGAAGTTGTCTCGGACTAGGCATGCGCACCAGACGCCACTCGTCTTGCAACGGGAGATGAGCTTGACCGCGGCTTTTCGCCATCCCCCGACAGAGGAGTTAAAGCCCGCTAAGGATCGACTTAGCTCTGCAGATAGCCGAGGTCGCCGAGAGCGATCGCCCCGGCCAGAAAGAGCCCGACGTAAATGATGGCCACCAGGATTCCGGCGAGGCCGCATATCCAGCCGGCCAGGGCCAGGTTTGCGCCGGCCACCGCACCTCCTGTAGAGGTGATCCGGCGATGGGCAAGGAGGCCGACGATCACTGCCGGAACTCCACAGATCGGTCCGGGCACCAGGCAGAAGACGCCGCCGACCACCGCCAGCAGGCCGAGAACGAAAGCCAGAACCGCCATGGCGTCGGTTGACGGCGACGTGCTCAGATAGGCGGGCTGCCGCTGAGGCGGCGGTGGCGGCGGTGGCGGCGGACCGAGGGGAGCGCGAGGGGGAACTGGTCGAGGTGGCTTGGCAGCCGGCTCGGGTTGCGACCCGGCAGGCGGCTGACTCTCCATCGGTCGACTCATCATATGGCGAGGCGGAAGCCGTCACCGCCCCTGTCGCGAAGAGAGGGACCGGGGGCGTCTTGCGCCCCCGGCCCCAAGGCGGGGGGTAGTTGTTCGGTCTGTGGCCGTTAAACGGCGGTTGGCCGTCCTGGCAGGCCGCCTTGGCCAGGATCTAGTCGATCCAGTCGCAGTCGACGGCTAGCTGGGCGGGCATTCTGGGTGCCTCCTTGGTCTTCTGTTCAATCCGGCCTCCGGGTTCACAGGTAGGACCCGACCGGGAGGGCTGGATTACGCCCAGAGGCGACGATCAGTCCGCAGACACGCACACAGCGGTGAAGAGGTGGGCCGGGGTGACGGCGAAGCTGCCCCGAAAGGACTCGAAACCCGAGCCCAGCGCCGCCGGCGCCGGGACCAGCAGCCGGGCCTCGAAGGCTCCGGAGCCGCAATCGACGCTGAGCTCGGCGTCCAGGTAGCCGAGCCACTGGCTGGTGACCGCGTGCCAAGCCTTGTACACGCTCTCCTTGGCGCTGAAGATCAGCGTGGGCCAGTTGACCTCGTCACCGGGAGCCGTCGCTGCCCAGGCCTGCTCAGATGCGGTGCAGACCAGCTCGGCCACGCCCTCCGGAAGCGGCTGGTTGGCCTCGGCGTCGATTCCCAACCCGCGTACCTCGCTCTCCCGAGCCACAGCGGCGGCACAGTAACCGGCGCTGTGCGTGATGCTGCCCACCGCGCCCTGCGGCCAGATGGGAGCCCGGTCCGGACCTGAGAGCAAGGGAGCCGGCGGGAATCCGAGACGGCTCAGGCCCAGCCTCGCGCAGGCGCGTCCGGCACTGAACTCGCGGCGCCTCCGGGGCAGCGCTCTGGCCATCAACCTGGCCTCCTCCGGCAGGAGCGGGGCTTCCCACATCTCGGGCTCCGCCTCCACCACGACCACGGCGGGAGGCAGAAGCGACCTCATCATTCGGGGAGCGGCGCCGCGCCCGGCCCGACCGCCCGGTCCAGGTCGACCCCGGCGTCGGCGAAGCCCTCGGCGGGGAGGACCTCACGGAGGCGCAGTCCCGACGATCCGCCTCGCACCCGATCTCTTGGGTATCCGAAGGAGACCTCCTCGAAGCGCACCCCGTCGCGCCAGGTCGTCCCGGGCAGGTGCAGGTGTCCGCTGACCACGACCCGGGCTCGAAAGCGCCGGTGCCAGTCCTCGGTCGCGCGGCTGCCGCACCAGAGCGAGAACATCGGTATCCGCGCAAGGACGGCGGGTTCCAGGCGCAGCGGAAAGTGCGAGATGGGGACCAACCGGTAACGCTCCGGCACCTCTGCCAGCCGGCGAGCGCTGAGCTGGAGCCGGGCCTCACACCAGGCTTCGCGGCTCGGGTGAGGGTCGGGATGGAGGAGCAGCTCGTCGCCGCAGAGGACGCCGGAGCCGGCTGCCCGGGCGACGGCCTGCTCCTTTGAGAGGCCGGGGGGCCGGAAGCTGTAGTCGTAGAGCAGGAACAGAGGGGCCAGCACCGTGGGTTCCTCGCCGGGCGCCCGCCAGACCGGATAGGGATCCTCGGGCGTGAGCACGTCCAGGCCCCGGCACATGTCTACCAGCTCCTGGTATCGCTCCTCGCCGCGAGTGTGGTGAGGATCTCCGGGCAGTGTCCAGAGCTCGTGGTTGCCCGGCACCCAGATCACCTTCTGGAAGCGATCGCGCAGGCGTTCGATGGCCCAGCGGACGTCCTCGAACCGCTCCCCGACGTCGCCGGCCACGATCAGCCAGTCCTCCAGCCGAGCGGCCATGCCGGCGACCGCCTGGCGGTTGTCCGGGCTTCCGACGTGTAGATCGCTCACCGCGTAGAGCTTGCTCACGCACGACTATTCTCAGCGACCCGGGGATTATCCGAAGGAGAGCGGAGCGGAGCCGGACGGGGTCGCCCTCAGGCTTGCCGAGATCGGCCGGCGCGCCCGCCGGCGCGCCCTCTGGGCATCCGCATCCAGCGAGAGGCGGCGAGGCTGTACAGCCCCAGCCCGAGGAAGCCCAGCGCGATCAGCCCCAGCAGGAGCCGGCCGGCCGGCTGCTGAGCGAGGGCGTTGAAGGCCCCCACGATGCCCTTGGCCTGCTTGGGATCGTGAAAGAGCGCTGCCTGGAGCACGAACCAGCCGATGACCACGCAGACCAGGCCGTAGGCGGCGGCCCCCAGGCGACCGAGGGTCTTGGCGGTGGCGCGCTCCTTCTCGGTCATCTGCTCCTCCTGCAGGTCCTTCTTGTAGGAGGAACGGAAGCCCTGCACCACGATAGCGATGCCGGCGCCGATCGCCACCAGCCCGGCGACCACTATGAGCACCTGGCCGAAGGGATGATCGAGCGCGGCCGCCGTGGCCTTCGGCACCGTCGAGTCCGAGTCGGAGCCGGACCGGCCGGAGGCAAGCTGCACACAGAAGAGGAGGAGGGCCGCGTAGCCGATGCCGCGAGCGGCGAAAGCCAGCCGCCGGCCCCAGCCCTCATCGGCGTCGGGCCCCCGGAACGGGTCGAAGATGGCACAGAAGAAGTTCCACAGCGCATGGCCGCCCAGCGCCACTGCGATCGCGATCACGAGCACGCCGCCCCACGGGTCGCCAAGGGTGCTGGTGAGCATCCGAAGGATTCCCCGCTGATCGGTCGCTCCGCTTACTCCCACGGCGAGGCCCATCGCCAGCGCACCCATGGTCAGGTACAGCAGACCCTTCACGATCCAGCCGGCGCGGGCCGCCCACTCCAGGGCGGGGCTGCCTGCAGCCTTCTCCGCCCCCTGCTCCGCCGCCTGGCCCGCCTCGCCGGCCCTGGCTTTTCCTTGCTCGGCTGTTTCGACCCCCATTGTTATCAAGAAAGCTTATACCGCTTATGGGGTTTCGTCCACCCGGCCGCAGCCGCCAGACGGGGGCGCCACCGCGCGTACCCTCTGCTGGATGGAAAAGCCGCAGGACCCGCACGATCCGGGCTTTGAGCTGGCGGGTGAGCACGCCTCTCCCCTCGCCGGCGTGGCCAGCAGCCCGATCCAGGTCGCCGGGGGAGGCGCGGTCCGCACCGGGACTGCCTCCTGGACAGACCCGACGATGACCGCCAAGGGCGTCTTCTACCCGGACGACGCCAGGACCGCCGAGGATAGGCTCCGCTACTACGCGACGCTCTTCCCGGTGGTGGAGGTGGACGCCACCTACTACGCCCTACCCCGCGAGCAGCAGGCGCAGCTGTGGGCGGAGCGGACGCCCGACGATTTCGTATTCGACATCAAGGCCCACGCCTTGATGACCGGCCAGCCGAGCGAGCTGAAGCGCCTGCCCAAGGACATCCGCGAAGCGCTCCCCGAAGATCTCCAGGCGAAGACCCGCGTTTACGGCAAGGATCTGCCGGCCGAGGTCTACGACGAGGTCTGGAACTCATTCCTCCGTGGCGTGCGGCCCCTCAAGGACGCAGGCAAGCTGGGGGCGGTCTTCCTCCAGTTTCCCCGCTGGATCTTCCCCTCCAACGAGGCGCGTGACCAGATCCTGGACGCCAAAAGACGCCTGGGAGACATTCTGCTCACTGTGGAGTTTCGCCACGGATCCTGGTTCAACGAGAAGAATGCCGAGCGCACGCTCCGCTTTCTGAGCGACAACCGCATCCCCTACGTGATCGTTGACGAACCGCAGGGCTTCAAGAGCTCGGTTCCCCCCGTGGCCGCCGTGACGTCGCCAGAGCTGGCCGTGTTCCGGTTTCACGGGCGGCGTAAGGACACCTGGGAGAAGCAGAACATCCCGCCCAGCGAGCGGTTCAGGTACCTCTACGACGAGGATGAGCTGGCGGACTGGGCGCCCAGGATCGCGGAGGCCGCGCGCTCGGCCAGAGAGACCCACGCGATCATGAACAACTGCTCGGGCAACTACGGGACCACAAACGCCCAGCAGATAGCGGATCTCCTGAAGCAGTACCAGGCCTGATAGGGAAGGGGTGTTCTGGCCCTTGCCGATCTAAGAAAGCCGACCGGACCTATTGCTTCGCCGCCACGGCCTGCGCTGGATTCTTCCGGGTCGCCAACGCCACGCCTGATGCCGCGATCGCCATGCCGACCCAGCCCAGCGGGGGCATCTGCTCCCCCAGCACCAATAGCGCGATCAGTCCGGCCACCGGCGGCACCAGGAAGAAGAGGGCCGAGACGCGCGCAGCGTCCCCACGCCGGATCATCGCCAGGAGCAGGCTGATGGAGATCAACGAGTTGGCCAGCGCAAGGTAAGCGAGGGCCGCGCCGAACCGCAGCGTCGGATGCAGGCGCAGGCGTTCCACGGCGTACGCAACGGGCAGTAGCACCAGGAACGCGATCGCGAACTGCACCAGGTTGGCCGAAACCGGGTGCGCATCTACGCCGAAACGCCGTTCGTAAAGCGTTCCGGTCGTTATCGCAAGCAGCGCCCCCGCCGCCCCCATCACGCCCAGCGGCGAGGCCCGGATGTCGCCCCGCGTCACGATCACAAGGGCGGCGCCGCCCAGCCCCAACGCCAACCCGGCCCATCGAGCGGTGCCGACGTGCTCCCCGGTCAGGCGAGGCACGGCCAGCGCTACCAGGATCGGCTGCAGCGACGCGATCAGCGCCACGCCCGTCGCGGAGGTTCCCAGTTCGAGTGAGATGTTGATCAGGGCGAAATACAGGACCTGTATCAGCAGCGCCACTGCGACGAGGTGACCCCAGACCGCTCGGCGCTCGGGAAATGGGGGCCTCAACGCCAGAACCAGCGGCGCCAGCACCGCCAACACCAGCAGGTATCGGGCGACAAGAAATGTCAGCGGGCCGCTGTCGAGCAGGCCCAACCTGACGGCGGTGAAACCGCCCGACCAGAGAACGACGAATATGACTGGCCCTAGCCGGAGAAGCAGCTGGTCGTTGAGCCGGTCACGCATCCCGGCCAGGATGACGCCGGCAGCCGATGCCCCGCGTGGTAAGCCGTCCTCTTGGGTCGCTCCTGCAGATCAGAAGGCGTCGGTGCGCCAGCCGACCGCGCCGCGGGCGCTGAAGGACTCCAGTGTCGCGCCCGGCGCGAGCCCGCGGACCATCGCCACCGCCTCGACCTACGGTGCCTCTGGCAGCTCCGGAACCGCGCCCAGCGGAACCCGGCAGCGCCAGGAGCCGGGCGCGGGCGCTCCCAGGAGCAGCCGCCTCGAGCACTCCCCCACCGCCTCCTCTACCAGGCCACCGTCGCGTTCCGCCTTCACCCAGCGGTAGCCATCCGCATCCTCACGGTCGAGCAGCTGCCAGCCCTCGGCGGGCAGCCAGCCCAGACGAGCTGTCCAGTAGGCG
>Ga0209526_10000536_pt1 | contig 24778 bp, 17 predicted proteins | sample JacPinW_OM2H0_M1_FD_188566 | JGI IMG/M metagenome (GOLD analysis project Ga0209526, IMG submission 188566) | Forest soil microbial communities from Algoma, Ontario, Canada - Jack Pine, Ontario site 1_JW_OM2H0_M1 (SPAdes) (version 2) | ecosystem: Environmental > Terrestrial > Soil > Boreal... | reverse complement strand
GCCAGACGAACGTCCCGCTCGAGCTTGAAAGAAAGCTGCGACTCTGCCGGAATGTTAACTTTCGATCCTCGCGTCAAAACTTGGGTCCCCGCTCCCGCAGCTCCTCCAGCTAGTGCGCCTATTCCGGCACCCTTTCCTCCGCCGGCGATAGCGCCAATGAGAGTTCCAACAAGTGCGCCACCTCCCACGTACTCTGCAGTCCTCTTGTTCTTTCCCAGCCCCTCCTTTCCGCCATTGCGCGACACTGAACCTGCGTTAATCAAATACTTACGACCCCCGACATTTACGGAGCGCAAGTCAAGGGTGACCTCCTTTGAGCCCGGCACTTGAGTGACCGCCAGGTCTGCTCGAGATCCGCTCGGAACCGCAACTTTGCCGTCGCTGCCTATGACGTCTTGACTGACCGTAGCAGGAATCACGCGTCCCGCGCTCTCCCCTGTGGCGGTTATGGCCTGGTCAGTCCGCAGCGTGATTTCCGTTCCTGCGGGCAAGACCCGCCCGAGTTGGGCGGATGCTGTCGACATCGCGGAGATAACGATTAAGGCGCTTACAAACGCTAGTCTCTTCATTTGGAACCCCCAAATCTAATCCTAGATTCTGATAGTGTCTCGATGACGACAGTTGGGCCTGGAAGAAAAGCTGTTTCAACAGAAAGCGAAAACATTCGCAGATTTGTTTCTGCAATTCTGTGCAATATTGCTCACCTTGAGAGGAATATATGTACGCGCGTCTCTCGTGGATCGCTATCGGACTTTCGGGGTCGCGTTCCGAAAATCGGGAAAAATTGTCCGCGCACCAACGACTCCAGTTGCGCTCGCCCCGCCGTCCGCCACAGCCTTCTTGCGCCACCCCCCTCGTTCAAGGCCACCACGTACTGATTCATGATGCGGGTGCGCATCTTGCGCCATCCGGTGCCGATGCCACAACAACAACTGAGATCGGGGGGCGCGTTCCGATCCACAATCCAGCTTTGTATTAATGGGTCACAGCGAATTCGATCTCAAAAGTCCGGTCTTCTACTTGACCCTTTTGCCGGATGAGCTGATAGAGACTGCTCTCGAACCTCGCCGGTGCCGTCAGCGGTGGAATCAACTCCACAATTGTCGCGGGGCGCGGTACCGTCCAACTTCACCTTGAGGCGAACGGGCTTACCGAAGTTTTTCCACCATGGGATCTCACCGCAGCCTACGAAACGATATCACCGGCCGAGTTGCGCGTATGCGATGAACAAACCTTCAGTGGCGTTGTTCTGCAAAGGTTCACGAAAAGTCTACTAAGAACAACTCGCATGGGCAACATGACCCTCGCTGGGATCGCTGGGACCGGTACCGCGCGCCTCGACGTAGGCGGCGATTGTTGTCGATCCGATTTGGCTGTTCCAGCCGGCCGCCCGCTTTGTTCCACTCCAGGACGCTTAAGCAGGGCAAGGAGGAAGGCAGGGTTGGGGAAATGTGTCGCCGGAGAAAACTGCGTTGTGGGATGTGAAAAGAAAGCGCGCTGCCCGAGAAAGATCCCAGAACTGTTCGAACACAGGTTTACCTGTCCCTACTGCGCGAAACAGGGTACAGTCTCATCTCCGATGGAATTTATCCTGATGAAGAGGACAACGTGCCGGAACTGCGGGAGAGAGTTTTTGATTGAAAACCACGTGCCAACGAAACTGCGACAGTAAAGCGAAAGTCCGCGGTTTGTAGAAGGTGTGGCCAAGATCGTTCTGTTCCGCATCGGTCAAACTACTTTTTGAATTTCAACCCATGAAGTAGCAACGCCTGTTGCAAATCTTTGAGAACTGGGCCCTTTTCGAACCCTTTCAAATAGAAGTAAAGGGTCTCCAGACCATTCAACCCGAGGAATATCGTGTCCATATTTGGAGCGGTAGTAGATTCCTGCAAAGTCGTCATAGGAAAACGATGCGTGATACGAACTGCGTCAGGATCCGCGGCGCTGTCTGCTGCAAAACGGACGCGTCGAAGTCGTCCAAATCCAAACTTTTCTAAATGTATCGCCAGCAGTTTTCGCAGCCTGCTGATCCATTCGCTGCTACAAATATCGGCGTAATCTCCGTTCGCCGTGGCGGCTCCCATCACCCTCTTGCCTGCCCATTCCAACGGCACTTCGCCAAGAGGCCAGTAGTCATCTTCGCCGGCGATCTCTGCCAATTCCGTCAGCAGTTTGGGGTCGACGCGAAAGCGGGCGAGTGTTTCGAAGAAGCATCCTAGCCTTTGCGAAGAAGCATAGAGAACACGGTAGGTCGCGTCGGGATCGTCAAAACGGTTGCCGAAGGTTCCGTCAGGTCCTGCTGATGCCCAGTCCGGCACAGCCCAGGGATCGGGCTTCCGTCCCAATCGATAAATAACGCCGGAGATTTTCAAGAATAACTATCCTCCGGCCAAGAACGCACGCGCGGCGCCAAGAAGTTCCGCTCCGACGCCCTCAACATCCTCGTCTCTTAGTAATCGGGCCGGTACACGATCCTTGAGTTCCGGATTGAGTCCAGTAAACCAGGCCTGGACTACGCGTGGCCCTTCGTGATCGCCAATCATCTTGGCCAGCCGATATGCGAATCGCAATCGTTCTTCAACTCCCTTGTAAGGGTCTGAGCCCGCCATCCAGCGGTCGATTGCGCGGGTGTCCTTAACGGAAGCGATGTATGCGGTCAACTTCTTGCCAATAATTGTTGTCAGCTCTTTCACGAGTTTGGAAAACTCTAAAGTCGTTGCTTCCCGATAAGCCAATAGGTCAGGCCGAGCTGGAGTCAATATTGCCATGGCGAAGCTCCTTTTATCTGACCATAGCGTAGCAAAATAGCGCATAAATCACAATATAATCGCAGCATAATAGCATTGGCGAACAAAAGGCGAATACAGTAGCGTCCTGCCGTGGATGAAGGGCGCAAACGCGTGCTCGCAATCGTGGCTGGCATTCTCGTGGCGCGCCACTTGAAAAGCGCCGAAGAGTTGCACGAATGGCGCTCAACTCCAAGGACAGAGTCGCTCGTTGCCAGCGCTGTCAACTGGGCTGAGCGAATCAAGAGAAAGATTGATAGCATATTCGGCAAACCTAAATAGTGTCGCGAGGTGTCATACAGGCTTGGATTCTTCGGTGTTGCTCTCGTCGTCCGTAAGGCTCATTTGCGACGGCGGTAACTCGACCCACAAGCTCCGCATCTCCGGGATAAGGTAGTTGGCGCACCTGCTGTCCGGAGCGCGTGTACGGAAGCAGAACTAGTCGGTCTTGGGCAATTTCGCACCAACTGCAAACGTAGGTGTCGCGCAGTTCGACAAAATAGATAGGGCGACGGAATTCGTTTTCCCACTTTCCGCTGTGAATCTTGTTCTGCGGTGCATCATCTCGACGAACGAACCGGGACGAATCAACGGATACAGTGTGTAGTCGTTGAGCCCAAACTACCCGTGGAGAGAATTCTCCAGATCCATTTGTCGCAGCAGAGCGATAGGAATGCCTTCCCAATCCCTGAACATCCGACGAACGAGGTTGGTCTTTTCGAATTGAACGTGTTCGCGAACTTCAACCGGAACTCGGATCGTCTGTTCTGGACGCTGCAGATGAGGTCCAAATGAGACTTGAGACAGAGTCGGTCTTGAGCAGATTCTTGAGAGCACGCAGCCTATCGTCATGTTCCGATTTGAACTTCTTCAATTCTTCCCGGAACTCAGCGACCTGATGAATGTCATCCAGAGTGTCATCGATGATCTCGTCAACCTTGTACTCATCGCGGCTTAAATCGTCGACCGCTCCAACATCTCTGGAGTAATGAGGTCATCTTCCAGAAGCTGCCCGAGTGAAACGTTCCGGGCGTGATCGTCCCCGAACTGAAGCAGGACGTATGGAAATTAACTGTTCCGCTGATGCCAAAGCTACCCTCAGTGCTAGGGGTGCCGTACTGAGCCTCGTCGCCTGCCACGTCGTCGTAGTCTCCTTTTACTGCTGCTAAAAAACGATGTTCAGATTGGCTTCCGCTTGGGCTGGAGTAATACCTGACCTCAGGCGCCCAATCAGGGACAGCCACGAATTATTTCCTGAGTTGCGCCAATGCCGTCCCTGGACAATGTGCGGCTGCATGCTCAGAGGAACAAAGAGTGCCATCTGCTCGCCGACCACGTCCCCATCGAAACCGGCGGGTGCCACGCCGACAACCGTGAATGGATACCCATTCAGCTGAATGTCCTTTGCCGATGATCGTCGGAGACAGCGCGAACTTGCGTTGCCAATATCCGTAGCCCAGCACCACTTCCGGATTAGCATTTTCAGTTGTATCGTCGGAATCGGAGAACAAACGTCCAGCAGCCGGTTCGAGGCCCAACAGGTTGAAGTAGTTGCCGCTGACCATGCGTCCGGTAACCTTCAGATCAGAAACTTCAGAAACTTCACCCTGCCTGGTGACGACCTCGATGTTGTGATCGCTCGCTGCAGCACAGAGTCCAGAGCAGACGGAGTTCCGGTCGCGCAGTTCCTTATGTAAGGGGTAGGAGAACACGTCCCTGCGTGGGGGTTCCGTTAGAACGATGGTTCGCTTCGCGTGGATCGCCGACCACGACAAGCTGTTGCGGGTCTCTTACCGGAAGCATTTTGAGCAGAAGCGCATTTACGACAGTGAAGATTGCAGTGTTCGCACCAATACCCAGCGCGAGCGTGAGGACTGCAATGGCCGTGAAGTTTTGGCTTTTGCGCAACTGCCGAAGCGCGTAGCGAAGGTCTTGAACTAAACCATTCATCTGGTTTCCTCACTCGTAGTGCAGCGCCACCATGGGATCGACATTGGCTGCTCGCCGTGCCGGGATGTAATTCGACACCAGAGCCACTCCGACGAGTCCCATCGAGACCAACACAAACGTGAGAGGGTCTGCAGGTTTCACCGCATAGAGCATGCTGGCCAGAAAACGGCCAAATGCCAGCGAACTCGCGATGCCGATCGCTAAACCCGAGATGGCTAGCTTCATCCCTTCCAGGACAATCATCCTGAGCACATCGCTCTGCTTCGCCCCTAACGCCATCCGGACGCCGATTTCATTCGTACGCTGCGTGACCGAATACGCCACCAATCCGTATAGCCCGACGGCCGCAAGCGCGAGCGCCAGCCCGGCGAATAGAGCGAGCAATAAAGACGAAAAACGCGGCTGTGCTACGGACGACTCGACGATATCGTCGAGAGATCGGAACAACGAGAGGGCCTCATCCTTGTCGAGGGCTCTCACTGCACCATAAATTGCAGTTTCTAAGGGCGCGGGATTGGCGGCGGCGCGCACTACCACGTTCATCGTTGGAGGAGCATACTGCGCATACGGCACATACATCTCGGGCTGTTGCGGATCACTCAGCGCCCTGTGGCTGATGTTTCCGACGATGCCGACGATCTCGCGGTCCGGCTGGGAATCTCCCAATAGCTCAAGATGCTTGCCAAGCACATCCTGCCTCGGGAAAAAACGTTTAGCAAATGCTTGATTGACCAGCAGAGTTCCCGGACTCTTTGCAGTGTCACGTTGATCAAGCCATCGTCCGCCAAGCAAGGGAATGCGCATCGCTGCAAGATAACCCGGCGTCACTTGGCGGTAGTACGCGTCATCGAATTCACTCGGCCCGTAGCTGTGGCCCGGGATTTTGAACGGACCGTCGCTGTGCTGGCCGGTCAAGGGCAGCTCTGACGTTGCCCCGACTGCTTCGATCCCCGGAAGATTTGTGATTCGCTCCTCAAGCTGCTGCCAGAAACGTACCCGATGCGCAGGATCATCGTACGCAGGGCCGTTTAGGCTGAGCTGCGCGGTCAGAACGTGCTGAGTCTGGAAACCCGGATTGACGTGGATGAGCAGCCAGAAACTCCTGAGCAGCAGTCCGGCACCGACCAGCAACATCAGGGATACTGCAATTTCTCCAACCACCAGCGTGTTGCGGATTCGTCTGTGCGCGGGCCGCGCCGAAGTCCGTGCGGATTCTTTCAGTCCGCTGAACCCGCTCTTTGGAATTCGCAGGGCAGGAATCACCCCGAACACTGCGCCGGTAAGCAGCGAAATGCCGAACGCAAAAGCCACTGCCTGCGGATTGACACGAATCTCCTGCAGCCGTGGCAGATCAGGAGGCCCAAACACTCGCAATAGCGAAACTCCCCAACTCGCGGCAATCACCCCCAAAGCACCGCCCGCCAACACTAGCATCATGGTTTCCACCAGGGCTTGCCGCGTGATGCGGATGCGGGTCGCACCCAAAGCTGTGCGCACGGCAAATTCTCTCTGCCGTCCAACCGAACGGGTCAAAAACAAGTTCGCAAGATTTGTGCAAGCAATCAGCAAGAGCAAGCCAGCCGCTGCCCAGATCACCAGCAGTACCGGACGCACCGGTCCGATCAGCACTTCCCGCAACGAGCGCTGCCGCAATGACCATCCCTGATCCGTGTCCGGATACTTTTCCGCGAGCTGATGAGCGATCGCGTCCAGGTCGGCTTGCGCCTGCTGTAAGGTGACACCCCGGTTAAGTCGCCCGATCACTTTCAGGAAGTGGCCTCCGCGCAATTGCATCAGAAAATGCAAACGCGGCGTCGGCAGCCATATCTGCGCCTGGCCTATAACTGGAATATCGTTCGACAGCACACCAACCACGGTGAGGCTTCGTCCATCCAGCCGTATGTTATGCCCGACAATGTTTCGATCGGCACCAAAGTCGCGCTTCCAGATCCCGTTGCCGAGGATCGCGACCTGAGACGTATTCACTTGCTCATCGCTCTTCTGGAAGTCGCGCCCGAGCAACAGAGGAACGGCCAGAGTTTGAAAGAAGCCTGCAGAAACCAGGTTTGTCGTCACTTGCTCGGGCTTATCTCCGGAGAGATTCGAAGGCCCGGCCATGACCACCTGAGAAATGCCTGCCATCTGCTCAAAGCTCCGATTCGCGTCACGATAATCCAGGAAGTCGGCAGGAGAAACCCCGGCGTCGTCTGTCTGCGGCATTTTGCCGTTGAGCCAGACGAGCCGGTCGGGATCGCAAAAGGGTAGCGGGCGCAGCACCACGGTTTCGATTACACTGAAAATCGAAGTATTTGCGCCGATGCCGAGCGCCAAGGTGAGGATTACAACCGCCGCGAATCCGGGGCTTTTGCGCAGCTGTCGCACCGCATAACGCAGATCTTGGCTGATGTTCATCGCGGTGACTCCCGTGTAGGATACGCGCGCAAAAAGATCTCCATTCCGGCAACATAAGCACTTACAAAGCCAACGTTAGATCACAAAGAAATCCTTTATTTTCAGGCGGCATCGCCGGTCAATCTGAAACAGAATGCCGTCCGATTCCGGTCACCCGTGTCCGGAACCGGACGGGCAGATTTCGAGCATGATTCTGCGTAGATGGGCTCCTCGTGACCCACAATTTATCTGAAAGTGAGCGCCACCAACAGGCAGCCTCACCTACCCGCCAGCGTCCGCCGTGTCAGCGGCTTCGTTCTCACGGCCACACCGGAGTAAGCATCTTTGCACACGCTATTACGGATTCCGATCCTCCTGCACAAGTCCAAGTCTGCACTCGTTCGTCCTTCGACCCAACGACCTGTTCGTGACCCATCGATTGGCTCGCCGCCAAACTCTTGAGCTTGGCCGAGAGAATGCAAACCTTTTTTGTAAACCCCAGCCCATCTCGCGGGCGCGAGCTGCTAAGTCTTGTTCGCAACTCGTTAACAACGTGGCGGCGAAAAAGGCTGAAATCTGAACCTTGCCCAGGGGATTCGTTGGCACAGCCGTTGGACCGTGAGCGCAACGTTCATCTCACGCTCTTCTCTTGCGAATCCGTCATTGTTCCACTCTCAGTTCGTCGGCAGCAAGCAGCATGAAAAAAATGTCTTGGGAGAAGCCAGCAAAGCCGTCTTCGATCATTCATATTGAGTGCTAGCCTTGACGGCGAGTTTCTTCCTAGATCATCCAGCAAGCTCAAATGGCTCTCGCTCGGGGGCGCGGCCCAATTTGATCGAACTTGAAGGCGGAGTCAGCTATGATGTGGCCGTTCTTCTCGATTGCATTGCGAAGAACGCGCGAGTTGCTTCCGTGCGGGCTGCAATGGAGGAGATTCGTGAAGCTCTTTAGGAAACCGAAATCCAAATTTTACTGGTACGACTTCAGACAACGTTATCGTGGATCAACGCTTCCACAAATAAAATATTCAGCTATTCCCATAGACCGGCACAGCAGCACCATGAATCAGGTGAGCATCGTCGCTGCACAAAAACAAGATCACACGTGCGATGTCTTCTGGCTTTGGCCATTGGGCAAAATCAGCGTTAGGCATTGCTTTGCGATTGGCTTCGGTATCGATAATACTGGGAAGAATCGAATTGACTCGCACCCCCGTGCCCTTAAGCTCTGCAGCTAACGAATCAATCATCGCCACTGCTGCTGCTTTAGAAGCTGCGTAGGCAGCGGCGCCACCTGCATGATCGAGAGCAGCTTTTGCCGCAACATTTATAATCGCTCCACCTCTTTGCTTAAGCATGGTGGGTACTGTTGCACGCAATATCGTGTAACCCGAGCGCAGGTTCAGCGCCAATATTTGATCGAAGATTTTAGGATCCAGTTCCCAGAGCTTCACCCCACCAGCATAGGCGCCCACCGTATTTACCACGATGTCCAGGCGACCGTGGTCTGCGAGAATTGTTTGGACGAACTGGTTCACCGCCGCTTCATCGGTAACATTAACGCACTGTCCCCGGAGTGAAGATGCATTGCCTCCGGCGGCGCGCTTGAGGTCGTCGAATTCCTTCTGCTGTCGGTAGGTGACAACCACTTTGGCACCTTCCGCTAAGAAAGCCGAACTGACTGAGCGGCCCAGTCCGCCCGTCCCTCCGGCTACCAATGCCAATTGACCCGAGAATCTCGCGTTCATTGCGTCTCCGTTCTTGCTAATTGCAGTGGTTTCGGAAGTCAACATAGTCGTGGGGACGGACGGTGTGGATCTGCGCGGGAGTTGTGTCGACGGCGCGACGAGGGTGATCTTCGCCCTGTCGGAAGGAATCTTCCGCCGCGGCTCTGCCGGGGGCCTGCTCTGGCCGGCTGGAACTGTCCCCACTTAAGGCCATGGCGCGCATTATAACCTCTCCAAAAAACAGTCAGGTCGTTCACCTTTTCTTCACCGTGCTCCCGAAATATCCTTACCCCACCTGTCGAAGGAGGCCGCCCTCGACCCGTCGCGCGGCGCCATTCGTTGCTGATGAGAGCAGGCTTGCGAGATAGGAGACCATGTGGGCGACCTCAGACGGATCGATAAGCCTTTGCAGGAGCGACGCCGCACGATGCTTCTCGAAAAATTCCCTCTCAGCTCCGGCATCGCTCACGTCTGGGCTCGTTGACATTTTTCGCAAGAACTCGACGCTTCCCTCGGAGCGGGTCGGCACCGCCCTCGAAATCAAGAGTTTTGACGCGCACGACGGCCAGGGGCTGCGCGGACCGCCGGCGTTCGCACGGGCTGCATTACGGGCAGCGAAAGCGCTGCACTCCTGCGTCGCGCCAATGAAATGAAGATGGAGCTCTTTTACATGAAACAGCCCGTGAAGATGCCGGCGTATGAAGAAATCCTTCAAAAAATGGGTGTCTCCGATTCATATCGGCGACGATCTTCCGGATATTCCCTTAATGCTCCGCGCTGGCCTCGTCCGTAGCTGTGGGCGATGCCGTCCCCGAGGTAAGAGGCGCGGCGCACTACACCAAGAAAGCGCTCGCTGGCCGCGGCGCGATCCGCGAAGCCGTTTCGCAGGTGCTGGCCGCATGAGAAACGGAACGTCGGCCAGTCGAGAACCGGTCGCTGGGAATCTTGGCTTCGTATTGCTGATGCGGCTTGCTGTCGGCGAAGTTGCCGCTGCTGCCTGGCCGCTGCCAACTTCCGATCGCGCTCGCTGTGAATCTCCTGCTGGCGGCCAGCGAGCATATCCTTCGGTGTGATGTAGCCGATGGCACTGTTCAAGCGGAGGTTGTTGTAATGGGCGACGTAGCCTTGCACCAGATGCTGCGCGTCGCCCAGAGAAAGCGGTGTTCCTGGACGGATGCACTCACTTTTTAGCAACAGCGCTCGATTTTCCCGTTCGATTGCGGATAGTAGGGCGAAGTTCGGACGTGCGTCATCCCCGAGATACGAATGAACTCCTTGAAGTCGCGAGCGATGAACTGTGGCCCGTTGTCCGAGATGACCCGTGGTCTTGCATCCGGGTAGCTCTCCTTGGCTCGTTTGACAATTACTTCGATGTCAGCCTCCCTCATCGACTCTCGGAGACCCCAGTGCACGAGGAAACGACTGTACCCACCCAGCACACTGCACAGGTAGTAGAACGTCGCGCACACATTGATGTACGAAAACGTCGATATGCCAGTGCTGGTGTGGATGCAGCGGTTGCTCAAAGCCAGTCCCCTTGCGCGACGGCTTGGCCTTCCATCGCGACAACACGCCGATGACAATTTCTCTGAATTTTGGATGCCGTGTGGTTAAACTTCCTCGCAGCGGATTGGGGAATAACTTCCAGCTTCCGGGGAGCAATCGCCGATTTTTCAGGAATGGACCTTCGGTCGTCTGATGATTGACTTGCCTCTACTATCGGCCTAACATTCTCCGGCGGCTGACTGCATGATCGGCGAAACTGTCTCCCACTACCGCATTCTCAACAAGTTGGGAGGCGGCGGCATGGGCGTGGTTTATGAAGCCGAGGATACCAAGCTTCGCCGGCACGTCGCGCTCAAGTTTCTGCCCGAGCAGGCTGCGGCCGATCCCCAGTCGCTGGAACGCTTCCAGCGTGAGGCGCGCGCGGCTTCCGCTCTGAACCATCCCAATATTTGTACCATCTACGAAATCGATGAGGTAGACGGTCGCTGCTTCATCGCCATGGAACTGCTGGAAGGGCAGACGCTGAAGCATGCAATCGGCAATCGCCCCCTGCCCACCGATAAGCTTCTCGATCTTTCCATTCAGGTTACGGACGCGCTGGACGCCGCTCACAGCAAGGGCATCGTGCATCGTGACATCAAGCCGGCGAACATTTTTGTCTCTGTTCGCGGAAATGCCAAGATTCTCGATTTTGGACTGGCGAAACTTGCCGTGGAACGGGCGGCGGAGCCCACGGGTGCCACTGCGAATCCGACCATGACGGAGCAACTTGTGACCAGCCCCGGTATGGCTTTGGGAACGGTCGCCTACATGTCCCCGGAGCAGGCGCTGGGCAAGGAATTGGACGCGCGCACCGACTTGTTCTCTTTCGGCGAGGTGTTATACGAAATGGCGACGGGCACGTTGCCCTTCCGCGGCGACACCTCGGCGGCCCTTTTTGATGCCATTCTTAATAAAGAACCCGTGTTGCCGCTTCGCTTGAATCCGGATTTGCCGCCCGGCCTCGACCTGATCATCAATAAGGCTCTGGAGAAAGATCGCGAGTTGCGCTACCGCTCCGCCGCCGACCTGCGAACCGACCTCAAGCGCCTGAAGCGCGATACGGACTCTGGCGGCAGGGCGCTCAGCAGTGCGGCGGCGGCTACCATGCGTGCCCAGCCGGAAAGAACTGCGCGCTGGCCCGTATGGGCCGCGATCGTTGTAGTCGTCGTCTGCGCCGCGCTGCTCGGAATGTGGCTGCGAGCGCCACTTCCGCCACCCAGGATCACGGGGTCCAAACAGATCACCAACGACGGTCTGCCCAAGCAGACGCTGCTGACGGATGGAAGCCGGCTCTACTTTACGGAGAATCCCCCGACCCGCTTCAGCATCGCCCAAGTGTCCAGCGGAGGAGGCGAAGTCGCGGTCGTCGATGTCCCTTTTGAAAATCCCGTAGTGGCCGATATTTCAAACGAACAGTCCGAACTGTTGATTGCGCAGGCCTCACCCGGCGAGAGTCCCTATTGGTCGCTGCCCGTTCCTGCCGGATCGCCACGCCGGCTGGGGGACATGACAGCGCGTGACGCTGGCTGGGCACCCGATGGAAAGCTGGTGTTCACAAAGGGGAACGACATTTATATCGCGGAGCACAATGGCGCCAACCCGCGGAAGGTTGCCACTGTACCGGGATCTCCGGTCGATCCCAGGTTCTCCCACGATGGGACCAGGTTGCGCTTCGTGGTACAGAATCAGGTCAACAATACGTCCGCCATCTGGGAAGCAAACGCCGACGGCAGCAACATGCACGCATTATTCCCCGGCTGGAACAACCCCCCGGCCGAATGCTGCGGAAGGTGGACGTCCGATGGGAAATATTACGTCTTTCAGAGTACCCGGGAGGGCGCGAGCAACATCTGGATTGTTGCCGAACGGTCGAGCTTTTGGAGGAAATCCTCACCCGATCCGATTCAGTTGACCACCGGACCGATGCAGTTTGCCTATGCACTCCCCGGTAAAGACGGGAAGAAGCTCTTCGTGGTCGGCATTCAGGCGCGCGCGGAGCTAGTGCGCTACGACTCCAGGTCGGGTAATTTTGTTCCCTATCTCGGAGGGATTTCGGCTGGCGACGTGGACTTCTCGCGCGATGGGCAATGGGTGACGTATGTAAACTACCCAGACGATACGCTGTGGCGTAGCAAGCCCGACGGCAGTGCTCGTCTTCAACTCACCTATGCCCCAATGCGTGCGGCTCTGGCTCACTGGTCTCCCGACGGACAACACATTGCATTCTCGGGAACTACGCCCGGTCGGCCGTGGAAAGTGTACCTCCTGTCAAAGGATGGGGGGAGCGCGGAGCCACTGACTTCGGAGGAAATTCAGGAGACGGATGCCACCTGGTCGCCAGACGGTAAGAATCTTGCTTTTGGACACATTAACTTCGCGCAACCGGATCAGACCTTCATCGAATTTTTCGATCTTAAGACTCACCAGACTTCGCAACTGCCGGGGTCCCAGGGGATCTTTGGTCCGCGTTGGTCGCCGGATGGCCGCTACATCATTGCGGTCTCCTCCGATAACAACAAACTGATGCTTTGCGATGTCAAGGCCGGAAAGTGGCGTCCATTGAATGTCGGTCTGAACTTTGGCTATCTTGCCTGGTCACACGATAGTGCTTACGTGTACTTCGATACGTTTTTGAGCAGCGACAGCGGGTATTTCCGTGTGCGAGTCAGTGACTCAAAAATGGAGAAGCTCGCCGACTTGAAAAAAATGCGGCTGTTTAGCGGCCAGTTCGGCCCCGGGTCTTGGACCGGGCTGGGACCGGGGGAGGTCCCGCTCCTTCCTCGCGACATCAGCACTCAGGAGATTTACGCCTTCGACCTGCAGCTCCCGTGACATTTCCATTCGCGGCGTCATGATTCCCACCCGAGCCTTGCGACAACCAAGATTTCGCCGTCAGTCAGTGCAACTGGAACCCGACGATGCCAGACGAGTTGTCGGCTAACCGGAAGCTATCCGGCTTCCACGGACGGGATTAGTCCTGTGAAGTCGGCCAGTGTTGACAAATTTGCGGCCACTGGGTCGTTGGCCGGGAGGTCGCTGAGTGACTCGGCGATTGATCGACAACTGAGCTGCGCACGACGAACTTGGAAGGCTCTACGCCCGTCATGTATGCCCGCGTGTCCATCGACCGGAGGGCAGACACAGCAGACCTTCACCCCTTCACGATGGATTTGGTATAGTAAAAGCCGCAGTCTAGGTTGCATCCCGTCCGCGGAAAGGGACTATCCCCCCTAGATGAGCCTCTGAGCACCGAGCATTGACTTCTCTTCTGCCCGTCGTAGCGGACCCGGGCCATAGAAGGAGGAGTGATGTCTCGTAAGCTACCTGAAAAGCCAAATCTCGAATATCTCAAAAATCAGGCTAAAGAACTGCGTAGCATGCAGGGGAGCAAACTGGCGGATGCGCAACATGCGCTCGCCAACGATTACGGCTTCCCCACGTGGGCCAATCTGAAGGCGCACGTTCAGGCGCTGGGACTCAGTCCAACCGAGGCGCTGAAAGCTGCGGTGTGCGACAGCGATGTGGTGCGCGTAAGGGAGCTTATCAAGCAGCATCCGGAGCTGCGGGCGAGGATCGACGATCCGCTGCCCGACTATGGCTTTGGCCAGCACGCGTTATTCGCGGCGGTCCAGAGGAGCGACCGCGCGACGATCGATGTGCTTCTGCGCGCGGGCGCCAACATCCAGAAGCGGACTGAGTGGTGGGCCGGCGGATTCGGCGTACTGGACGATTGCGATCCGAGCTTGGTGGACTTCGAACGCGGTGCGGTGGTGGATGCGCACTCCGCTGCGCGGCTCGGAATGATGCCGAAGCTGAGTGAGATTGTGGCGGCGGGTCCGGGCGTGGTCCACGCACGCGGCGGAGACGGGCAGACGCCGCTGCACTTCGCCTCCACTGTGGAGGTTGCGAAGTTCCTTCTAGAGAACGGCGCTGAGATCAACGCGCGCGATGTGGATCACGAATCGACGCCCGCTCAGTATATGCTGCGCGTGCAGCAAAAGCGGCACTATCCGATGGACCGGCAGTATGTAGCTCGCTACTTGGTGTCACGCGGATGCCGTACGGACATCTTAATGGCGGCGGCGCTCGGCGACACGGATCTGGTGCGGCGACACCTGGACAGTGATCCCACCTGCATCCGGATGAGCGTGTCGGAGGAATGGTTTCCGAAGCAGGATCCGCGCGCAGGCGGCACGATTTACATCTCGACTGGGGGCGCACCGCACCGCACACTCGGTAGCGCGCGATTTCGGTCACGAGGAGGTTTTTCAGTTGCTCATGGAGCACCGGGAACGGTTGGCATCGAGACACGGGGGATTTCGTGGGGACGATTCCGGCGCTCCTGGAGGCTGGGGCGACTCTACCGCCCCATGCGGAGGAACTGGAGCCCAGCGAAGCCGTGCTGGAGGTGCTGCCATGAATTGGTACAAACGCCCTAGTGTGGCGTCTCTAAAATAGCTTTACAACCATTAACCTTGGCCAAAATCTCCTGGACAGTGGCCCTCCAGATGAATCTCTACGGGAGAGCACCAACAGTCCCCGAGAATAAGGCTTGTTTGTACCGTGCATTCATCGATCTGTCCGGTGGACGGGACGTCGCAAGACGCGAATGATCTAGCTCGATTTCCCCCTCGCCTGCCGATTCCGGTCCGAGAAAAGATATTCGTGGTGCACAGAATTAAGAGTGATTAATCTTGACTTGCGACAAGTACCACCAGAACAAGCCGCGAGTTCACAAAAGGGGCTGCCCTCAATATGGACAACTACTGGAAACTTGGATTCCTTCCGTCATGAATTTCACACGTCGTAGATTTGTGGGACTGGGGATCCAAGCCGCGCTCGGCCTGCGTGCTGGACGGTTGCTGGCACAAGGCGTTTCGAGCCACACGGCTAAGCCCTTGCCAAGGCCTGCAGCTTCTGGCCGTCCCTTCAACGCCCGCCTGGTCGATATTGCTCAGATAGCAGGACTGCACGCTCCGGTGATTTACGGCGGAGTGGAAAGCAAGAAGTACATACTGGAGTCCACCGGCTGCGGCTGTGCTTTCATCGATTATGACAACGATGGATGGATGGACCTCTTCGTGCTATCTGGCACTCGTCTCGAAGGCGCACCAGAGGGTACGACCAATCGGCTGTACAAGAACAATCGGGACGGGACGTTTACGGACGTCACCGAAAAGGCGGGGCTACGGTTTACCGGCTGGGCTTGCGGAGTATGCATCGGAGATTACAACAACGACGGCCTTGACGACATCTTTTGTACCTGCTTCGGACAGAATGTTCTCTACCGCAATAACGGAGATGGGACTTTCACCGATGTTACGAAACCGGCTGGACTTTGGAATGATCAGCAACGGTGGGGAGCCGGATGCAGCTTCTTAGACTTTAACCGTGACGGGCACCTCGACCTGTTCGTTTCCAATTACGTGCGCTTTTCCTTTGAGCACGCGCCAGCTCCCGGAGAAAACAGCAATTGCAACTGGAAAGGGATTCCCGTCGAATGCGGACCGCGAGGATTGCCGACAAGCAGGCATTCGCTTTATCGAAACAATGGTGACGGAACGTTCACCGATGTAAGTGAGCATGCCGGCATTGCGCGGGCTACCCCGAGTTACGGTATGACCGTCGTGGCCGCGGATTTTGATGAAGACGGGTGGCCGGATATCTACGTCGCCTGCGACTCCACTCCCAGTCTCCTGTTCATGAACAACCACGATGGAACGTTTCGCGAAGAAGGAGTACTGCGCGGCGCGGCCCTTAGCGAAGACGGCATGGAGCAGGCGGGCATGGGGGTTGGAGTCGGCGATTACGATCTAGACGGACATCTCGATATCTTCAAAACACACTTCGCTGATGACGCAAACATCCTTTATCACAACGACGGCAAGGCGAATTTTGAGGACGTGACCTGGTCCTCTCGCCTGGGCGTCGAAACCCGATATGTGTGCTGGGGCGCAGGTATTGTTGACTTCGATAACGATGGTTATCCGGACCTGTTCATGGTGACGGGCCATGTGTACCCGGAAGCCGAGCGAAAACTTCCGCAATACGCCAACAAGACGCCGCGAGCTGCTTTTCGTAACCTCGGCAATGGTGTTTTCGAAGAGCTCATCGAAGCCGCCGGTCCTGGTGTCGCGGCGGCGCATTGCAGTCGCGGATGTGCTTTTGGGGACTTCGACAATGATGGGGACGTTGACATCCTTATCGTCAACCTCAATGAGCCTCCGTCGCTATTGCGGAATGACCTCAGTGGGAAGGCCAACTGGATCAAAATAAAGCTGGAAGGCGTAAAGTCCAATCGAGACGCCATAGGAGCACGCGTGCTCGTCCGCTATGGAGGGAGGACCCAGGCACAAGCTGTCCTCAGCCAATCCAGTTTTTTTTCCTGCAACGATCCTCGGCTGCATTTCGGCCTGGGGAACTCCGATACCACCGATATCGACCTGTACTGGCCCAGTGGATTGCATGAAAATTTCAAACGGATTCCCGCAAACCAGCTAGTCACACTGAAGGAAGGAGTGGGCCAAGTCCCCGGCCGTGGTTGGTCTAAGGTGTGATCACGTCGGAAGCGCGAGGGAACAAGGGATTTTCGGTTCGCGCACACCCAGTAAACGCAAAGCTAATCTCCTCTGCCGACCATAGTCATTTGATTTTCCGAGAAATCAAGAAAGACGATTCTCTTAAGGCATAATGTGTTTTTGCTGTTGAACCTAGCAAGGCCTGCGCCTGCGTCGGGCCGTATTTCCGATGCAGGGTTTCAATTGCAGCCAGCGCCCCTCGTCGCGTACCACCTAATCATTGCTGATCCGTCGCTCCCTTTCTAAGCGGAAGATCTGGCGCAGATCGCTCCGGCTGGGCGCGGCTCCGTCATAAATCCTCTGGCTGCGCCGCTCTTGGGCAAAGCGACGGTTGTGCTCGGGGAGATACTCCTGCTCCAGGTACTCGTTGGCGGCGGCGTTGCTCCCCAGGCCTTTGCGTCGCAACTTCTTACCAGCCGATCATTATGGGTGCCGTGGTTGCGCTCCGCCCGCCCTTTTGCCTGGGCCGAATTCGCCGCGATGATGCGGATCCCCAGCCGTCCGCGCATGCGCCCAAACTACGTGACCGGCACGCCTGCTCCCTCTCCGTCGGCGGCAGCTTTATTCACATTCTTCCAATCCGTGTACAGTGCGCGCGGCACCCCATGCTTCGCGATCCACGCCTACAGCACCCCGGCAGCAGCCCAGATCGTCTCTTGCTCCCCAGAAACGACACAACGTCATCCCCCGTAGCATCATCCACCATGTTCATCAGACAGCCGTACGGCGCTCGTCCCTCAAACCAGTCGCGGAAGCTGCCGTCCAGTTGCAGTTCGCCAATGTGCGGCTTGCGCTCTCGGCGCTTCCGATACGCCTTACACTTACGCTTCCGGCCCTTCCCCCCATCCCCGCTCACGCTGCCGACTGCAACAATCTTGGAGAACTTGAACTACAGAACTTCTCCAAAGGCAAACACCGAAAAAGGGGCCATCTCTCATGAAGCTGAACAAATGTTTAATGTTTTTGCTTGACAAGTGCTAGATAGCGGCATAAAACTTGCGCCCGAATAGCGGACTTCGTCCTTTCGCGCGCTGGCTGCATGAGCGTTTAGCCGACCGGAAGCAGGCGAGTCCGGCAACAAGATATGCGGGTTGGCGTCAGTGCAGGGACCACGGGCAGAGCAACTCACGTTTCCCATCGAGAGAGCGGAGTGTGGCTATCGTCAGCATTCATGACGATTAAGGAGGATCGATGAAGCCCCTACCCCCAAATTTCAAGACGATGTTTGTTCTATGCGGAGTTCTTTTGTTCGCATTCTCCTCCCGAACTGGCTGGGGACAGAACGTGTACGGAACCATTGCCGGCACGGTTACGGACAGCAGCGGAGCTGCAGTTGCCGACGCGGCGGTCACATTGACAAATCTCGCGACCTCGGAAAAGCACACAATGCAGTCAAATACGTCGGGTAACTACGCCTTTGTGAATATTTTGCCCGGTCGCTACCGGATCGAGGCGGAAAAGAGCGGTTTCAAGAAATTTGCGCGCGAGCCCATCGGTGTAGAGATTGAGAGTGGGCTGCGAGTTGATATCGCGTTACAAGTCGGAGTCCAAAGCGAGACCGTGGAAGTCACCTCAGAGACGCCCTTGCTCCAGACCGAGACGAACTCTCTGGGTCAAGTCGTGGAATCGCGAACCGTCACCGAGGCGCCGTTGAACGGACGTAACCCATTGGCCTTGGTCGCTTTGGTACCAGGCGTAGTGCCACAGGGTCAGCCATCGGCCGGCAATTCTTCCATGGGCAGTCCTGTCGGAGCTAATCCTTTTGCTCTTGGGGATTTTCAAATCGGTGGTGGCCAAGCGGGGCAAAGCGCGATACTACTGGATGGCGTTGCTACCAATGGAGCGTACCTCAACATCGTCACGGTGGTGCCTACGCAGGATGCCATTCAGGAATTCAAAGTCCAGACGAACAACCTGGGACCCGAGTACGGGCGCTTCGCGGGCGGGGTGATCAATCTTGCCACTAAGGCGGGCACGAACCATTTCCACGGTTCCGCGTATGAATTCCTGCGCAACAAAGTCTTTGATGCCAATGATTTCTTCTCTAATCGGGCTGGGTTGCCAGTTCCTGCTTTTACCCAGAACCAATTTGGCGCAAATGTTGGAGGACCGATTATTCGAAACAAGCTGTTCTTCTTCTCGAGCTATGAGGGATATCGTCTCCGAAAGGGAAGCACCCTCACGACGAGCGTACCGACCGCACTGGAGCGCGCAGGGGATTTTTCACAGTCTGGGTTTCCCATCTATGATCCAACAACCAGTTCCGGCTGCACGTCGGGCGGAGGGGCTTGCCGAACACAATTTAGCGGCAACGTTCTCCCCTTCGTAGACCCCACAGCTCAGGCGCTGTTAGCATACTTCCCTTTGCCTAATCAGCCTGGAGAATTCAACAATCTCGTTGTTAACTTTAGTGCGGGCGGCGATATCGACCAAATCAACGAACGCATTGATTACAACCTGAGTGATAAGCAGAGGATCTTCGGGCGATTCACGCGTAACAAGATTCTGTCCCTGCCGGATACCCCCTTCAAGGATGTATGCGGCGATCGCTGCACGGAAACCACCCTTGCCAAGCAAATTGCTCTGGGTGACACAATTACCATTTCACCAAAAACGATTCTGGATTTGCATGCTGGCTACACCCGATTTACCTATGTGCGCACCCCGCTGAGCCAGGGCATTGATCTCTCTCAGTTTGGCCCGAACTGGGCCGCGCTAGCCCCGCAGTTCGCGTACACTCACCTTCCAACCGTCTGTGTCTCACAAAAGTCGGGGGATAATCAGTGGGGTAATGGCAGTTGGTGCGCTGCCGGAACCGGAAGCGGCATCGGCGCCTATGATGACACCTTCAGCTTCACGCCCAGTTTCTCCAAAATAATGGGGGCTCATACGCTCAAAGTGGGCGGAGAATTCCGCCTGCTTCGTAACAACTATTACCAAAGCAATCAGCCTGCCGGCTTGTTCCAATTCGATGCCGGCATGACGGCGCCGAACCCGAAAAATTCTCCCGGGGACGCCTATAGTACAACAGCATGTAATGGTGCCCCAGTGTGTGGCGGTGGATACGGATTTGCTTCCTTCCTGCTCGGGTATGGAAACAACACCAATTCGAACGTGAGCACGCCTTCGCGCATGGCCACGCAGCTTGTTTACCGCGCACTTTATGCCGGCGACACGTTCCAGGCTACCAGGAAGTTGACTCTCAATCTGGGAGTTCGGGTCGATTTACAGGGAGATTGGACCGAGCGCTTTGACCGAATCATTGCGTTTCAGCCTAACGCGGCCAGCCCACTTGCGAACTCTAGTTTGATAAACCCGGTAACGGGACAATCCTTTGCAAATCTAAAGGGCGCGTTTGCTCTAGTGCATTCTCCACAGCGGTCTAGTCGAAGTGCGTTTGATCCATGGAGAAATGTCAGCCCACGCATCGGTATTTCTTATCAGCTCGATAACAACACCGTCATCCGGACCGGATACGGGATGTTCTACCTGCCCGTGGATGTCCGTTGGGACGATGCACCGCACAACCTCTGGATCAACACTTTCAACACGCCATGGCTGGCATCCCTGGATGGTGGAGTCACCCCGAACACTGTCCTGAGCAACCCTTTCCCGTCAGGCATCATTCAGCCCAAGGGGCGTGACCAGGCGTTCATCAACGTGCAGGGATCAGTGAGTGACACACCTTTAAGCACGAACAAGGCCCCTTATGTACAGCAGTGGAATTTCGACATTCAACGCCAGCTTCCCGGTAACACATTGGTTGATGTGGCTTACGCTGGATCCAAAGGCACGCACCTGCCAATGCATAGCCAGGACCTCAACCAATTAGCGCCGCAGTTTCTGCCCAAAAATCCGACGGACGTGACTACTCTGACGGCTCAGGTTCAAAACCCCTTCTTTGGGATCGTGCAATCGGGCAGTATGTCTGCTCAGACCGTGCAGGCAGCCCGCATGTTACTTCCTTTCCCCCAATATGACGATATAGCTATGGCCGAGCCCGACAACCGCGACTCAATTTACCACTCTCTGCAGGCTAAGTTTCAAAAACGCTTCTCAGCGGGCGCGAGTATTCTTGCTGCGTATACGGTCTCGAAGCTTATCGACAACACCAACTCGGAAATCAATTGGCTGGAAGCTGCCTCGCCCAGCTGGGGCGATGCCAATGCATACAACCTTCGCGGCGAGAGAAGCCTAGACGGGTTCGACGTTCCACAGCGCTTCATACTCTCTGCCATTTTGGATCTCCCCATTGGCAGAGGCAAGAAGTTTGCAAATCAACTGAATCCGGTTGCTGACAAGGTTATCGGCGGATGGGGAGTGGATAGTATCATCACCTTGCAACGCGGCTTCCCGCTCAGCATAAGCGGGTGCCCTGGCCTGCTCAGCGATTCCGGTGTCCCGAACATCGGCTGTTCCCGAGCGACGAGAACTGGCCACGAGAAGCTCACGTCGGGTTCTCTCGACACCAGGCTGAATGAATGGTTCGATACCTCCGTTTTCTCGCACACGAACGATTACAGTTATGGTAATGATTCGAGGGTTGAACCGAGTCTGCGCGCCGATGGCATCAAGAACATCGACTTCGCGGCGTTCAAGAACACGAAGTTCGGCCCGGATGAAAGACTCGGCGTCGAGTTCCGTGCAGAGTTCTTCAATTTCTTCAACCATCCGCAGTTTAGTCCACCGAACACGAGTTGCTGTACGCCAGTGTCCAAAGGCGGCAACTTTGGCCAGGTTACCGGACAATATAACCTTCCACGCGTAATCCAGTTCGGTTTGAGGTTCACTTTTTAGCCGTAAGTGCCCGGGGCGATCCTGCAGCTTCGGGCACGTTCCTTTTGGTACTATTCAGCTCAGTAGTGCTCCCCCATGTGCTCGCAGGAGAACGTTGCAGATCTAAGAGTCGCTCCGATATCGGGTGGGCCAACTATTCCGTGCGTGCCGTGCTTCTGCCGCCGGATGTTTTCGGCGCTGGCGTACGCGTCTGTCTTTCTAGCTCTCTGGTCGATTGCTCCTGCACTGGCAACTTGTGAAGTCTCTGAGCAACAGCTTGCCGAGCACTTTCGCGCTGGTCAGCAGGCGCTCAAGCAAGGGGAGTTTGTCCGCGCCACAGAAGAATTCAAGAAAGTACTGGCCTTGGATCCAACTCTACTTGAGGCTGAGGTCAACCTCGGACTCGCCTACCATAGCCTTTTCGAGTACGACTTAGCTGTCCGCCACCTGGCAAGGGCGCTGCGCGAAAGGCCAAATCTGCTGGCTCCCAGCGTTATCGTCGGTATGGACTACCTCAAACTGGGATCGCCGGATAAGGCGCTTCCCTTCCTCCAACATGCGCTGAAGTTAGATCCTTCGAGCCGCGAGGCGCGCCAAGCATTAGCTTCGTCCTACCTAGTTCAAGAGAACTTCGGAAATGCTGCTGAGCAGTTCCGTCAGCTCGCCCTGCTGAATCCCGACAAGGCCGAGGCATGGTTCAAACTCGGGCACCAATACCTAGACCTCTCTGCCCGGTTGGCTTACCGGGGTGCGCACTTGTATCGCGAGTCGGCCTGGGGGCATCGTTTTCTCGGCGACCTCTTATTCCAACGCAGCCGTTGGGAAGATGCAGGACAAGAATATCGGAAAGCGTTGGGGAGTGAATCCCGGCAGCGCGGCTTGCATACATCGTTGGGCCAAGCGTATCTGCACGCAGGCAAACTTGAGCAGGCTGAGACGGAGTTTCATTCCGAACTTCAGCTCGATTCAAAAAATGAACAGACCTGGCTCGGCTTAGCGGAAACGCAGCTGGCGAGAGGCGAAGCCTCGGCGGCCGAGAAAGCTGTGGGAACAGTGTGGAAAATCTCTCCCGAGTTTCTGGCCGTACAACGAGATTTTCCCACGATCGAACTTTCTCGGGATAGAACAACCGCCTTAGTGGCCTCGCTTCAGGCTTTCCCAGAGGGAGCCGCGAAGCATTTTCTTCTAGCAAGTCTTGAGGCGAGCAGGGAAAGCGCTCAGACAACAGATGATACATGGAAAGACTTCCAATCCGACTTCCGGGAGTGGCAACATGCACCCAAGACCGTTACCGCAAATCAGGATCCCTGCAAAGCCCATCGATATGCCGCCTGCGCAGATTCGCTTCAAGGTCGAAAGCATCTGGCCGATTCGCAGCGGCTCTTGCTGGGAAAGACGCAGTTTGCACTGCGCGAATACGAGCGTGCCGCTGACGTGTTAGCAAAAGTGCGAGGGGTCACAAAGGAGAATGCCGAGGCCAGCTATTGGCTGGCGCGGACCTATCATGAGCTTGGCGCGGAGTCCTATGCCCGATTGGAAGAATCATTTCCCGACTCCTGGCGCGCCCACCAACTGCGCGGCGAAGGTTATGCGCTTCGCCAGGATCTCGACAGTGCGGCCAAAGAGTTTCAACTTGCCCTGAAGTTGCGCCCCGAAGACTCGGAACTTTATGAGGCGCTTGGGGAACTATATTTGGAGAATCATTCTGACGAAGACGCTCTGAGAGACCTTGAAAAAAGTCTTGCGCTTGATCCCTCTCGAACGCACGCTCTCTATTTGTTGGGACGACTCTACCTGCAAAAGCGGCAGAACGAGAAAGCTGTTCCGTACTTACAGCAGGCCCTCCGTCTGCAACCGGATTTGGCTGAAGCCAGCAGCCTACTGGGGACCGCGTACGTGCGACTGGGACAGTTCACCGACGCGGTCCCGCAACTTGAGAAGGCGGCTCCGTTTGACCATTACGGCAACGTCCATTACCAACTGTATTTAGCCTACCGGAAGCTCGGCCAATCCGAACTGGCGCAGAAAGCGCTGTCGCGGTCCCAGAATCTCCGGCGAAGCTCTCTTGAGCATGACCAGGCATTGGTCATGGGCTCCCCGCCGGTGGATAGCGAACCTCAATGAAGCCAGGTCCTAAGGTGTGGCTGAAGGTAAGGCCTGGATGGGGGTCTCACTTTCGTGCCACAAAGCGAGTACTGCCATTGCTTGCGGTTTGCGGCGCGCTGCTGATCGTTGCTCACTCTTTGTCGTGGAATAAAGCGCAGGCGGCAGTTTCTCAGACTCCAACCTTCGTCTCCCGTCCAGTTCGAGAATGTTACGCAGGCAACAGGTGTCCACTTTGTCCACTACAAGGGGGCGAACGGCACATCGACGATTCTGGAAGAGGCCGGTCCGGGCGTCTGTGTGGCCGACTACGATGGCGACGGCTGGGGGACATTTATTTCGTTAACGGCCGCGATCTGTATAACCGGGGCATCTCGGTGCGCAACGCTCTATATCACAACAACGGCAACGGAACTTTTGTGGACGTAACAGAAAAGGCGGGCGTCCCAGGCAATGCTTATGGCTTGGGTTGTGTTTGGGGTGACTATGATAACGATGGTCATCCCGACTTGTACGTAACTCAGTACGGGAAGAACATCCTTTATCACAACAACGGCAACGGTACCTTCACAGACGTCACCGATCATGCCGGCGTGGGCGCGATGGATTTCGGCTATCCATTCCATACCGGGGCCACCTTTTTTGATTATGACCGCGATAGCCACTTAGATCTTTATGTCGGCGGCTACGCTAATTTCGGACCTGCCAGCCAGCGCACCTGCTCGCTCCGCGCCAATATTCGCACCAGCTGCCGGCCCACGGTTTACGGTGGCACACCGGCGGTGCTGTATCACAACAACCGGGATGGAACCTTCACCAATGTGACGAAGGCCGCCGGTATGTATCAGACCAATGGATTGAACCTTGCGGTCGGCGCCGGCGACTGGAACGAGGACGGCTGGCCGGACTTGTTCGTGGCC
>Ga0209526_10000535_pt1 | contig 24837 bp, 26 predicted proteins | sample JacPinW_OM2H0_M1_FD_188566 | JGI IMG/M metagenome (GOLD analysis project Ga0209526, IMG submission 188566) | Forest soil microbial communities from Algoma, Ontario, Canada - Jack Pine, Ontario site 1_JW_OM2H0_M1 (SPAdes) (version 2) | ecosystem: Environmental > Terrestrial > Soil > Boreal... | reverse complement strand
ACGTGGGAGAACTTCAGACCGGGCGTGCGCACCTTTTGCGTGGCCAGTCCGTAGAACATAAAGGCGTCATCGGAGTCCGGCGAGTGAGCCAGTTTAATCTCCAGTGCTTTACCAGCTGCAGGTTTCGGCGGCATCGCGTTCCGTCAACTTTCCCTAGAATATGGGTACGGGCTCTACTATTACGCTGAACACCTCGGCCAAGCCGGGGCGTGGAGCCTCCACAATGTTCGATTCGTTCCCGGATCCGAAGAGATCTCCAGGAGTCTATCCACCCTGCTGGCCCGCAAGGTACTCCGATCCGCAGAAAATTCCGGAGCGACACCCATCCAGCAGAAAGAAGCGTCGGGGGCGGATTCCGCGTCTGCGGAACCCCGCTTTCAGGGCCAGAAGCGTATCACAATACGAACCGCCGAACAATTCACCCATCGTCCGCCCACGGTCCAAGGTATTTCATCGCGGGTGGTCCGGACGTCGAGTGGGGAGAAGTTGGTGGCCCGTTTGAGGAATGGGCATTGTTTCAAGGTTTCGCCGAATTAGCGGGCGTTCTGCGAGGCCAAGAAGGAGCGATTTGCTCTAACCGCCAGATAGGTCCCCCTTCGAATAATGGACCTTCTGATCTTAGGAAAACTGGGGCCGCGCCACCCAAGACCCAGACGCTAGTGTCTGGCGGTTGCTTGCCCACAAGCGGGGCCACCACTCCTGCCACGCCCTCGATTTCCACTTTCACTATGTAGTGTATCGAGTTCCGGCTAACACCGCCGACTGAGAAAGGTTCCTCTCCTTGCGGAATGATCTTAAGCTTCACAAGTCTGGGCTTTGGTGTGGTCGCTAGCATTGACACCACCGTTTGTGACGCGGAAGGTTGAATATTCTTCATCAACAGCGGCACGATTCCGTTAGCGATGTCCGGAGGCAATTCCTGCCGGTCGCTCACAACTTTCTCTTTCCCATCGCTGTCCGCGTATCGAACCGTGATCTGGCCAGAGGAGCAGTCGATGGATGTATCCGAAGGGGTCTTAAACGCAGGGCCCTTTTGCACGAGCCGGTATTTTATGACTTGGAACTTGTCGCGCTGTGAGAATTCAGTCGTTTCCTCTTGAGTAGAACCATCCTTGAAACGAAGCGCCAACTTGGATGTTACGCGATCACCCGCCGCAGTTTGGGTGAAGTCTCCCAAGGCGATAATCTTCCCATCGAGCGTGCGCAGTGCGATAAAAGCATGCAGCAGGCCCTCTGTGTAACGCACCGTTACCTGTTCTCCCCACAATGTGTATGGGAATAACCAGGCGCAGAGAACTAGCATGACCCAGACCCAACTTTTGTTCGACGTTAGCAAAGAACATCGCTCCAAGTTAAACCATATCCAGTACTAGATCCTCAGCCCATCAGGTCATTTCACTAGATGATTGTGGCCATACCTGTATTCGTGCAACCGACTTTTCCGTTTACTTCCATTAGGCAACAGCTTGCATCTCACAAAGCTGCCGCCAGTCGCGCCACCGCTGTGTCGAAGGTAACTTTGCCATCCAGGTAGGGCCGCCAGTAGAGATCCAGCATGCCACGGAAGCGGTCCCAGCCGCCGGAATAGAGACCGAATCGCGCGGCATATGGCTGATAACTGGACGGATCCGTTCCCTGAAGAGCCGCGAGGGTCATCGTTCCATACGCGAGGTCGCGGCGGACCAGTTCGCCAGTGGTGTAGAACAGCAGGGCGTGCCAGAGGTCGCGCGGAATGGGTTTGTCACGCGTGCGAAATTCCCGGGCGATCGCTTCGTTCACTGCGCCTGCCAGCGCGTGCGAGGCCTCGTGAAAGAGAACTTCAAATCCGTAGATCGCTTGGTTGCGAGCGTCGTGGCTTGAGAGCGTGACGTGAGTAGGCCCAAGCGACGTATAGGCCCCGTAAGGTCCTCCGTACCACACGACGTCCACCCGCAGCCGCCCTGTCGGCCAAGGCCGCTGATAAGCGTCCGCAAGCTGCGCGGAAAGCTCCACACCCATCTGGCGCACCATGGGCGCGACCTGGGCAATCCATTCGCGGTTCGCGCGATCCTGTTCTGCCCACCAATGCGCGCGGTAGACAGGGGCGGCGCGATCGAGAACCTGGACCAGGTCCGCTTGCAGTCCGGACTTGCAAGCAGCGGAACTTTTCCCTTGCAGATCCGGGCAAGCCTCCATTTCCGAGAGGCGATTATTTATGGTCTCCATTTCCCCGTTGAGGAGCAGGTCGCGTCGCGCCAAATCTTTTGCATAGAATGCTACAGCGGTCCGCCAAGCTCCTATTTCCTCCGTGGTGAAATCGATGAGAGAAACGGGCGCCTCGTCCGGGGGCGCTGCGCCCCGCCCGCTATCCATGGAAGAGGTGGTGCCATTCACCAGCCGCGCTTGCAGATAAAGGAAGTGATGCAGGTTCACCCAGAATCCGCTGTGCAGCTCAAATACGGGCAGGGGTGATTCCGTCCCGGCGGTTTGCTGTGGTGCTGGTGGTTCCGCGGAGGCCGCGGGCGCAGCTCGAAGCGAAGATTCACCAAAGTATCCCGCGGCAAGGAGAAAGAGCGCGGCGAGAACGGCCGTCCGGCGTATTCTGTCTCGGAGGAAAGGAATCATGACCCGAGATGGGATGGTATCGCCAAATCCGCTTTCTCCGCTAGGTTACTCATTCTGGCGGGCTCCATACTTCCCTTGAAGCCCTTCACTTGAAGGGTTCAGGGTAAACGTTGAGCGTAAAAGTAGAGCCCGAACCCTTGTCGCGCACACGCAATTCGTCCGCAGTCCGAACCTAAGAGGATGCGGTATCGCACTCTTCGTGTTGGATAGAAATAGGCCTGCAAGGTGAACGCGTGAATGGCAAACTTACATCAGGAATGGACAAACACGAGTTACTGCATCAACGAAATATTTGGCGGATTAATGCAGAACCTTCACTTTCATTGATAACCTTCTTGCGAACCATCATGTTGACCAGTTCGTTCAATACTTGCTGCAAGTTGAGGAGTGTCGGGAGCATCTCAGATTCCCGCCCGGCGGCAGCGTGGGATTCGGGCAATCTCTTGCCGCTTAGCCGGTCCACCCATGTCTGCAAGACAGCTTGATGTTCCGGTTTGACCTCGGTAAAGGACAACCCCATCCCAAACGACATCTGGGCGTAAGTGACTGTGGCCATCGCCTCGAACACATGCTGTTCGCGCTCCAGGCGAACGCCCACGGCGGAACCCACGGCAAACGGCGAAATAATATCGATGTAACACCCGCCGAGTCCCAGGTCCGAACTGCGCCCGGTCACGCGTGTGTTGGAGCGCAGGTCCATGATCTCGGCTGACGCGGTGAATGGATAGCGAACGGCGCGGCGGCGTTCGGGGCCGCCCCCCATATCCGATTTTCCAGGCATCGGGCCCGGCACCAGGATCAGCGGTTTGTCTGAATGTTCGGACATCTTGCAAATCAACCAGCAAACACGCGTCTGCTCGTCAGACACATTTACGCCGGCTTTCCGAGCACCGTCTATCGCTGGGAAAACGGAGGGGTAAATCCATTGTCGCTCTGTGCCGGAAACGGTGGCAAGCGAAAACGTTCGAGGAGTGCTATCCGAGCACGGGGGAGGCCCCATGGATGTACTACGGAGAACCTATGCGTGAATCTGCTGAAGTCGCGACGGCCCCTTTCTTATCGGCCCCGCGTAGGATTCCGGCCGAATCCAGAAAAAACGACCGTCGGCCAGACTTGCCATATTCCACGGGAGTTGCCGCAAGCTCGAATTTTGCCGCTTGGTTGGCGTCTTCCTCTGGCATGTTTCCGCCCGCGGGCATGATTCTGTACCGGATCGCATAGCCGTCCTTGTTTCCAGCGGAAAGCTCCGCGTCGACGAGGCCTGCTGCCTCTGGCGAAATTCCACCTTTTGGCGCCGGGGCCAACGGCTCAAGCGCGTCCGGCAATTTGCCGTACGCCCGCCGGTAGGTCTCCAGCGCGGTAGCGAGCTTGCGGAGAGCGGCGATGGCGTTATCTTCGCGCGCCTCCAGATCCGCCTGCTCCCATTGTTTTGCCATCGAAGGAATATCCAGAAGAATCAAGCCGACCGAGAGCAGTTTCCAGCTGCCGCCCTCGCGTACCAATCCAAATGCGATCGACCGTGAGGGTTCACCCGGCAGAGGGATCTCCATAGGGATGAACGCGAGATTTTCACGCGAACGCGTCTCGCCAAAGCGCATCTCGGTAGAGATTCCGGGGGCTTCGCAACGAACGACCGGGTGGCCGGTACTGCTCGTCGAGAGCAGCGGCCGCCCGGGGTCTTCGAGCAGGACGAACCGCTTCATGAGTGCGGTTCGTTGTGGGGGCGGGAGTGCGCGGTAGGCCGCGGAATTATCAGATGTAAGAAAGTTCTCGAAGGCCGTGGGATCCTGGCGGCACGCAGCCGATAGTGCTCCTGACAGAGCCGCCTCCGCACCTGCCGGGGCCGTCTGCTGGGTCTGCGCGGCGTTTGCCGAAAGCAGCCCGGCCGTCGCGAAGACCATCGTTAAGGTCATGTTTCGAGTCGCCTTACGGTGCGCGGGAGATTTTGCGGCAAAACTCCTCACGATTTCGCTCCGCGAAGTATCGCCGCGAGATTCTGTGTGAACTTCGATCGGGGCATCACGTCCTGGCACCCTGCAGCGCGCGCGCGTTCCGCCAGCTCTGTCTGCACATGAGAGAGAAACGCGATCACGCGTCGTGGGTTGCCTGGCCCGTTTGAAATTATCCCCTCCCCATTCCCCTTGCAAAGCTGCTCCACGGCATTGAGCGCCCCTTGCCGCGCATTTAAGTCCACAATCACCAGCGCCTCTGGGTTTGCCGCAGCTGCTTTCAAGAGTTGCTCGCCGGTCGACGCCGTTTCGAGCGTAATGCCGGTCAGTTTCGCCGTCTCGAACAGCTTCGCCTGAAAAAAAAGATCATCTATTAACACAATCGCATCGGCCATGGCTGCCTTTCTCTGGAGCGTTCAGCGTAAAAGTAGAGGAAACCCGTACAAAATCCTCCCCTTCGGATGTACCATGCAGGCCACCGCAACACAAGCCGCGTGGCGGCAAAGGTGGCAACCGGCGGTTTCTTCTGCCAAGACCGAATGAGCCGGCTCTCCTGCGCCAGGACGAGCAAGATGCCGGCGCTACTCAGGACGATTCCACCGGCAGAAGAAATTGCGATAACCTGTCCCCTGATGGATTCGCTCGAACAGAAAATTCTGGGTGCCTTCGATCGTCCCGGCGCGCGCGCGTTATCCCTCGCGGAATTCGGTGAGCCCGCTGCGGTAAGCAACGCTGTGGCGCAGCTCGTCGAGCGCGGGTGGCTGCGCGCGACGCAGAAGCCGGACACGTACGCGCGGACCGAAGACGGACGCTTGCAACTCACGGGTCCGCGCGACGTTACGATTTATTCGCGCCCGGGATGCCATCTTTGCGAGGAAGCGAAAACGCAGTTGGCGCCGCTGCTCCAGGAATTTGGCGCACGTCTAACGGAAATTAATATCGACGAAGACGCGCAGCTTCGCGCTCGGTACGACTACGACGTGCCGGTAATTTTTCTAGGAGCGCGAAAAGCCGCCAAGCATCGCGTGGATCTCGCTCAATTTCGCCGCCAGCTCCGCGACGCTTCCCTCTAAACTCAAATCTGGAAAATGGAATACACCAAATAGGGCAATTTCCGTGAAATAAAGAATCGTTAGCGGCCCGAAGTCGATTTCACGCCGACAGTCTTGTCCGGGTCGTCGCCCGTGCGCCCTTTGACGCGGTCGTAGACGGAAACTTGAGACGTCGATCCGAGTGCTTCGTTGTAGTAGGTAGGCACGCCGAGCGCGGTTCTCACTTCTTCATTGAAGCGGCGCATGCGGAGAAGCTGGTCGGCGGTCGCGGGAAACTTCCGGCCGTCATCGGTGAGGAGGAATTTCTGATAGCCCGCGTCCCACAGACGCGTGAATTGGCCGTTCATCAGGATTGTTGGAAGAATCGTCATCAGATAGTGGTCGTCCGAAGTGCGGCGAAACTCCGCCCCACAGCCGTATTTCTCTACTCGAGTCACACCGCCCGTGCTGCTGACGATAAATCCAGCGCTGGGCAAGGCTTCCAGCAGCCGCGCTTCAAATCGATCGTTGACATTCCACATGGTGCTTCAGAATACGGAAGCGTATGGGCCGTGTAAAGACAATTAGCGGAACAGCGTGAACACAGACACGCCATGCCAAAGAAAACGCGATAGATACCTTCACGCCGCGAATGAAACTACCAGACCGGGGAATTTGCCATTTGGCGGTCTAAAAGTTCGCCCTGCCGTTTCGCTCCTGAATCCCGTAAGACGGGCTCTAGGTTGCCGCGGCAGAGCTCGCGCTAGGCGACGGAGCATAGAGGCCGCACCGTAGTTATGCTAAATTAGCCGAATACACCTGACGTGCCCCGCATCTATACTCGGGTGGGTGTGGGCCTCTGGTATTAGAGGCGTCCAAAACAAGGCAGAGGAATATCGGAACGCATGCACACAGCGAAAAAACCTCTCTGGAGTGAGTCGTCTGCAAGCACGGGAGCCATTGGCCAAAGCCTCCTCGATTGCATCGGTAACACCCCGTTGCTGCGCTTGGAGCGCCTGGGGCGGGACTACCCGAACGCCGAGTTCTATGGGAAAGCGGAATGGCTGAATCCCGGCGGCTCGGTGAAGGATCGTCCGGCGCTGGAAATGATCCGGGAAGCGGAGCGTGATGGCAGGCTGCAGCCTGGACAGACGATTCTGGACGCTACCAGCGGCAACACCGGAATCGCCTATGCCATGATCGCGGCAGCCTCTGGATATCGGGTGAAGTTATGCCTGCCTGCAAGCGCGAGCGAAGAGCGAAAAAAAATCCTGGCCGCCTATGGCGCGGAGATTGTGATCACACCGGGCGATGAGGGTTCCGATGGAGCCATCACGCGCGCGCAGGAGATTATTGCGGCCGAGCCGGGCAAATATTTCTATCCCAATCAGTACGGTAATCCCGCAAACTGGCGCGCTCATTATAAGACCACGGCGAACGAAATCTGGGAGCAGACCGGCGGACGCGTGACTCACTTCGTGGCGGGACTTGGCACCAGCGGAACGTTCGTGGGCACGACGCGGCGCTTGAAGGAGTTGAATCCCGCAATCCGTTGCATCAGCCTTCAGCCGGATGCTGCGTTTCACGGGCTGGAAGGCTGGAAGCACATGCCGACGGCAATCGTGCCGAAAATTTATGACGCGACTCTGGCCGACTCCAATCTGACGGTCAAGACGGAAGACGCGTATCGCCTGGTCAAGCGGGCTGCGCGGGAAGAAGGGTTGCTGCTAAGCCCGAGCGCCGCCGCCGCTCTCGACGGCTGCTTCCAGGTGGCCGCTTCGCTCAAACCCGCGGAGCGTGCCATATTCGTGACTATCTTCCCCGATTCCGGGACGAAGTATTTAAGCGAACGCTTCTGGAACGAGGTTTAGCAGACACTGGCAGTTGAGAACCTCGGCTGCACGGAAAAACTTAGCAAGGCCAGACAAATTCGGAGAGAGAAACGCGTGATGCTATTCCTGGCGACAAATTTGGAAAAAGAAATCCGCGCGCACGGCGCGAAGGATTATCCGCACGAATGCTGCGGCGCGATGCTGGGAACGGATAGAGAGGACGGGCGGGAAGTTCGTTCGTTATTTCCGCTGATCAACCGGAGAGATGATTCTCCGCGCAACCGTTTTTCGATTACGCCGGAAGATTTTCGCGCGGCCGAACGCGCCGCAATTGAGCGTGGACTCGATCTGCTAGGATGGTATCATTCCCATCCCGATCACCCGGCGCGGCCGAGCGAATTCGATCGGGAGCATGCCTGGCCGTGGTACAGCTATGTGATTGTGAGCGTCGATACCGGAATTCCAAAGGATTTGACCTCCTGGCGTCTCGAGGACGACCGCTCGAAATTTCAGCCGGAGGAAGTTTTACCGGTACGAGCCGCAAGCCAGGGGACGCAGATCTGAACTAGGATGTTTAAGTTGCGTCGACTCAGCGGCTTGGAATCGAGGCTGAAACTTCATCTGCCGTTCGCGCATCCGATGCAGTGCTTAAATATTTAGCGGACTAATCGGGGCCTGTGACTGCTAGGCTGGCGGGCTCCAAGTCGCCGACGCGCCAAAGCCAGCGCTATGGCGACGGCGCGTAGAGCCCGCACCCGGAGGGGGGAAATCACCGTATGGCTGTAAAGGTCATGATTCCGACGCCGCTGCGCCAATTCACCGGAAAGCAGGCCAGCATCGAATGTAACGCCGCCACGGTGGGCGAGGCGCTCGGCAGCCTGACGGGGAGCTTCGCCGAGCTGCGCAAGCATCTCTACACCGAGGACGGGAAAATTCGCAGTTTCGTGAATGTGTATCTGAACGATGAGGATATTCGCTTCCTCGACAAAGAGAATACGCAAACCAAGGACGGAGACACGATCAGCATCGTGCCTTCGATCGCCGGTGGATCGCCTTATTGGAAGTAACGAATAGAGGAGAACGTCCGTGGCAATTCCGACCGACACGCTGCCAAAACAAGAAGTAAAGCTCTCCAAAGAAGAGGTCCTGCGATATAGCCGGCATCTCATCATGCCCGAGGTGGGCCTCGAAGGGCAGCTCAAGCTCAAGCGCGCTCGAGTGCTGCTGATTGGCACCGGAGGATTGGGCGCGCCGCTGGGTTTGTATCTGGCTGCCGCCGGCGTCGGTCATCTGGGACTTGTGGATTTCGACGTCGTGGATTTTTCAAATCTGCAGCGCCAGGTGACGTTTTCCACCGGCGATGTGGGCAAGCACAAAACCGAAGCGGCCAAGGCCCGTCTTTCCGGACTCAATCCGACCATCGAAATCCAGACCTTCGAAACGAGGCTGACCAGCGAAAACGCCCTTGAACTGTTCCGCGATTTCGACATCATCGTTGACGGCACGGATAATTTTCCGACGCGCTATCTGGTGAACGACGCGTGCCTGTTGCTTGGCAAGCCGAATGTTTACGGCTCGATTTTCCGCTTCGAAGGGCAAGCGACCGTGTTCGGATATCCGGGCGGGCCCTGCTACCGCTGCTTGTATCCGGAGCCGCCTCCGCCGGGCTTGGTGCCGTCGTGCGCCGAAGGCGGCGTTTTGGGCGTCCTGCCGGGAATCGTCGGCTCGATTCAAGCGATGGAAACGATCAAGCTGATTCTCGGCACCGGAGAGCCGCTCGTCGGGCGGCTGCTGCTGTTCGACGCGCTCGGCATGCGTTTCCGGGAACTGAAGCTTCGCAAAAACCCCGCTTGCCCGCTTTGCGGCGACAATCGGACGATCACGAAGCTGATTGACTATGAAGAGTTCTGCGGGATTCGCGGTGAGGAGGCTCCCCCCATGACGGACGGTATTCCGGAAATTTCTGCGAAGGATTTGAAGGCGCGGCAGGACCGTGGCGACGACCTGTTCATCCTGGACGTGCGCGAACCGCATGAATATCAAATCTGTAATCTAAATGGCAAGTTAATTCCGCTCGGGGAACTCCCCCGGCGCGTGAACGAACTCGATAGCTCGCGAGAGATGGTCGTCCATTGCCGTAGCGGAAAGCGCTCGGCCGATGCGATCCAATTTTTGCAGAAAGCCGGCTTCAAGAAACTCTTGAACCTCAAGGGCGGCGTACTGGCGTGGGCGGATGAAGTGGACCCCGCTATGCCGAAGTATTAGACCTAGTCGGGTTCAGGAAATTAGCCACGGAGGAAGAATGCCCTCAACCAAGATCATTGTTCGAAATGACGGTCCGTTGCGCGTTGAAGGTGAATTCGAGATCGTCGACATGCAGGGCCAGAATTATGGCCTCGCTGGACGCACCGCAATCACTCTCTGCCGCTGCGGACACTCGGCAAACAAGCCTTTTTGCGATGGCTCCCACAAGACGGCCGGATTTCAGGACCAGCAACAGGCTCGGGAGCTCCCTCCACCGAAACCCCAGGTGTAACCCCCCAGCCGGTTATAATTTTTCAGTTTCGCCGCTCGACCGGTCGACGACGAAGTTCCAAATTCGTCACGAGCGCGTGCCAGATTGGGAAGCCCACGTTAGTTCTGGTAACATTTCTACACATCCTCCCGGAACATCTGAGGGGTCGCGTGCTTGGTTCGATCTAGGGCAATTCCGTAACTCCTCTGTTCTCTACCTCATGTTAAATGCTCCTTATCTTGGCGCCAAAGGCGATGAAGTTGCATCCCCAACCAGCGTCAATCGCAACGTGGCGATTGAGACTGCTCGACTGGGGGAGCGGTGCGTGTGTGGAATCAAATCCGGGCATGGACTTGGCGTCTCCGCTGGCTTTTTGCGGTGGCAGCGGGGATATCGTTTGTTCTTCTGACGACTGGGCTGCGCCAAATTCCGTTCTCGTCCGAACCCATTCTTTATTCCTATCTGCAGATCGTCGGCAGCCTGCTCTGTTTCACCTATGCAGCAAACGCCCTGGTGCGATTCCGCGGCACACACGACCGGCGAACGCTCATCCTGGCCTTCGGGTTTGTGCTTTCCGGCGTGATTGAAACCGTAGCGACCTTCAACTTTTACGACACTCTCGCAGCGGGCGCATCCGGTCAGATGCGCGTGCCTTTGGCGTGGATGGTCAGCCGGACGCTGCTCGCCTTTGTGCTGATTGCGGCGCTAATAGTGGAACGGCGCGTTCCAAATTCGCGAGATCCCGCCCGGGAGATCGCAATCGCGCTGGTTGTGGTGGTAGCCGTGGCGTATGTAACGAGCGCCGCCTATCTCGGCTCTCCGCTTGAACCGGCCATGCATCCCCACGCCTTGATCGCAAGGCCTGGAGACCTGTTTCCCGCGGTGTTGTTCGCCGTGGCGGGTATCGGCTATGGAATAAGGCAGGGCCGCTCGGCTTCGGCGGTGGAACGCACATTCCTGGCAGCCGTGTGGATGAATGTCGCCTGCCATATCGCTGCGAGCCAGTCCGAACGTTTGCTCGATGCGCCCTTCACCCTGGCACAGGTGCTGAAAGTCAGCAGCTACGCGCTTGTGCTGGGCGGCGCGCTGCTCGATAACGCGAGGCTTTTTGATCAGGTTCGCCAGCTCGCCGTGACCGATGCTCTTACGGGACTTTCCAACTACCGCACGCTGATCAATGTGATGGATTCCGAAATCCAGCGTTCGCGCCGCACCGGGCGTTCTTTTGCCGTCCTGTTATTGGACCTCGACGGCCTGAAGGGGATCAATGACCGTCACGGCCATTTGGTCGGCAGCCGCGCCATATGCCGTCTGGCGAATGTCCTGCGAGTGCATTCGCGCTCAATGGATACGGCGGCGCGCTATGGCGGAGACGAATTTGCCGTGGTGTTGCCCGAAGCAAGTTCGGAAGCAGCAGCCTCGGTCAGCCGGCGCATCTGCGAGCGGCTAGCGAAGGACGGTGAAATTCCGCACGTCACCGTCAGCGTCGGCGCCGCTGTGTTTCCACGAGACGGAGAAACGATCGACGCTTTATTCAATGCGGCCGACCGGGCGCTGTACCTCATGAAGGGCCGCTCGGATGGCATTCATACGCTGGCCCGCATTGCGGCTTGCCTGTAAGTAGATTCGCGCGGGCTCTGGTTTGACGCTGAACGATCTAAGTGAAACGTGGAGCCCGCCGTAGTACTGAGGGCCCGCGGTAGTACTGAGGAAATGATGGCGAATACGTTTGCTATCGAGCGTCCCGAAAAGAGAATTCCGATGGCGATTGCGGTTCACATTTCAGGGCATGAGCGCATGCCGGGCATAGAGACGACGTTCACCGAGAACGTCAGCTCACGCGGCGCGCGCGTCGTCAGCACCCGCCGCTGGCGGCCCAATGAAATGTTGGAAATCGCGTCCCTGCCAGGCGACTTTCGCGCCAAAGCGCGTGTCGCGTACTGCCAGCCGCAAAGCGAAGGCTTTGCCATCGGACTTGAGTTCCTAGAGCCGACCGGCCGGTGGGTGGTCAACGCCCCGGCTGTCTCAGGGAAACCGCTGCAAGGATAGGAGGAACACGCGAAGGCAAAAAACTGGCGTAACAAATTATTACCCAAAAAGCCGGGCAGCCCGCGGGAACGGGCGGTTCGGCTCTTTGGCTTTTTTGAAGCCTTGAATGCGATGCGCTCGCTCATTTTGGACCTACTAGGCGGCGATCCCGGGAACGCCATTCTCCCGAATGGCGTTCTGCAGACCGCCAATCTGGAGATTGGCGTACCCGGATTTCAACCCCAAGTGCCCAAATCAAATTCGGAATTCAGGTTTATCGAGCGGCGATGAGGCGTTCGTAGACCTGGAGCGTTGCATCCACCATGCGATCCGAGGAAAAGCGTGCCGAGATGGTTTCGCGCGCCGCCTCGCCGAGCCGCCGCGCTTCGGCGGGATCCGAAAGCAGGTGCTTGATCGCGGCTGCCAGAGCAACGGGATCGAGTTCTTTCACTAGCAGGCCGTTCTTGCCGTCCTCCACGACTTCCGGAACGCCGCCGCGCGCGAATGCAACGACTGGAAGTCCGTGCGCCATGGCCGCGAGCAGCGAGCTGCCCAGTGGCTCTTCGTGAGAAGGAAAAACGAAGAGATGAGTCGCGGCATACACGCTTTCGATGTCGGACACAAAACCTGGAAACTTCACGACATCTTCAAGCCGGAGTTGCCGCACAACGTCCCTCAGCTTGGTTTTTTCCGGACCTTCCCCCGGGAGAAGTAAGACGCATTGCGGAAACCGCGCGCGCAAATCCGCAAGAGCGCGGATAAGGAGCACGTGCCCTTTTTCCGTCACGAAAGCTGCTACATTTCCGATACACACCGATTCTTGCGGGATGGCGAACCGGTTGCGTGCACGGTCATGATCCGCCGGCGAAATCATCGCGGGAATTTCCTCGCCATCGTAAATTACCTCGATACAATTCTCGGCAAAACCGCTTGCGAGTACGGATTTCCGGACGAACCGCGAAACGGCGATGATTCTTCCGGCCGCGCGATATCGCGCAAGAGAAAACGAATTCTTGGAAAGTGGAAGGGCGATGCGTCGCGAGACAACCAAGGGAACGGAGTGGTGCGCTCGCGCCAGCCATGCTGAACTCAACGCGTGAGGTTCGTTGGCATGAATGACGTCCACTCGACGCCTTCGCAGCAGACGACGGATCACCAGGGCGGCGGAAAGGCGTCGGCGTCCCGGGGAAACGCCATGCACGGAGATGCCTGCATCTTTCGCGCGGCGAGCCAGCAGGGAATCGCGGAGGGTGATCAATTCGGGGGTGTGGCCGCGCGCGAGCAAGCCCCGCACGAGCAGCAACGCCTGATGCTGTCCTCCACGATAATCCCGGCCGAGGTCGACAACCAGCGGGTGCACGCTCAAGCCTCGCCTGGATTCGGCCACGAACGATGCGTTAGTTTCTCGCCCGCGCGCAGCCGTCCCAGTTTGCGGTACTTAATGTAGATGTAATTCGCGGACAGCCAGGCGATCAGCCAGCCACGCCGCCCGTCGAGAACGCCCAACTGGAACACAAGTCTTTGGAAAAATGTCCAAGGAGGAGCGAAGATCATAGCCGGCCGCCAGCTCTTGCGGCCGTGCGAAAACATGTCTTCCGCCGCCATAGTAGAAAGAAAATCCAGCTTGGCTTTGTGCTCCGCGTAGGATCGCACGGTGTAATGAAGCAGGTGGCCTTCGAGACGTCCTGCCGGCCCGTCAATTTTCACGCCTTCGTGCAGGACACTGACGAATTTGCCGCGGTCGCGCCGGTAGAGACGCAGTTTGTAATCGGGATACCAACCCGAATGGCGAATCCAACCGCCAAGATAATTGGTCATCAAGGGAAAGTCGTATCCGGTCTTGTCCGGCGTGGATTGTTTCCACGCGAGGATGGACGAACGCAACTCGGGACTTAATTCCTCGTCGCAGTCGATCGAGAGCAGCCAGTCATTCGATGCGAACGAAGCAGCGTAGTTCTTCTGCTCGGCGAGGCTTTCGAGCTTGCGCGAAAAAACTCGCGCGCCAAACTCGCGCGCGATTTCGCAGGTGCGGTCGGTGGAACCGGAATCGACCAGGATCGTTTCGTCGGCCACGCCTTGGAGGGAGGCAAGTGCGCGAGGCAAGTCCAGTTCCTCATTGTATGCGATCAGGATCGCGGTCAGCGCGGGCATTGTGAATCCGGAACGATACGGTAGCACGAAATGACGGGTGCGGGCTGCACTGGGAGCGTGCTTCGATTGGACCCGCCAGGATTGGGAGCACGGCAGAACAAAGATAAAAAGTTTTGCTTAGCGGGCGACGGCAAGTTTAGGCGTGACGCTCAACAGGACTACGGACGCGCCGATGCGAAACTCGGAAAGGTGTTTCAACTCCGCCACACGCACGCGTTCATCCTCAAAAAATGTGCCGTTCGTGGATTCCAGGTCGCGGAGCCGTATGACGTCGTTCTTGATCTCGAGGGCGCAGTGCCAGCGGGAGATTTCCTTATCGTTGATAATGATGTCCGCGTCTGCGCGTCCCATGACGACGCGCGGCTTCTGCACGGCATATACGAGGCCTTTGGCCGGGCCCGCAATGATGGAAAGAGCGATAGCCTTTCCCGCCGGAAGGTGGAGCGAGATGTCTTCAACGGCTCCGCCGCGCGCGAGTCTGGGCGCTCCGGCGCTTCGAGCAAACTCCGGCAGAGGCGACAGCACCTGGGTTGCGTCCGGATTTTGCGCGACTTCGACCAATGTGGTTTTCCCGCACTTCGCGCAACAAAATTGCACACGGGGGCGTCCCACCAACTGTGCATCGGGGAGAGAGTGCTGCGCGCCACAACTCGAACAAGCTGCCTTCATTTGGATCCTGCGATTCCGGACTTAATTTAGCACGGCTGTTTCCGGCGGGAGCCAGTGTCACCCAAAGTGTTGCGGTAAGGGAACTGTCCTTTAGTACAGGTGCGCTAGGGAGAGTTTCGAGGTGCGTGTTGAATATTTCGGCGTCAGCGTAGATCATATCCCAGAGTTTGCGGACGGGAGGCGGACGAAGTGAAGCTGAAGGAATTGCCGTACTTTCTGGGTCTGCAGCCGGGCCCGAAGATGTATGCCTACAAACTAAAAAAGTTTGACCTCCCGAACGACGGAATCATCGAATACGCCCAGTGGCTGCATCCTCACGAAACCGAAAAGGAAATCACGCAGCAATCGGTCGATGACCTGCGAAAATTCTTGTCTCCAGGCGATGTGGCGATCGATATCGGCGCGCATACGGGAGATTCCACCGTGCCGATCGCGCTCGCCGTGGGCCAGGCGGGCTGCGTCCTTGCCCTGGAGCCCAATCGTTACGTTTTCCCGGTACTGAAGAAAAATTCCGAGCTGAACGCCGCGAAGACGAACATCATTCCATTGATGTTCGCGGCGACGCCTGAAGATGCGGAAATGGAATTTCAATACTCGGATTCGGGATACTGCAACGGTGGACGTTTTGAAGGAATGAGCAAATGGCTGCACGGGCACGCCTTCAAACTAGCGGTGCAGGGGAAAAATTTACAATCGTTCTTGCAAGAGACGTATCCCAAGCTTCTTCCCGGAATTCGGTACATAAAAATCGATACGGAAGGGTATGAATCCGTTGTCCTGCAGTCTCTCGCCGGTTTGATTTCGCAATCCAAGCCGTTTATGAAGGTCGAGGTCTACCGGAAATTAGACGACCTGCAGCGACGCGCGCTGTACCGGTCCATCGCCGGATATGGCTACGCGATCCACAGAATCGCCGAGGATGGCGGGCATTTTGGGGAAATCCTCGCGGAACAAGACCTGGGCAAATGGCGGCATTTCGATATTTTCTGCGTGCCCCATCAGTTTTCCGCCGGGGTACAGTCGCGGCCCGCACCAGCATCCTCAGGGTGAGCATTTCCTATTATCTCGGCTTGATGGAAGCCGTGCTCTACTGCACGAAACCCACAGTCGGCACGGGATTCGGTTCAGGAGCTTCGCGGATGGCGCCGTATTGCGCTTCGTACCGGCTGATATTTTCTCCGAGCGCCCTCAGGATGCGTTTGGCGTGCGCCGGACTCACGATCACACTGGAAAGTAGCTTGCCCTGCGGAACATTGGGAAACACATATATGAAGTGCAGTGTGAATTCTTCCGCATTGTGATGGAACATCACCAGATTGCAATACAGTCCGACCAGTTCCTTTTCATCCGCCTTGATTTGAACCTGTACTTGCTCGCCGCCGGCTTGTGCCATGATTCCCTCCGCTTTCTCCGTGACACTACCACAAACTTCCTATCCCCAGCAGAAGGAACTCGCCGCGAGTTTCTGCCCCTGTGAGGCCTCCGGAGCCGGCCGTTATTCGGTTCGCCCCGTGCGGCCACAACCCGATTGACTCAGCCAAAGGTTAATGCTAGTTTATTTGGAGAGTTTATCGAAGTTAACTATGTCCGGCCCATCGACTCCAGCCTCGCCGCCCGGTTTGCTTCCCGGTGGCGACGGTCCAGACCAATTGAATTCCGTACCTCCAGCTGCCGCGCGCCAGCAAGTCCGCTCTCCCTCGCTTCCCGAGTCGCACCGCACCATCCCTATCTTGCCCGGCGCTTCTTTCTTCCGGAAAATGCTCGCCTTTGCCGGGCCGGGCTACCTGGTTGCCGTCGGCTACATGGATCCGGGGAATTGGGCGACTGACCTCGGCGGCGGCTCTCGGTTTGGCTACACTCTGCTGAGCGCCGTGCTTATTTCGAGTCTGATGGCCATATTTCTCCAGGCTCTTTCCGCGAAGCTGGGGATTGCCACGGGCCGCGATCTTGCGCAGGCCTGCCGCGAGCACTACTCCCGCCGCACTGGAATTGCTCTCTGGGTGCTCTGCGAAATCGCCATAGCCGCTTGCGACCTCGCGGAAGTTCTGGGTTCCGCTATCGCGCTGAAATTACTTTTCGGGCTGCCGCTCCTCGCGGGCGTGTTGCTGACAGGTCTGGATGTTCTGCTGGTACTGGCGCTGCAGGGCCGCGGATTCCGTGTGCTCGAGACTCTAGTGATCACGCTGATCATGACCATCGCCGGGTGCTTTGCCTACGAAATCTTTTTTGCGCGGCCGCTCTGGATCGAAGCGGCGCGCGGCTTTCTCCCGGTCGCGGACATTTTGCGGAACCGCGAGATGCTCTACCTCGCCATCGGCATTCTTGGAGCCACGGTGATGCCGCACAATTTGTATCTTCATTCCAGCCTGGTGCAAACCCGCGCGTTCCAGGAAAACGCGCGAGGAAAACGCGAGGCCATTCGCTTCGCCACGCTCGATTCAACGCTGGCGCTTGGTTTTTCACTATTCATCAATGCGGCCATTCTGGTGCTGGGCGCGGCGGCGTTCCATCAGCGCGGTATGACGACCGTGGCCGACATCAGCCAGGCCTACCAACTCTTGACTCCGGTGCTGGGCGCGAGTCTGGCGAGCACGCTATTCGCCGCTGCGCTGCTGTGTTCCGGCCAGAACTCCACACTCACCGGGACGCTGGCCGGGCAGATCGTCATGGAAGGGTTCCTCGATTTGCGGCTGAAGCCTTGGCTTCGGAGGCTGATCACGCGGTCCCTCGCCATCATCCCGGCTGCGTTGGTGATCGGGATAATGGGCGAAGGCCACGTCACTTCGCTCCTGATCCTGAGCCAGGTCGTCTTGAGTTTCCAGTTGCCATTTGCCGTCGTGCCGCTGATTCAGTTTACCGGTGACCGCAGCAAGATGGGCGAATTCACGAACGGACGATTAACCGTGGTTCTGGGCTGGACGATGGCTGCAGCCATAATCGTGCTCAACGCGGCCCTACTTTGGCTCACCTTTGGCGGAAAGATTTAGTTTTATTCTGCCATGCAGAGGTAGTGCCGGCATCTTGCCGGCGGTTTTGGAATTCCAGGAAAGAGCAAGGAGCCGGCGGGACGCCGGCGCTACTGAAACCATCGCGCCTCCGCGTGGGTGCTTCTGGAAAATTGGGTCGGTACCCGTCTGGAACAATTCCTAAGCTATTCAATAGCATGGCGTTAGCGCTACATTGTCCATCGTATCGACATGCTCGTGTGTATTCGACATCTTCAACAGGCGGGACAGCATCCAACGTACCAAGGGTTTTGCAGATGAAAATTGTCCCGTCTTGTGGCAATATTTGGCGCCTCGCAAATTCTCTAAAGGGAGCAAGCGGAATGATTCAATGGAGAAAGGTAAGTCCCCAATGTTTAGCGGGCGCTTTGGGAACGTTGGCGATTTTGGCCTCCTCGGTATTTGTGGCGCGAGTTGTGGCCGCGGACGATGAAAAGCCGTGGGTGGCGCCTGAGGCCGCAAGGCAAGTGAAGAATCCCGTTCCTGTTACTCCTGAATCTCTGGCTGCTGGAGCGCAGCTGTACCGTGAAAATTGCTCGCCGTGTCATGGAGATACAGGCAAGGGAGACGGCGACACAGGCAAGATCATCAAGAAGAAACCCGCGAACTTCACAGACGCAAAAATGATGAGTGAAGAGACTGACGGCTCTCTTTTCTGGAAAATGGGCGAGGGTCGGGGCCCCATGCCGTCGTGGAAGGACGAGCTATCCGACAAAGAGCGCTGGCAATTGGTGAATTACATCCGCAAGCTGACTAAGGATGCAGCAGGAGCCAATCCGCCCGCTTCAAAAGACAAGTAATATAAACCAGGAAAACGGGCGCGGTGTTAACTGTCCATCGGCGCTCCCCGGGAACGCCAATCTCCCGATTGGCGATGATCGAAGACGCTATTCAGGAGAATGGCGTTCCCGGGGCATCTACTCCGTCTTCTAAATGTTCCGTGCGCCTATTTCACGCCAGCCAGGGCCTCCCCGACTTCTTTCATGTCCGGTACCACGGGAATATCGTAGTTCTTAAACCAGGCGATCTTTCCGGCCTTGTCTATGATCGCGATCGCTCTGCCGGTAATGCCTTTTTCGGATAGGTACATCCCGAATTTGTCGGCTACCGCGCCTTTCGGGTGGAAGTCGGCAAGCAGCGGATAGCTGATTCCCATTTTTTCGGCGAAAGCCTTGTGCGCCCAGACGCTGTCCACGCTCAAGCCGAGCACTTGCGCGTCGAGCTTTTCGAATTGCTTCAGGTCGTTGACGAAGCAGGCGTGCTCGTTAGTACAGATGGGGCTGAAATCAAGCGGATAAAACATCAGCACGACATTGCGTTTCCCGGCAAAATCTGAAAGTTTGATTTCCTTCTGATTCTGGTCCTTGAGCGTGAATTCCGGAGCGGGTTGTCCTACGGCGATGGGCATAAGCCTCCTCAGGGTCGAATAATGGCTATCAACTCTCGCGGGCACGACGCACGGGCGCGGGCTTCACATGAAGCCAGCCTAAAGCTGAAGCCCGCCGGAACTTTAGTCCCGGACGCGCCGTCGCGAATCAACGATGATAGCGCAACGTCGAAGGGACATGGCGGATTTCGTCGAGCGCCGCGCCGCAATCTGATACCATCGGCGCGCTATGGCGCGCCCTGCACTGGACCTGTCCTATCCGGGAATATCGTTCCGTCCACGGTCGCGCAACTGGTTTGCGCGGCTGATGCGCTGGCCCGCGGAATGCGTCCACCTCGAAAATGGGAATGCCTGGATGGCGACGTTCATTCCCGATACGCTTTATCTTCGCGGCAAACCCGCGCCGCGCCGGATTCCCGCGAGACCGGAAGTGTCGCTCTGCCTCGATTGCCTGGGGACGCTGTTGGAGCCGGAGCTGGCCGCTCATTCCGGCCGCGTGGTCGCGTTTGAGCCCGACGGCGAGAGTTTCACGCAGTATTTTTTTGTCGCGTGCGAAGACTTCGCGGCGGCAGGTTTGCGTCCGGAAGTCGCGGCGGCTATCGAAAAGCGCGTCGAAAATATTGGCGGCTCGTGCGGCGAATGCGGCGGGCGGGCCACTTGGCTGTGGATTTCCCGGCGCGAAGTCTCGAGTCTCGACCAGACCGAGCGCATCGAAGAATCGCCGGGAGCAATGTTGTGCGCCAAACACGGAGCCGCGAAATTGTGCGAGGCCCTCGGCAAAATAGACGAGGCGAATCTGTTTTATGTCAACGCGCCGTACAGCGATTCGGGCGCGTACGTGTGGATCTAAAGCGATGAACCTTCGCGAAGTCGTCGAAAAATACCTGGCCATTGCGGGAGGCTATGGACGCTCCGTCGCGCTCGCCGATTTTGGTCTCGACCGCGCGCAGGCCGAACGCGTCTTTGCGCCTTTTGACGAGGACTATCACATCAGCCGATATTTTCACTTCAGCCGTGCTACCGGCACTGCCTACACGATCAACGGTTTCGACCACACGCACGTCTCCATCGACGCTGAAATCCAAGATGTCCTTTAGCGGCACGGATGCCAAAAATCCTGGGAGTGCTGGATAATTACTTGGAGCCTACCGGAATGCGCTGGAGGCGCTCGCCCTGGTTATTGTGCTCGTCGCGAATCGCGTCGGGCAGGCGGCTGCCGAACTGCTGGAAGAATTTTCCGACGTCGGAATGTTCCTTGGACCACTGTGAGGCATCGACGTTAAGCAACTCTTCCATGGTCGAGCGGGACACATCGAGGCCATCGAGAGTGAGGGCATTGGACGTAGGTACGAAGCCGATGGGTGTTTCCGTTGCCGCGGCCTTGCCTTCGACACGTTCGAGGATCCACTTCAACACGCGAACATTTTCGCCGTAACCTGGCCAGAGAAACTTTCCGTCGGCGCCTTTGCGGAACCAATTCACGTGGAAGATCTTCGGTGGATGCGGAACGCGTGTTCCCATATCGAGCCAATGGCGGAAGTAATCGGCCATGTTGTAGCCGCAGAAGGGCAGCATAGCCATTGGATCGCGTCGCGTAACGCCCACCGCTCCGGTCTCTGCCGCGGTCGTTTCCGATGCCATGGTCGCGGCGACGTAAACGCCGTGCTGCCAGTTCATCGCTTCGTACACCAGCGGCGCCAGGCGGGCACGGCGGCCGCCAAAGATGAACGCGGAAATCGGCACTCCGCCCGGATCCTCCCAGCGCGGAGAAATCGACGGCGCCTGATTCGCCGGCACTGTATAACGTGAATTCGGCTGTGCCGCGGGGCCGTTCGAGGGCGTCCACGCGCGACCTTGCCAATCGATCACGCCAGCGGGTGCTTTCTCGTTCATCCCCTCCCACCACGGTTCGTTTTGCGAAGTCAGAGCAGTGTTCGTGAAGATCGTATTTTTTCGGAGCGCGGCCATCACATTTGGATTGGTTTTTTCATTCGTCCCCGGTGCGACTCCGAAGAACCCTGCCTCTGGATTGATCGCATGCAGGTAGCCGTCCGAGCCGACTTGCATCCACGCGATGTCGTCGCCGACAGTCCACACCCGGTACCCTTGGTTTTCGAGCGCCGAGACCATCATGGACAGGTTTGTCTTTCCGCACGCGCTGGGGAATGCAGCGGCCATGTACGTCACTTTTCCCGTAGGCGATTCCAGGCCCAGGATTAGCATGTGTTCGGCCATCCACCCTTGCTCGCGCGCCATCCAGCTGGCGATCCGCAGCGCAAAACATTTTTTCCCGAGCAGTGCGTTGCCCCCGTAGCCCGAGCCAATGCTCCAGATTAATTTTTCTTCGGGGAAATGCGCGATGTAGCGCCGCTCCGGATTCAGGTCGCCCAGGGAATGAAGTCCGGGAACATAATCCGAAGAATTACCAAGGCGGTCCAGCGCTACCTTGCCCATGCGCGCCATAACGCGCACGCTGGCGACAACGTACGGGCTATCCGTGATCTCAACTCCGATGCGGCTTTGCGGCGACGCGGCGGGTCCCAAAATGTACGGGATGACGTACATCGTCCGGCCCTTCATCGCACCATCGAACAAACGCCCCAGGGTCTTTTTGGCTTCGGCCGGAGCCATCCAGTTGTTGGTTGGGCCGGCGTTTTCCTTGTCCTGCGTGCAGATGAAGGTGACTTTTTCCGTGCGCGCCACGTCGCTTGGGTCACTTCGGTGCAGGAAGCAATTCGGGTAGGTCTTCTCGTTGAGCTCCAACGTATGGCCTTGGCGAACCATCTGTTGCTGGATGCGCGCGTTTTCTTCCTCGGAGCCATCACACCAAACGATCTCTTCAGGGCGGGTCATCCGGGCAACTGACTCAACCCATTGTTCAAGGGGCGTGGACACAAAACCTCCAAAATGTTTTTCCCTCGGCATACCGGGCAGGCAACTCAGCGAATCAAGTTCCCCACGCAACGCCTAAGGCAGGACGCGAAGTGACAATCCAAAAAGTTTAAGGCACGCGTGCGGCGAACGCAAGTTATAGGCACGCTTACCTGTGCCGGCAAAACAACATCCTGTGGCTCCTTGGTCACAACTTTGCCGGTGCTATACTTCCGCCCGGAATGTATGCCCGCAAACTTACGGTCGAAATTGTCGTTGGCGGCGAACGCCGGCCCTGCCCGCTCGAATGGCTCGATAGCTTCGCCATGCGCAATTTCACCGGCTCGGCTGAGTTTGACGACACACTTCCGACGGGAGAAGGCCAAATAGAGGCTGGCTTTCGCGTCGAGCCGGAGCGCCTGGCAGAGGCACTCTCTTCATGGTTTACGAAACGCGGCAAGGGCAACGGCCAGCCCGTGCAAGTGGAAATCCACTCTGCCTGATCCGGAGGGCAGCGAGGCAAGGAATACTCAGGCACGATTCTTATGTATCGCTCGGATTCCCTGTTTTCTGCTCCCGCTTCCAGCATCCTTGCTTCGCCCTTGCAGCGATCACGGAAGACTCTTGACCAAATGTCGGCGTTCGCGTCTAAATCCGGGCACGAGCGCCGCGCGAAGTTGAGGCAGCGCGGCGCGCGCCGCGATTTCCCCCGCGGCGAAGAGCTCCGAGGTCTTCTCGAAATCATCCCACAGGAAGTCCTTCACATTTGGTTCGATGATGATATCGGCCGAGCGCCGCCATTCCAGGTCGGCGTGCCGCTGCAAAATGGCGAAGGAAAGGCTGATCACATCCACGATGCTCTCGGGCTTCCGGTTGTTGGCAGCCTCCAGAAATATGGCGATAACCACGTCGGCGCCCATTTTGCGCACCGCGTCCACAGGGACGGGGGCGGCCAGAAAGCCGTCCACTAACACGCGGCCCTCGATTTCTACCGGCACAAACATTCCGGGATACGCGCAAGACGCGCGGAGCGCCGGCCCTAGCGGGCCGCTCGTGAAAAAAACAGGTTCTCCCTTGCCCAAATCGGTGGCCGCGATCGACAGCGGAATCCGCAATTCCTCGAACGTGCTTACGCCCAGATACTTGCGCGGATAGTGTTCGAGCTTCTGGTTGGAGGCCAGGCCCATCCAGGAAAGCTTCCAATTGCCGAAATCCTTGAATCGCGTTGCCCTTGCCTGCGTCACGATTTCATGAATGGGATGGCCGCTGGCGTACGCGATAGCCAACATCGCTCCAGCGCTTGTTCCTGCAATGTAATCGACCGGAATATGCTCCTTCTCCAGCACGCTCAAGACGCCCAGATGCGCGATTCCCCTGGCGAATCCGCCTCCCAGCGCGACGCCGACCCGGGGCTGTCCCGGTGGCGGCTCGGCGGCGGGAGGCTCCGTGTAAGCGAACTCGCGCACACGCTCGACCGCGGTCTGCAGCCAGTCAATGACCTTCTTTTTCTTTCTTGGACTCATTTACGGTATAAGACAACATTAACGTAAACTCAGGATGCCTGGGGTTTCCGATTGAGCCATAATTGTCGCTTCTGTAACCTGCACTGGCGCAGGAGACCTTTCACGTATTGAGTCTGTCTGGCAAGATATAGAGCCGCTTTGATTTATCGGTATTGAGATTATGCGAAGAAATATCGAAAAGGTTGTGGTTCTCGGCGCGGGAACCATGGGTGCGCGGATCGCGGCGCACGTCGTCAATGCCGGCGTCTGGTGCGCGCTGCTCGATATGGTTCCTCCGGAAGCGAGCGCCGAGGAAATAAAGCGCGGTCTGACCGTTGCCAGCCACCCGGGTGCGGGCTCTACTTGGAGCCCGCCGCAAGAAGTTCGCAACCGCATTGTGCGTGCAGGCCTCGCTGCCGCCGCAAAATCCAGGCCCGCGGCATTTTTCACGCGCGGGCTCGAAAATCGCATCGTTACGGGCAACTTCGAAGACGATTTAAAACTCTGCGCCGAAGCGGACTGGATCATCGAGGTCGTTGCGGAAAATCTCGAGATCAAGCGCGCGTTGCTCGCGCGCGTTGCGCAGGTCCGCAAGCCGGGCGCCATCGTCTCCACGAATACCTCCGGCCTGCCTGTGCGCCGCATCGCCGAGGGTCTGCCCGAAGAATGGCAGCAGCACTGGGCCGGCACGCACTTCTTCAACCCGCCGCGCTATCTGAAGCTGGTTGAAATCATTCCCGGGCCTGTAACGCGCCCCGAAGTCATTGCAGCCCTCACCGAATTCTGCGACCACAAGCTCGGAAAAGGCGTTGTGGTTGCCAAGGATACGCCGAATTTCATCGCCAACCGCATCGGCACCTACTCGATGTTGAATGCGATTCGCCTGATGGGCGAGCTCGGTATGACATTTGAGGAGGTGGACGCCTGCAGCGGGCCGGCGCTAGGCTGGCCAAAGTCAGCAACGTTCCGCACCGCGGACATTGTCGGCATCGACGTCCTCCAGCACGTCGTGCGCAACATCTACGAAAACATTCCCGGCGATGAGTCGCGAGAACTCTATCGCGTGCCGCCCTTGATCGAGGAAATGGCCCGCCGCGGATGGCTCGGCGAAAAGACCGGCCGCGGCTTCTACATGCGCGTGAAAAAATCCGGCGGCGAATCCGAAATCCTCACGCTCGATCCCGCAAAGATGGAATACCGCCCGCAGCAGAAGGCGCGATTCGCATCCATCGAAGCAGGAAAGGCCATTGAGGAGACGCGCGAGCGACTGCGCATGTTGGTTGGCCCGGTATT
>Ga0209526_10000534_pt1 | contig 24839 bp, 11 predicted proteins | sample JacPinW_OM2H0_M1_FD_188566 | JGI IMG/M metagenome (GOLD analysis project Ga0209526, IMG submission 188566) | Forest soil microbial communities from Algoma, Ontario, Canada - Jack Pine, Ontario site 1_JW_OM2H0_M1 (SPAdes) (version 2) | ecosystem: Environmental > Terrestrial > Soil > Boreal... | reverse complement strand
ATCAGTGGCTCTGCCGACAGATTGCGGATCCAGCGCGCATCGAAACGCTCCTTGTAGATGTTGAAGGGCACGGCGTAGCGTCCGGCCACAATCGTGAGGTACTTGCTCGCGAAGAAATCCAACTGTGCATATTCCAGTGACTTAGTGAAGGGTATGGGTTCGTACCCTCCATGCGAGTAAGTGATGTCGGTTTCGGCCTCAAACTCGGTCTCGATCAACGCGTGGCGTCCCAGGGGGATAAGAAAAATCGGCGCGACCACCGGATTCATGTTGTTTTGGTGCGGTTCGAAGACGGCGTTGAGTGCGATTCCCCCAGTGATTACCAGGCCCCCTTCCAAGTGGTTATTGGAATCAGAAATAGGCTGATTTTGTGCCACGGTCGGGTCAGCGCCTGACTGCGCGGTCAGTAACCCGCTGAGAGAAAGAACCAACAGAGAAAGTAAAACCAGGAATCGTGTGTACACGGTCCAAACCTCCAAACCACCAGGTCGTTGCCCCAAGTCGCCTGCGGAGCATGAAAACCGCCACATTCAATCACCATCGCTGCTAGCCTGGCGGATATTGAACGGCGATCTCTCGAGTGGAACCGTAACCCCGAGTGGATCGCCCTTCTTTGTTTGGCAACAACAAGGTTGTCAGGAACTTGTAAAATCTCAACAAACCAGCCGCTAGCCAATAACCATTCCGAATCGTTCTTATAGCGAAAAATGTATTCCTGGGATTACGGCGAAACACCATCGATTGGCACGAGCCTGGCCTTGAATAACCCATCTATAACTTCGGAAGAAGCGCCTTCTTCTCCAATGGCTCGGCACCGGGCTATCACGCGTGAAGAACTCTCTCAGCTAGGAGTAAGGTTGCCGACTACTGCCTCGATCACAGGTAATCTCTGGATTCGCTCATTTCTCGACACTAGCCAAAGCTGACGTGGCATGTTCATGGGCCGAGAGTCAAGAAAGCTGCGCCCGCCGCCGAGATCACAACTTATTGCACAAGCGTCGCAAAAACTACAGTCAAGTAAGCTGAGAAGCCTTCCTGCACGCAAATCGGATCAACAGCTCTGTCGTACTCCGTGCAGGCAAAAAGTGTTCAGCCCAACGGATAGGTTCAAAGAACAACGTCGCAAGTACCTGGGACGATGTTACAAACTAAAGATGTCAGGGGAAAAAACGACCTTATGCCACCAGATTCTGACGGCGTTTACACGTGCAAAGATCGGCCAGGGTACTGGATGCACGGGTCAGATGCTCAGGGACGGCACAGGAGGAAGCTAAACGTGCAGGTACGACCGGCGGCGCGGGCCCTGAGCTGATCCGCGTTGAGCACCAGCCAGGTGCTGGGCTTTGCCCTGTCGGGGGAACAGATATTCGGAGACGCGGTGGTGCGGTTCCTGGCGCATCAGAAGGCGCGGCTCACAGCAACCGAGCAGTGGCCGCGTCGATATCAGGCTCGTGATCCCCTCCAAGCGAGCGCCGCCCCTTCGCGCCTCAGAACACGGCGCCGATGTCGGGTCAGCGTCGTCCAGCTCTTCATCGGATTCTTGCACACTCCGTTGTCTTCCAGAAACTGCAACACAGTAGATGGCATCGAACGTCCGACATACCAGCCCGCCGTACAGAAATGGCCTTGCCACCTTGCACTTTGTCGGCCGACATCATGCGCAACCCGTTTTCTGCTCGGTGAGATTGTCCGGATCAGCCGACAAATGTTGGCTCTTGGACTCAGCTGCTTTTGCAATCAGGTCCAGTAGAAGGCAAAGAGAGACAGGCATATTTTCATAGGATTTTAACAAAACTACGTTGACAACCGAAATTGACAGGCCGTACTCTACGCCGACTTGCCTCTTGGCGCAATCCATCCCGAGACGGTTCTCGCACTCCATGCTTAGAATCACTGATATGAAATTGACGGGATTCCTTCTAATCTCCACCTGTCTGCTGCTCGGAAGCGAGGTGGGTCCAAAACCTGCGATAACGCCCGGCTCCCGCGTTCTGATGGATGCGCATAATTGCTACCCGTATGGAGGACGATGGGCAGACCGGATCGAGCGCGCCCTCAAGACTGGCCCACCGCTGGCTATCGAACAAGATCTGTTCTGGTACCCCGATCCCCACACGCACCATTCGCAGTCTTTCGTGACTCATGGAAAACCGATTCAAGGAAACGAGCCCACGATGCGCACCTATTTTTTTGAGCGCATTCGTCCGCTTATGGAAAAAGCTCTACAGGAAGGTAACCATGGGGACTGGCCGCTGATTACGCTCAACCTCGACTTCAAGTCCGATGAACCTGCTCATCATGCAGCCGTGTGGAAGCTTCTCAAGGAATATGAACTGTGGATTTGCAGCGCAGAGCGGGCAAGTGACATTCGCAATGTGATGCCGATGACGGTCAGGCCGCTACTAGTTCTAACCGGCGAGGCTGACAGCCAGGAACGAGACTTTTACGACGTGGTTCCGGTTGGAGATGAACTGCTCGTGTTTGGCGCTGTTCATACTCGAGGGAAGAATCCGATGTCGCCCGCTGAGATTCTGGTTTCGGAGCCGAGCAATAATTATCGGCGCTGGTGGAATAATCCCTGGAGTGTGGTAGAACGCGGAGGTCAAAGGAAAGCCGGGTCTTGGACCGAACACGACAACATGCGCCTTCGCGAACTCGTCACCCATGCCCATGAGCTCGGTCTGTGGATTCGCTTCTATACTCTCGACGGAGTTCCAGATCATGATTTAAGAGCAAACGGCTGGGACAAAGGCTATAACTTCGGCTCCAAATATAGGGCATCGATACGCTGGAGCGCCGCCATCAACGCCGGTGCGGACTTCCTGGCTACGGACCAATACGAGGATGTAGCGGTGATGCTCAAAGTCAATGGGACGCCGGGGCGTGCGGTTTTCGCGGCTCCAGACGCTACGAAATAGCGATGCGCAGGAAGCACTTGCGCTTTGGGCGGATTGGTGTGAAACTGCCCAACACTCAGGCTGACAAGGTTAAGGATGAATCGAGAGGGGGCGTCATGGTCTTGCGAAGCGAGTTTCGAATCGTTGCTATTTGCTTGTTTTCATTTCTGCTGATCCAGAGTGCAGGTGCGCAGAAAGACGCGGGTAGCGTCGCGGGAACAGTCAAGGACTCTTCCGGCGCTACCGTCCCGCAGGCAAGGATTTCAGTGACCGAAGTTGACAAGGGCACCACCCTGGTCACATCTACGAGTGGTTCGGGCGATTACGTCGCGGCACCACTCCCCATCGGGCGCTACTCGGTCAAAGTGGAAAAGGCTGGCTTCAAGACGGCGGTCACCGAAGCCATCGAGCTTCAGGTGCAGCAGCGCGCCGTGGTAGATATTACCCTCCAGGTCGGCGCTGTCGCCGAAGAGGTCACCGTCACCAATGTCGCTCCTCTGCTCGAAACAGAAACCTCCGAGCTCGGCCAAGTGGTGGATAACCGGCGCATGGTGAACTTGCCGCTCAACGGCCGAAATTTTGCGCAGCTTGCGCAGCTCAGCGCCGGGGTCGCTCCCAGCGAGCCGGGTGCACGCAACGCCGGCAGCTACGGATTCAGCTCGAACGGAGGCCGGTCGTACCAGAACAATATTCTTTTGGACGGCATCGACAACAATTCCAATCTGACTGATCTGCTGAACAATACTAGCTACGTCATTCAGCCCTCGGTGGATGCCTTGCAGGAATTCAAAGTGCAAACGAATGCCTACAGTGCGGAGTTTGGACGTGGGAATGGCGCCATTCTCAATGCGAGCATTAAATCCGGAACGAACCAGCTTCACGGAGACCTATACGAGTTCCTGCGCAATGCCAAGCTGGACGGCCGGAACCACTTCGACAGCATCCGCCCCCCCTACCAACAAAACCAGTTTGGCGCTACCCTCGGTGGACCAGTCTTCATTCCCCGTCTCTACGATGGCCGCAATCGCACTTTCTTCTTCGTGGACTATGAAGGCCTGCGCGTCCGGCAGGGTGAAACGCTGACGGCAACTGTGCCGTCGGTTGCCGAGCGTGATGGGGGAAACTTTTCGGAACTCCTTGATCTCACAAAACCCACTCGCGTGCTCGACTGCAACGGCGTAGCCACCTACACGGGAGAAATCTTTAACAGCCGCCTTGCGCAGACTTCCGCTCCCGGCGTAATCTGCGGCGTTCCATTCGGGTACGATGCCAGCGGCAATCCCTCTAACGTCATGCCGTCTTCAGCGATCGATCCGCTGGCTGCGCGTCTGGCTAAGCTCTTCCCTCCTCCGAATGCGAATGGCTCTCAGGGATTCAACTTCATTTCCAATCCCAAGCTCAAGCAGAGTCGGAACAATTTCGATGTCCGTGTGGACCACAATTTTTCGCAAAAGGACACGTCATTTTTCCGCTTCAGCTATGAACATCAGCCCAGCATCATTCCCGCTGTTTTCCAGGCGACCGGTGGCAATGGCAACGATTTTGCCACGGGCGACGAAGACCAGGCTTATCGTAGCGTGGCGCTGAGCGAAACCCATCTCTTTAACCCGCGGCTGGTGAATGAATTCCGTTTTGGCTACAACCGAATCCACTCACGCCGTTTTCAGTTTAACTTCGACAAGGATGTTTCTGGTGCGTTGGGTATTCCCGGCGTTCCCTTTACTCCCATCAATGGCGGCATGCCAGAATTTGACTTTGGAGATGTCGCAGCAATCGGCGACCCAACTTTTCTGCCCTCACTGGAGATCCAGAACACTTATAGTTATTCGGACAATTTGACGTGGATTCGCGACAAGCACACCATCAAACTGGGCGGCGAGATTCGCAGCGAGGAATTTACCATTTTCCAACCAGCTTCTCCGCGGGGCCAGCTTATCTTCGACGGGCCTCTTACAGACAATCCGGCGGCGACCGGCACGGGAGGATCGGGGTTCGCGCAGTTCCTGCTCGGTTTGGCCAACAGCGGGAACATCACCAATTTGCACAATGTCGACTACGGCCGTCCGGTTTACGCCTTCTACCTCCAGGATGATTACAAGGTAACTCCCCGACTGACGCTCAATCTTGGACTTCGTTACGAGCTGTTTTTTCCGGTGCGAGAGCGCTTCGACGAGCAGGGGAGCTTCGACCTCGCGACCAAGAGCATGCTGGTCCCCAAAGGACAAAAGGCGCAATTCACTCCTTTGATCGCCGCTAGTATCCCAATCAGCGCAACCGTGTCACGCGGTCTGGTGTCGACCGACAAGAATAACTTTGCTCCGCGCGTCGGATTTGCCTATAAAGCAACCAACCGCATAGTCGTGCGCGGTGGATATGGCATCTTCTACGGAGGCTACGAAACTGGGCCGTGGTCAAATCCCAGCCCTGGTTTCAATCCTCCTTTCTTTGTTACTGAAAGCTTTAACCAGCCTTGCAGCGCATTGTCAGCGAACCCCGCAGCAGGGCAGACAGATTGCTCGATTCCTGGGCTATCCAACCTTTCCAATGGCTTTCCGGCAAATTCTTTGACCGACCCAAACACCCCACAGTTGCTGCAATTGGATCCGAAAATCGCGAATCCATACATGCAGCAATGGAACTTATCGAACGAATATCAGTTGCCTGGACAGTCGGTGTTACAGGTCACCTATGCGGGATCTAAGGGAACGAGACTGTATACGTTCTACAACGCCAATCAGACCGCCCCTTCGAGCGATCCAAGTGCGCCGTTCGGTGCCCGCCGCCCGGTGCAGGAGTGCGATGCGTCTGGCAATTGCAATCCTGTATTTGATACGAGCATTAACAATTTTGCTTCCACCGGTTCCTCGATCTATCACTCCCTGCAGGCTCGCGCCGAAAAGCGTTTTGCCGGAGGGCTCTCCTTCCTTGCTTCCTATACCTGGAGCCACTCTATCGACAATGCATCAAACGCCAACCTGGGCTCGGACAATAATGGCGGACCCCGTTTTTTCCGTGCTTTTCCGGAATGGGAGCGTGGAAACTCGGATTTCGACGTCCGACATCGCTTCGTGTTCAGTTACATCTATGACTTGCCGATCGGTCACGGCAAACACTTCGGAGGTGCCTTAACTGGAGCCGCTAATCAGATTCTAGGGGGTTGGCAGGTAGCCGGCATCACCACTCTCTCCAGAGGCAACTGGTATACCATTCGCGACAATGGGAACTTTGCCAATTCTGACGGCACCCAAAGACCCGACCGAGTCCCAGGCCAAGATCCTAACGGCCATCCCTGCATCCCCGGAACATTTTTCAACACTTGCGCCTTCCAGGATCCCCCCACCGGTGCTCCCGCTGCGGATTTTTTCGGTTTCGGTAATGCCGGACGGAATATCGTTCAGGGACCCGGCCTGCAGGAATGGGATTTGTCGATATTCAAGATCATTCAAACCACCGAAAACACTCATTTCGAATTCCGCACAGAAATCTTTAACCTTCCGAATCACGCGAACTTCCTGGTACCCTCTGGCAGTTCAAAGCGACTTGGAGGCGGCGGCTACGGCTTTGCTACTGCCGCTCGCCCGCCGCGCCAGATTCAGTTTGGCTTGAAGTTTTACTTCTGATTTTTTTTGTGTCCGCTTAAGTCGCAGCCTCCGGGGTCTAACCCCGGAGGCCTTTTAATGAACTGAATTGCATTAGGAGAGGTGGATGAAATATCGCACACTCGGCCGGACCGCCCTTTCCGCATACCGCAGCTTAGGGAGTGTTGCCTTTCGTGTCGGATGTTGGCTTGTGATCTCGACGTGGCTAGTCATCGGTTTTGCCCTGGCCTCTTCCGACAACTCCCATTTTCCTTTGGATCCCCTTACGAGAGACGAAATTCTGACCACGGTTCAGGTCTTGAAAGGTGCGGCGAACGTCAGCGATAGCAGCAGCTTCTCCCTGATCACACTACATGAACCTCCCAAACAAGAAGTCTTGAACCCGCGGCCGGGAAACTGGCCGACCCGTGAAGCCTTTGTGGTGGTATACGAACGGAACAGCAACAAAACCTTCGAGGCAATTGTCGATCTCGCCACGAAGAAAGTAACCTCCTGGAAGGCAATCCCTGGGGTTCAGCCAAGTTATCTCACGGAAGACACAAAAATCACGGAAGATGCTGTCCGTTCTGACCCCCGCTGGCAGGAAGCCATGCGCAAGCGCGGGATCATGGACTTGAGCAAGGTCAGAATCGACGATTGGGCGGGAGGTTATTTCGGTGACCCGAAGGAGTCTGGATTCCGCTTCCGGCGCGCGGTCTCCTACTATGGCGGCGACCCCGCCGCCAGTACCTTTGCTTCTGGTCCCGTCGAAGGCGTAGTTGTGTACGTGAACCTGAATACGAAGAAGGTTTTCAAGTTCATCGACACAGGGGTGGTTCCGCCGCCCAAAGGCGCGGCTGCTCTCGGCACAGAGCGAATCGACCGTCCTAGAGATACTCCGAAGCCGCTGCAGATCGTCCAGCCAGAGGGAGCTAGTTTCAAGGTTCAAGATAATCAAGTGATCTGGCAGAATTGGCACTTCCGCTTCGGCATTAACGGGCGTGAAGGTCTGGTGCTTTACACCGTAGCCTATGACGATCACGGAACATTGCGCTCCATCCTATATCGCGGTTCGCTTTCAGAAATGGTGGTTCCCTACGGAGATCCATCGGATGCCTGGTATTTCCGCAATGCATTCGATGAAGGCGAGGACAGCATGGGCCGCTACGCCAACTCACTTGAGCCTCAGATTGACGCGCCTTCCAACGCCACCTTCTTCGACGCTACTCTAGCCGACGAAAGCGGCGTTCCTTTCGTTATTCCTCGTGCGGTAGCTCTCTACGAGAGAGACGGCGGCTTGTTGTGGAAACACTTCGATCGGGATAACAACCGCAATGAATCCCGACGATCTCGTGAGCTTGTGCTCTCCTGGATTTCTACCGTGGGCAATTATGACTACGGATTCAACTGGGTTTTCCATCAAGACGGCACGCTGGAAATGCAGGCACTACTCACCGGAATTATGGAGACTAAAAGTGTGAAAATGGCTTCTGCATCGCATGTCCCCACCCCCGATGCGGCGTACGGTCACCTGGTGGATCGCAATTTGCTGGCGGTGCACCATCAGCACTTCTTCAATTTTCGCCTGGACGTGGATGTGGACGGTACCCAAAACAGCGTCATGGAAATGAACACTCAGGCAGAAGCGCCAAATCCGAGCAATCGCTATAAGAGCGCATTTGTGATGAAAGAAACGCCACTGCGCTCGGAACGGGAGGCTATTCGGCAGGTCAGCTTGGCTGCCAGTCGCAAGTGGAAGATCGTGAATCCCTCGGTCAAAAATGCCCTGGGCGCAAACGTCAGCTATATTCTTATACCCGAAGAAAATTCCGTGCCTTACGCCGCACCAGACTCATGGCTCAGGAAGCGCGCTGGTTTTATCAATGCGCACTTCTGGGCCACCGCTTACGACCCCACTCAAATCCACGCGGCTGGTTTCTACGTCAACCAAAGCCGCGGCGACGATGGTTTGCCCACCTGGGTGCGGGCGAGTCGAGACCTTCAAGGCAAGGATGTTGTGGTCTGGTACACGCTTGCCGTCACCCACATCCCGCGTCCAGAAGAGTGGCCAATCGTAACGGTTCATCCAGCCGGCTTCAAATTGGTCCCGGACGGATTTTTTAATCAGAACCCCGCTGTCGACGTCCCGAAATGATAGCCGCAACTCCGCAGACTCTGGTTCTGCGATTGTGAACGAGGAATCCATGAGCCTTCTGATTCGCTGGTCGAAGTATGTCATCACGCCTATGCTCATTCTGCTCGCCACCTTCTTTGGAGGTGAAGCACCCGTCCATGACACACTTAAGCCCGTCATCGGCACGTCCAACAACCAGTTCCGCGTCGTAAATACGTATCCGGAATACTGGGTGGATGGGAAACCGTTTTTCATGCACGGCGCCGCGTTCTTCTATCACCGTATCCCGCGTGACCGTTGGGCCGAAGTATTACTGCATTTGAAAGCGTTGGGCATTAATACGATTGACCTTTATCCCCTGTGGAATTGGCAGCAACCTGAGGAGAGCGTCCTCGATTACGATGGCCACACCAACCCGCGCCGTGACCTCAAGTATCTTCTGCGGCTTATCGAGATGATGGATTTCAAGCTCACGTTTCGTCCCGGACCTTATTTCACCGATGAGTGGCGCAACGGTGGCTATCCCGAGTGGTTGCTGCGGCGTCCGGAATACGGCATGTCGGAACAGAGCATTCTGGAAGGACGTTATCCGCTCTGGAATCAAATGCAATATGACAGGTCGGAGCAGGCAGCAACCGAGTGGCTAAAAAATCAGACTCACCTGGAGTACACAAGGCGGTGGTTTCACGATGTCTTTAGCGTAGTCAATCCGTTGCTCGCCGAACATGGTGGACCGCTCATCAATGTGCAGATCGACGATGACCAGGCGCTTGGCCGTGAGAACTATAACGGTCCGAATTTCTGGAAGTACATGGATTTGCTCCGCACCTATGCCAAAGAGGCCACGCATAACAGCCCGATTCCTTATTACATCAACGGCGCAGATATGCGAGTGAATGCAGAAGCCAACGATGCCACCGCCGAGCCATTTTGGAATACCGGGCAGGATTATCAGTCCTTTGGTCCCGGCGGCTACTCCGATTTGTACGAAGCAGCCAAGAATAAGTTTCTGACCGAGGGTCTCAAGACGGAGCCCCTATTCGTGCCTACTCACATCGAGTTCCTCGCAGGCTGGGACTTGGACGACAAAAACACGTATGCCCGCCTTACCCATCCCTCGAACACCCTCATGGCCATGCGCGTGATGCTTCAGAACGGGTTGAAGGGGCTAAGTCATCATCCTGCGAACGACACTCTTTATCCCGCGGGTTACGAGTGTCCCTGGGCGAATTATTTTTATACCCAGGAGAATGCGATCACATTTGCCGGACAAGAGAACGGGCGCGCTCCCTACATTCGGCGCAGCGGACGCCTGATCAATGGCATGGGGCCATTGCTTGCGTCTGCTCATTTTCTGGCCGACGCTGGCATCGTCTATCCCATGTCCACCTACCCCCAGGCGGAATTGACCGCGGCCGAGATTAACCAGGTCGCAGATGTTGCCGGACGCCTGCTGTGGTCAGGAGCCTTTGATCATTACAATTTCGAACTCATCGATTCTGATCACACTCCACTCGAGAACTTCGAACGCTATCGGGTTCTCCTCTTACCCAACCCCTCCGGCGGCGAGGAGGGGGCGAAGTACCCGCACCTCGCCCAGTACTCCCAAACGGCGCAACGAGTCATCGTGGACTATGTAACTGCCGGCGGGACGCTCATTGTCTTGCCATACAGGCCGGGAGGTTCCATTCTCGCCGAACTCCTGAATCCTTTAGGATCAGAGCAATTCATTCCCGGTAACAGCGCGCTGCACTTCGCCGATGGCTCCACGGCCACGCTTATAGAAGGAGAGTACGCATTGACTCTTCCACAGAATGTCGGAGCTAAGGTCGCGGTGTTTGCCCGTGACAGCAGCGGACGTGTCATCGGAGCGCGCTTTCAGCACGGTAGAGGACAGGTGTTGTTCTTCGGAGGAGATTTCTCGCGCTGGATCTTTCCTCCTGGCACTCATTTAATGGAGGGCGGCGTTGTGCCGGGAACAACGGGAGATTTCCCAGAAGGGGTCCAAAAGAATGCCCGTTTGGCACTCCCCGCTCTCATGAAGGAGGCTGGCGTCGAAGGAAGAGTCTCGGTCGACACGCCAAGCAGCCAGACACAGAATGCTCGCGACGTCGGCTTATATCTGACGGAATTAGCTGCGGACTCGGGCAGCCAAAGCTTCGAAGTCCGGACGGATACCTCTCGCGCCTACCTTTTTGTCGGCGTGACAAACTTCAGCATTAACCAGGCGCATAGCGGCCAGGTCACACTACGTGATCCACGAGCTGGAAAACCAGCAATCGGTTCCAAGATGAAGCTACCGAACCTCACCCTCGCCCCCCGCGAGTCCTTGCTGCTGCCGGTGAGAATTCCGCTCGTGAGTGCAATTTTGTCAGCGCCTCCTGGTCTTGACCCCACTGATGAAGTGTATTACTCCACCTCAGAGCTAACGCACATTGGTTACGACGGCACCAATCTGAAATTCGACTTCAATGCGCCCGGCGATGGCGAGATCGCATTGCGACTGGTCCGCCACCCGCAGAATGCGCTACTCGATGGGACGCTGGTAAAGATCACAAAGGATCAGCAGCAGCATGTTCTCATTGTGAAAATCCCCAAGGGACCCAGCCCGGAGTTCACGCGCAGCCTGATGCTCTCATATCCGTCAGCCGAACCTCGCATTGAGTTTCACGCGAAAAACAACTGGATCGCGGGTGAGACCACAGTTGTTCACATGACCATTCAGAATCCGCGTAGCACGCCTCTTGAGGGAGAACTCTCTGTCGCGGCAGGTCGCCTGACGAAGACGAAATCCCCACTACCTGTGAGTGTTCCTGCGCAGGCCAGCCGCGACATCGAAGTGCCGCTTTCGCTGCCGGCCGATGCGGTCGAGGGGTTGCGCTTCAAGTTGAGCGTGACATTGCGCGAGAATGGTTCCTCCACGGATTGGACCTGGTACTCTGAATCGACAACCCATCAAGCCTTCGGTTATACGCTTAGCCCACTCTTGAGTTTCCCTCTACGGGAGGACCAGTCTTTCCCGCTGGTTCATCCTGTACTTGCCAGCTTAAATCTCCCTGGTGAAGCAGTCTTTCAACTCCGACTGAAGAACTGGCGCAGTCACGTCCAGACCATAAATCTCGGGGTTTCTGGCGCTAACCTCAAATTCCAAACACCGTCAGCACTGCTGTACCTTCCGCCCGACGCGGACAAAACAATCGAGATTTACGCCGCACCCACTGCCGGCTCCGGTCTGTATCATTTTTCCGTCCATCTCCGCTCGGGGCCTTTCGAGACAAGCGAGGAAGTTGTTCTGGCCGCAATCGAGCCTGGGAAGGCTCTTGCCTACTCCTTCGACTACGATCGCGATGGCTTTCCGGACGTCATTCTCGAGAATCAAAGCATTCGTTGTTTCATAAGTCCGCATGCGGGCGGAAGATCGTTCGCATTGGTTCTGAAAGACTCAAACCACAACGCGTTCAACTCGGTCGGGAGCATGCGGGACACGTTCGCCAGGCGAGTCGAGCCTAAAGACCTGGAGGGCCTGAACCTGTATACGCGAATGAACTGGATGGGCCTTACGAATCGTCCTTACAGTTTTCAGATCATTTCCAGCGGTAATGCACGAGCGAAAGTGAGGCTTGCCTACGAGGCTCCCGACATCTACCCGGCTGGCGTGAATCTGGAGCGGGTCCTCACCCTGCCCGGCGATCAGAATGCCGTGATTCAGGACACAGCCGTAACGCCGAATGGCATACAGCAAGCACAGGCCTATGTTCTAGAGAACTCCGTATCATTTCAACAAGCTGATCAACCCAACTATCGTCGCTGGTTCACGTGTTGCACGCCGCCAACGGAATTCTCGCCCCAGCAAAAATTAGATTTCAGCGGAACTCCTAAATACTTCGGTGCAATAGATGAACGCACGGGGGAAACATTCGCTATTATGCTTCTCACTCCTCCGCTGAAGGCTCAGCTCGAGACCCAAGATCATTCGGGCTTGTTTCGAGCCACATACGCTGACTTCACAACGGCAAATCAAGCCATTCATTACCAAACAGCCTACTACTTTGGGAAACAGGCTCCCGACGTGCTGGAGATGCTTTTCACGAGGATCAAAGCAGAAATAGAGTGAATTCGAACAGGTCACCCACTGGCAATCAGGCTAAACGGACTTCCCGCTCATGGATCGCTGCGATCACTGCTCCTTTGCTTTGTAGAACTAATCGATTGATGATAGAAAAGGCACACGACGGGCACCTAGAGTTAATGGCTATTCTGTCCGCTCCCGCTGGCCGAACGCCGGATGGGGTTGAGTGACGTGGTTCGCAAACCCGGGGCGATATTGCCCGTATTTTGGGAATGCGTTCTGAAGCACGAACAGGACCGCGGTGGCCGCCTGCTCCATCCCACACTAGATGGTGAGGAGTCCGCGATAGATGCTGGCCGTCTCTGCATCAAAGCAAACAAACAACGTTTCGATTCCCCCGGTATAGCTGCGTATTTCATTCACGGCAATCTGTGCCGCGCGCAATTTCGGAAAACGGTAGATGCCAGTGCTAATGGCGGGGAAGGCTATGCTCTTGACGTACAGCTGGCTTGCAACCTCAAGAGACCTGCGGTAACAGGAGATCAGCAACTGATCTTCATCTGCATCTCCACCATGCCACACAGGGCCGACTGTGTGGATCACATATTTTGCTGGCAGATTGTATCCCTTGGTGGCTTTGGCATCGCCAGTCTTGCAGCCGCCTAGCAAACGACACTCTGCAACCAGATCCGGTCCAGCCGCTCGGTGTATCGCCCCATCGACACCACCTCCGCCCAGCAAAGAACAATTGGCCGCGTTGACGATTGCATCCACCTGTACCTTGGTTATGTCTCCTTCGATTACCCGAATTCTCTCGTCCATGGCTGCCGTTCAGAGTATCAGGAAGGTCGGGCGGCAATCTCGCAAAGCGAGGCGTAGCATTGGATTTAAAGAAAGCCGCAACCTTTATGAGTCGCCGACGTTAAAAGAATCACCTGCACCGCCCCATCAAAGGCCACGCTAAAGGGAATGCTTCCCCCTGGGTTCACAGATGCTCCCCAAACGTCTGTTTGCGCAAAAACTGTGCCTCGGGTCAACCCGTCAAAGGCCACCCCCACTGGGCCCTTTCAATGGAACAGGACTCCTTCCGCGTACGTAAAAGGGCAAGCCCAAAAGTCGGGTGTTTGCGTCGGCGCTGTCCCGCCGCAGCCTCTGTACGGAGAGGTGCGGACATGCAGCGGAGGCCGCGGGAGGCGTTGCGGGGATTCATTTTGTGAACACTGGTGCGATTACACATCACACATTTCTGCGTGAAGAAGCCTGTTCAAAACGAGCGTATCCCGCGCTATTCTGCTTTTAGAGACTTACGCCAAACAAGGCTGGCTAGTTTTCAGGCTGTCCCTTTTTCCGCTCAGAAGCGCTCGTTTTAGAGGGGAAACATCGAACCAAAGCGGGATCTTCTTTTAATCTCCTGCAATCGCCCCTCCGTCGAATGGCGGCTGATTTCCGACGAATCTTCTTGCCTTAGTTCTCTGATGCGCTCGATGATGATCAGCTCGTCAAACGAGTAACTACCGCTTGGAGGAAACAAGAGAAAAACCGCGGGCACCAAACCTGAGGGGGTTCATGGTTATTGCGCCTCTCCCTTACTTTAGACACAATTACGACAAGGGCCCCTTCGTTTGCATCCAGATTTTTCTGGTTAAGGTTGAACGAGTTCGTGCATGCCAGGCCAGAATACCCTCTGTTACAATCCTTGCCCGAGGGGGATACATGGCGAATCTGTCCGGACTTGTGAGGCAGTTAAAAAAAGAACGTGACGTGGTGCAAAGACAGTTAGCCGGATTGAATGCAGCGCTTGCGGCTTTCGCTGGCGTTTACAGAGGCAATATCGGAACCAGACCGCGCCGCAAAATGTCGGCAAGAGCCCGTGCCCGTATCGCGGCCGCTCAGCGAGCACGCTGGGCAAAGGTTAAGGGACAGCAGAAGGTTGTTCCGATTGCACGGAGTTCCAAGCCCGGCAAACGAACGGTCTCAGCGTCGGTTCGTCGCAAGATCGCAGCGGCTCAGCGAGCCAGATGGGCGAAAGTCAAGCGAGACAAGAAAGCAGCCTGAAGCACACGAAATCCGGTGCGGACTATTTTCAGGCCAGTCGACGTCGAGGATGTTCGACGCCGACACTGAACAATTCCTTCGGCATGGGCGGCATCCAGCACATCCGCGATTTCAATGCCCAGGGGAGCAGGGTGTCATTGTCCAGCGCATGGCCGGTGATCATGTGCTTCAGCGTCAAGCCATTCATGTACTCCATGGCAATGACGCCTGACGGTTCTGCTCGTCGCCTCGAAGATCGTACAGCTCTCTGGATGGTTCAGCGCAGAGGAGGCGGCCTGCGCTTCGCGGTGAAAGCGGGATACAGCCGGGGGGCTTTGGCTACTTCCCTCTCCGACTGGCCGTGACCAACGAACTGTCCGTTATCCGTATTGCCGAAGTTTATTCGGTGAACTTCCGAGCGAACTTTTCCCGCGAGCATATGCGTACAATGAAGAATGTACCTTGTAGAAGAACTCGACTCGGTAACAATCGAACGTCTAAGGAAACAGGGTGGATTCCTGCTGAGGATGTACCAGGCAGAACTTGCCAAGGAGCCTACCAGCCGGGCCACGGAATCTTGGCGCAGCAATGTGCTTGCTATGTATCACACCGTTAAGCAGATGTACGGAGAGGCCGTTGCACGGGACGTGGTCAATCTGGTTACGCCAATACAAGACAGTGGTTTGTAATTTGGGACTAACCATTCCCTTTTCGCACAGCTGCCACGCGATCCGTTACAATTCCACAGGTTTACTGAGCAGCAGGCATGATTAAGGAGTCATAGATGGCAAAAGCAGCGGGTAAAGCAAAGAAGAATAGCGCGTTCATGAAGCCAATGCAGCCTTCAGAGCACTTGGCCAAAATTGTCGGCACAAGCCCGCTTCCGCGAACGGAGGTGACCAGAAAGATCTGGGCGCACATCAAGAAACACAAACTGCAGAATCCAAAAAATAAACGAGAAATCCTGGCCGACGATAAATTACAGCCTATCTTTGGTGGGAAAAAGATGGACATGTTTCAGATGACCAAGGCTGTCAATAAGCATCTGAAATGATGGGTGACGTTACAACTTCGAAGGGCCCTTTCGTCCCAGAAAAATGCGGATCCCACGGTAGAACTTTTCCTTGTTGTAGGCTGTCTCCCAGCGGCTCAACACCGCCTGCAATTGCTTGCTAACATTCTTTAAGGCAACTTGCACCGTGGGCGATTTCTCTGAACGCTCCTTACCGAGCGAAGTGCGTCCACGATCTCCGGCTCGATCCGCTTGGGTGACTTTGCGCACTTTTTTATCTATCGAAGGCGGAATGTTCGCCCGGAACCCCAAGAATTTGCGTGCGGCCGATCAGTTAAGATACACCGAATCAAGAACAATATGAGAGGCTGAGTGTGCCCCCCGGCCTAGCGGACAGTCTTCTCAGGCCTTGGGCACAAGATGGCTCCCAAAAGATGCGAATTCTGTTGAGGCTGAGAGTGTATTTTCAGCAACACAGTGTCAGGCAGGTTTTGGATCTTGTTTTTCGGACATGGACACGGGCTCTTGCGCCTCCTTTTTGCTGATTAAATTCATAGCGGCCTGATATAACCTGGAACGCAATTGATAACGCTCGTTGGCGCGCGTGATGTAGCGCACGGCGATTTCGACGCCGCCGATTACCGGCTTTACATTGATAGCGGGCGCGGCTGAGAGTGCACTCATGTCTCGGGAACGCGCGGCATGCTGCCATTCCTTCTCCGCTTGACCCGCGCTCTCTGCGGTGGCTTCCAGCACGGTCTTTTGAATGGCGTCAACTATCGGGTACGGATTCTGGCCAGAAGCCAAGACCAATGTCAGTTCATCCCAAAGCCATTGGCCGGACGTGGAAAAATTGAAGTAGTGGCCCTCGATGGCGAAACTATTGGTGAAGGTAACGCGTCGCCCGGTCGGATGCCCAGAGTCAGTCCAGTTGCCGGTTTCCAGCAATACGGTATGAAACATTCCGAGCTCGATTACTTCCCCGGTTACCCCGTTAATTTCCACCCAATCACCTATGCGGATCCCGTTTCTTCCCATCAGAATGAACCAGCCAAAAAAGCTCACGATGAAATCTTTCAGCGCCACCGTAAGACCTGCGCCGGCAAGTCCAAGGAAAGTCCCCAACTGGCTCGGCGGGCCGAAAATCACCAGCAGGATCAGACCCAGGGCAACAAGTTGCAACCCAGTGCGTATCACCGCGTGGAGAGTGCCAGCCTGACGGCGGTCCAACCTGACTTTGTTGAGAAGACGTTTTAGCCAGCTATCGAAGAAAATCCCGATCAACGAGATAGCTACAATGACAGCAGCGCCTGACAACCCGCTATGAATTACGGCTCGTTGCCTTGCAGCAACCACTTCGATCCACTTTCTATACGTTTCGGCCAGCTGCTGCTGATCCTCCGTTCGCTCGTCAGAGTTTGTAAGAGCTTTCACCACGGCTGAGCGGCGTTTCGTAGCACTGACGAGTTCAGCCGAAGTCTCGCGGGTAGAGGTGGTAGAATTTGCGCCAGCGGGAGGCGTAGATCCCCCCCCGAGTGTTCCCGCAGCTTCTTGTGGCTCGGTTTTGATGTTCGATTCAAGAGCGTCGCGCTTTCTTGTGAACGCGACCGCTGCCGATTGAGCAGCTTGTTTAGCCTGCCGCAATTGCAATGTTTTATCCTGCAGCTCCGACCATTGCAGGTAATGGTGAACCAGACCGTGTAGATCGGGTGGATTGGCGGTATTAACGGTCGCGCTGTCTGCGATACGGGAGGCCTCCTCGTGCTCCTTCATCAACTGCTCAATTCGACCTTGACCGTCACCACCGGCACGGATTAACTCCTGCTTTGCGTTGTCCACTTCATCCTGATCGAGCTCCACCTGGACTTTCGCTTGTTCCAGTTGATCCTCCAGGCGGTCCTCTTTGGCACCGGTTGCCTTTGCCAATGCGGCGGTAAGTTGCGCGACCCGTTCCTTGTCTCCGTCGAGAGATTTCTCCGCGTTTTGCAGCCTAGCTTGGCTCTGTTTCGCTTCGGCGCTCAACACGGCCGGGTGCACTTGGGCTTCCCACACGGCTGCCGCAAAAGCCAGGTCCATCTCGCGATCACCGAGACGCAGGGCCTCCTGTGCCAATGGCAATTCCTCCGCACTAGTGGGCATTTGCGCCAACCCCCGCGCGGTATACAGAGGAGTCTGATCGATCGCAGGGCCATGCCCCGCTTGGGCCGGCTCGCCTCCCAGGCTTATTTGCGATGCTGTCATCGACATGCCAGTTCGAAACAATCCGTAGGCGATGATTCCTAGCAGTATGATCAGTGCGATCGTTGCAATTTGTTTCGTCGTCTTCATTGGCGTCGGCGATGCTCCCTGTGCTCCATTCCATTATGCGGCCATGCTAAGCGATTTCAGGTCAAAGAGGGGGCGTTTCGATAATGAAACTCTCCCACTAACTCTCCATGCAGGAGGAGGCAGGTTTTCTTTTCACAACTTCGCCCCTACTTCTGCGTGCGGGACGCCCTTGACATCGTAGACATCCACGCCGTCTTCCGGGATCTCAATGCCACTGGTTTCCTTGTTATATCCGAAGTCACACTTGTCCAAATTGCGATTCGAGAAGTGAGAGGAAAAAGCTGAGCCTCTGCTAACTTTGGAGTGGTTCCGGAAGAACCAATCACAAAGTCAGAAGGCTCAGCCATTGAATCGAGTATGCAGTATTTTCTCACAGATTTTGCAACTAATTTAACGGCTGGGTAGCGTCAGTATGATTTCCACAGGGCCTCGCAACATGTACTACAACTTTTGCCGAGTGCATAAGACGTTGCGCGTAACGCCAGCAATGGAGGCAGGCCTTACGGATCATGTTTGGAGTTTGGAGGAATTGGTGGGACTATTAGAAGCGAAAGCGACGGTGGCGGTGGCGTGATACGCATAGGAACCGGGGCGCCAGATCGTGGGATGGTTGCTGCTGATTGCATGGCTGCCGCAGTTTATCGAGTCATCCTGCGCCCGTCTCTTTAATATCGAGGAAAAGTTCCCAGACGCATGGTACATAATCACTGCGTATTTCAAAACCGGGAAGAGTCGGTCCGCAAACTGGTGAAGAAGCTGGGCCCGTCCGGAGCAGCTGCAGGCCTGTTATGAAGCCGGTCCTACGGGCTAAGTTTCCCCGGATTCTGTCGATAATGTGCTCCCGTGTCACGAGCTACCCACGCTGCTCGACTAAGAGCAGCAGCAACTCCATCGGGATACGCTTCAGCTTTAGGGAACGACCCGCACGACGGAGCTCATAGGCGCGGGTCCAGTTCGAGATCATCTCCGAGCTTGACTGGATTCGCGAATGCGACCCGCTCCGATGCCATCCGTGCTCACCCCAAGGCTTGAGTGTCATTCTACGGCTACTTCCGCAAGTGGCAACAAGTCCCAGGATTTCCAGCGGATTACGGGAAAATCAGACCGTCTCCAGACGTTCGCCATGGTTGCTGCTCGCCGCCTGACGAAATCAGCCCGGCTGTTGATTTCAGAGCCGTACCTCATTCTGTGTAAAGGCGATTCTACGAAAGCTATCGAAAAGTCAGAGATGAGGACGCTAGTGCGCTTGAAACGGCGATGTGAAAAGTTGGAAGCAACTACGCCGCGCGACAATACTCACGCGCGGGCTCGGAATGCTTTTGGAGTTGTACCGGGCTCTTGCAGTTGGGATAGTTCGGACAAGCCAAATAGGTCGTGAGCAGCGATCTTCTGATTACGAGCTGGGCGTAGCATCGCGGGCAACATGGTGTGGATTTCATGGACTCGCCGCCTCCAGCTCCCCACTTATTCAAATATCCTGAGGACACATAAGCAATACAGGAATTACCGTAGATTGAACCATGGGTGGATGAAGTGGTGGATACAGGGGCCGGAATCGGAGAGCAATTGGTGCGGCCATTGATTCGTGATGAGCCGTGCCAGAAGAAAGCCAAACTAGACCATTCACCGCACACCCGCATGACCACCCAAAACCTGCTTCCTTTACTTCAGCACAAGCGTGGCAAGATTCGTCGTTTCATTCTGGCCATGCCCTGCACTACTAAAGATTGATCTCAATAAGGTTCAGGTGTCCCTGAATGCAACCTGTACGTTCTTCCAGCAAATCGGATGATGCGGCTCGACAATGAAACGGATGCGATGCCCGAACTACGGAAAGGACTTTGTCCCGTACGCCAAGGAATAAGGTTCCTACGCCTCCACCATAGATGTCAGGCTGAGCGTTTCTGGACGAATAGGCCTGCAATCCCAAGCCGAAGAGCTTACGCCAAGTAGGAAGAAATCCTTTGTAATGTAGCGCGCAGCGTTTTGGCGAACTACAACCTGCATCGGTTACGCAATCCTACGGCGCATGGCTCGACTGGCTCGAAGGCATCTTTGCGAATAAGCAAAGAAAAGCCAAAGAACTTGAGAGAGTCTCAAAAAAGTGAGGTGGCCCATGGACGCTCTTAACTATCCGTTTGTCGCCATAGCGTGCGAAGCAGAATGCGGTGCAGAACTCTACTTTTCTCTCGCTAACTACTTGGAAGTGTTTAACCTCGACGGATCGAAGAAAGAAGCGTATGCCGATGCAACCTTTGTCTGCCGCGACTGCAGTGTCTGGCTCAAACATATGGAAGCCAGTATGAGGAAACTTTCTCTGCCCCTCGAAGAAGGGACTGGTGCTCCATGATCGACTACTTCGAGCACACCACCTGCACCCATTTTGAGCAACCGCACATGCTTTCTCCCGCACGACCCCCTGCACCCATCTCCTACCACCCGACGTTAGCTATTTCGTCCCCAAAAAAAGCGGCTTTTTATTCCTCTATAAATCCCCATTGGGTTCTTTCACCTGTATTCCGAGAGCAATTTCTTTCATTTGCCAAATAGGCTATTCGCATCCTCTCGTGACAAAGATTACAATCTGCCCTCAGTGATCACCCAAAACCGGCCAGGTAAGGTCACCGTTTGAAAATCGGCCATTCCAAGAGCTGTCCAGGACATTGACAGCAGCGGTAGGCCTTGGCCAGAGTAATGCAGTAGCACATCCAACCAGCCGCGAAAAGAGTGGGCATTGCCAAGAACGTCAGTTGGCACACCTTCCGCCCTACCTAATACCACCTAATGCACGCAATGGCGAAGATGCGAAGGTCGGCTCCGCGAAGATGACCAATGGACGTCACGCCCAAAGCCGTGACGAAGACCAAACGCACGGCTCAATAGAAGGTCGTGGTCTGCCTGCGTTTGCAGGAGGGCAGCTCAGGCTCAGAGTTGTGTGCCCAAATGTCCCCGCAGAAGGTGAAGTGCCCGGCAAGTTGCTGAAAAGAAATGGCGTCCCCGACGGCATTTGAACCCGTGTTACCGCCGTGCAAGCCATGGCAGAGCGGTGTAACTGATAGGAAATTGGCGGCATGGATAGCGCCGTACAGCATTGCTAGCGAGCCAGGGGAACGGTTAGTAGACGCTTGTTGGACGCGCGCGGAAACAGGCTACCCACTCCCAAATCAAGCGGCGTAGACTACCGGCGTGACAATCGCAGGCAATCCTTATACTGCAGAGGGCAGAGGACCCAGTCCCCTCAAGTCTGTCACAGCGTTCCTAGATATTTTGTGATTTGCTAGTGAGATGACTCGCTCGCATGAAAAGAGCGAAGCCTCGCAGCTGCCCAGGCGGGCATTGTCGGGCATGTGCGGCTCAGAATATGCAATGGCAACGCAGTGAAATATGCATTGGGAACACACAATTTATGGTGACCGTCACTCCGATAAACTAGGTACCAATCAATGTTTCGATCCCAACTTTGGTTTGGCAGTGTTTGCAGCAGGAGATCAAGTTTCGCTGCTGCCACCTTCGGCTTTTGGGCACTGTTGACTCTGGCGACGGCGTATAAAGCCGCAGCCCAACGAAATGTTGTGGTCGTGCGTCCGAAAGAAATTCAAGACGTGCTGGTGAACCCCGGCATGGGGATTACGACGTTTCAACGATTCAATGGTCAAGCACCAAACCCTCCGATGAAGTGGTCGGAAGCGGGGCCGGTAAAGAAGTTGCCCCAGGCGGCCGCGAAGCCGGATTTTCCGGAAGCTTCCGTGTCCTATTGCCGCTGGTATTGGAATGTGCTTGAACCAGAACCGGGGAAATTCAATTGGGAGCTTGTTGATCTCGCGATTGAGGAGGCACGCGGTCACGGCCAAAAGTTGGCCATTCGGTTGATGCCGTATTCGAATGAAGATCCGTTGCCGGAATGGTATCGCAAGACAGGAGCAAGACGCGCAAACCAGGATTCCGACAAAGATGGAAAAATTTGGCAACCGTATTTTTCGGATCCGCTGTACCTCAAGTACTGGGGAGAGTTGGTTGCGGAGGCCGGGAAGAGATATGACGGGAATCCGTATTTGGACACCGTGGATATTTCATCGGTGGGCTATTGGGGAGAAGGCTGGAGCCCATACATGCCCGCGTTTCCCGATCAGAAGGCGCTGATTGATATTTGGCTCGATGCGTTCAAACGCACGCCGTTGCTGATGAATTTCGATGAGCCTCAGGCTCTTGCCTACGGTACGCAGCAGGGCGCGGGATGGCGGCTGGATTGTTGGGGAGACATGCGCGAGACTTCGAAGGACCCTTATTTTCCGGCGGAAATGTTGGAAGTCTATCCGCAGCAGATTGTGCGGACGGGAATTCAAAATGTCTGGCAACGGAGCGCCGTTTCACTGGAGGTCTGCGACACGGTTCCTGGATGGAAGGAACACGGGTACGACGTGGACTACATTCTTGAGCAGGGGCTGCGCTGGCATGTGAGCACCGCGAATATCAAATCCTCTCCGATTCCCGCGGAATGGAAAGTCAAATTTGAAGATTTCCAGAGAAGGATGGGGTACCGCTTTATTCTGCGCCGGTTGGAGTATTCGAAAGTGGTGCAGCCGGGAACGATGATGCCTGTGCACATGTGGTGGCTGAACGCAGGAGTTGCGCCCACCTACGCTGAATATGATCTCGCCATGGATCTGCGGTCGTCCAAGAGTTCTTCAGTCATTCGAATACCCGTAGACGTTCGCAAATGGCTCCCAGGTGATGCCGTGTACGACGGCACGCTGTATATTCCTGAAACGCTGGCGGACGGTGCTTACGATGTGCGCGTGGCGCTGCTGGATCCGAGAACCGGCAAACCAGCGATTCTTTTTGCCAACGAAGGAAGGCAAGAAGACGGCTGGTATGCGATGGGATCCCTCACGGTGAAGGCGCAGTGAATCGTTGCCGGCTACTCCGGTTCGTGGCGGTTGCTACGTTGCTGACTGGGGCATTTGGATTTCGCTCAGTTGCGCAGGATGTTCCGCCAAAGGAAGCGTTTCAGGAGTTTTTGGTGAAGTCTCGGAGCGGAGGTACTGGATGACAGAACGCGGAAGTCGCCGGGCCGCTTTTGCCCGGCTTCCTTGTCGCCTCAGTTGTGGGTGGTCACCGGCGGCCGCATTCCATGGGTAAGGCTGAGGCTTCGGTCCAGATATTGGTGCACGATCATTGGCTAACTCCGGCTGAGATTGGATGTGCTAACCCACCATCGGTTTTGGTTCGCCAGCGCCAGCTGCGGGTACCACACTTGAGTACATGCCCGTGGTGGAGGAGACGGTCGAGCATGGCGCTGACAGGCGCCGCATCTCCCAGCAGCTTGCCCCAATCCTCGACGGACCGATTGGAGGTCAGCCGGAGCATAGGCTACAGTCATACCAGGTGGGTAGGTTGAGGAAAGTCATAGGCGAGCACGATGCTTTGAGCATTCTTCAACTCTGCGCCGTCGGGTTGCTCCGGCCTTTTCCGGCAGACAACAAACTACACCATCAAGGTCTCTCTCAGCTCGACAGACCTCCAACGCGTCACCCACGCGGTTGATGATCTCGTTCAGGCCGTCGACATCAAAGCTGCCTGATTAGGAATACCACCAGGGCAAAACCTCCGTTACCCTACCCATAAGCGACAAAGGCGCGTGCGCCAAACACATCGTTTACGACCGAGGTCGCTCACCGGATCAGACTCTCACGCGCTTTTATCTAACATGACACCAGTATCGCGCATTGTCGGTACCTTCCGGTCGGGGAAAAACACGGCAAAACAGGTCCCGCTTCGCCCAGGCCGCGTGCTGCTCCGCACTCGAATCCAGCCTCCATGTTTATCGACAATGCCACTGGTGACCCATAGACCCAGACCGGTTCCCTTCTCACCTTTTGTGGTGAAGAATGGCTCAAACATTCTTCGCTGATTCTCACCAGAAACGCCCGGTCCGTTGTCCGCGATGAAAACACGGACTCCGTGCCTTGTCGGGTTTCTCCAGTCTCGAGAGGCCGAAACCTGCACCTTGAGCGTTCCTTCCGGAGCCAAGGCTTCCAGCGCATTGACTACAAGATTGGAGAATACCTGGGTTATCTCGCTGGGAAAGCCACGAATCACGTGCTCCGAATCGTATCGCTTCTCGATGATAACCTTGCCAGAGCGAATGGCTGGGCTGTAAAACTTCAGCACGTTATCGAGCACCTCGCAGATCTTGACGTCCGCCGGTGAAGGTGAGCGACGGTGGAAACCCAACAGACTCGTTGTTAGGTGCGCCACGTGTTCCAGCTCGGCACGCGCCCTGGTCAAATGTCGGCGCTCCGCTTCTCCCAGATTGGTGCTTTGACCGAGCAGATACAACAGACTACCCAGCATCTGCAGCGGGTTGTTGATCTCGTGGCCAAAGGACGCTGCCAGACGTCCCGTAGCGGCCAACTTTTCTGTGGTGCGCAGTACTTCTTCTGTTCCTTTGCGATGCGTGAGATCAAGAAAGGTAACTACCGCTGCGCTGATACGCCCTTCCCGGTCGAGGATGGGGGCAGAGCTGACACTTAAGAAAACCGGGGTGCCGTCCCCGCGCACGTACTCGATTTCTTCATCGGTGACGACCTCGGCTCTGGCCAGAGAACGTGCCAGTGGCCACTCCTCAGGTTTGAAGGGCTGCTTGTTGAGATGGAGGGCCTGATAGGGGGAGCATCCCTCAAGGTCAGCGGCATGAGGGAATGGGTGACGCAGGATCTCTTCGACCTGTTTGTTGGCGAGAATTAGCTTTCCGGATGGGGCTTCGGCGATCATCACCCCGCAGGGC
>Ga0209526_10000533_pt1 | contig 24840 bp, 20 predicted proteins | sample JacPinW_OM2H0_M1_FD_188566 | JGI IMG/M metagenome (GOLD analysis project Ga0209526, IMG submission 188566) | Forest soil microbial communities from Algoma, Ontario, Canada - Jack Pine, Ontario site 1_JW_OM2H0_M1 (SPAdes) (version 2) | ecosystem: Environmental > Terrestrial > Soil > Boreal... | reverse complement strand
ACACCGCATAGTTTCCAATCCGAACCGGATTGGGGGTGAATTAATACAGTGGCAGAAGTCATCATCCAAGAGAGTGAATCTCTGGAAAATGCCCTGCGCCGTTTTAAGCGCAAGGTGCAACAGGAAGACATCATCAAGGAAATAAAGAAGCACAGCTTCTACATGAAACCCGGCGAGAAGCGTCGGGCAAAAGAAGCGCTTTCGCGGAAGCGACTGCGCAAGAAGCAGCGGCGCGAAGCGGACTAACCTCCCTCCTCGTCGCGGCTCGGCGCCGCACTTCCGAGAATCAGGCCCCCTAAGGCAGAGTTGTTTGGGTTTCTGTTGCAGCTTCGTGCCCGCAGGCCCAAGGGATCCCCGTCCGGCTCCCCCGGATAGGTATCCCCCATGTTCCCAGGCCCATGGTGCAAAGTGCGCCCATCCCTCTGCCCTTTCCGGGTCGGGTCCAGGGAGAGCGGCTCAATGGAATACCACGACAAGGTCCTGAAGTGTGCGGAGTGTGGTGCCGAGTTTGTTTTTACTGCGGGCGAACAAATGTTTTTCGCGGACAAGGGCTTCAAGAACGAGCCCAAGCGCTGCAAGGCGTGCAAAGCCAAGCGCGCCGAAGGCGGTAGCTCCGGAGGAGGGGATCGTGCCTCCACGATGCGCGCCGAAACCAAGACCAATTGCTCCCAGTGCGGCAAAGAAACCACGGTCCCCTTTCGTCCCACCCAGGGCCGCCCGGTGTTCTGCCGCGAGTGCTTCCAGCAGCGTCGCGCCATGGGCGCCGCCTAATACCCGGGGTAGCGGCGGTCCTTAGGCTGGCCGCCGCCAGTCACTAAGTAATCCGAGGGGCAGACCCGCGTCTGCCCCTTTTTTCTTCAGCCCAACATTCTGGTCCGCAAGATCCCACTGTGCGGCGCGTTACCGCTAACTGTCCTCGAAACTATGGGCCACTGCTCGCTAGTGCAATTTTGGTTGCCAGAAGCGTATGATACGCGCTTAGCAGTCCCCACAACCAAGGACGGAGGGCCACCCTCATGGCTCACCGCTTTACCATCGGCGTAGAAGAAGAATTCCAGATCATCGACCCCGGCACCTGTGAGCTCCGCTCGCATGTCATGCAGCTCGTCTCCGCCGCTTCTCCGGACATCGTCGAGCAAGTCAAGCATGAGATGCATCAGTCCATCGTCGAAACCGGGACGAAAATTTGCGAAAACGTCGCTGAGCTCCGGATCGAGATGCACCGCACACGCGGTGAGTTGGTCGCCGCCGCCGAGCGCGCAGGACTGCAAGTCGCTGCCGCGGGCACGCACCCCTTCTCCAGTTGGATCGATCAAGTGATCTCTCCCGGCGAGCGGTATCAGCACATCGTCGAAGAATTGCAGCAGCTCGCTCGCTCTCTCCTCATTTTCGGCATGCACGTCCACGTCGCCATGCCAGACAAGCAGACCACGATCGACATGATGAACATGGTCCGCTACTTCCTTCCGCACCTCCTCGCGCTCTCCACCAGCTCGCCTTTCTGGATGGGCCGCAACACCGGTCTGAAGTCTTTCCGCACCACCGTTTTCCGCCGCTTCCCGCGCACCGGTGTTCCCGAGCAGTTCGAATCCTGGAGCGCCTACGAAAATTTCCTCAGCCTCCTCGTCAAACTCAACTGCATCGACAGCGGCAAGAAAATCTGGTGGGACGTGCGCCCGCATCCGGCATTCGGCACCCTCGAATTCCGCATGTGCGACGTCGCCACCAAGGTCGAAGAAGCCGTAGCCATCGCCGCGCTCACCCAAGCCATCGTCGTAAAGCTCCATCGTCTCTACACCAGTAACATGAGCTACCGCGTCTACCGGCGCGCCCTCATCGAAGAAAATAAATGGCGTGCCGCCCGTTACGGCATCGAAGGCAAGCTCATCGATTTCGGCAAGGAAGCCGAAGTGCCCATGCGCGACCTCGCCGTCGAGCTCCTCGCTTTCGTCGACGATGTTGTCGACGAGCTAGGCAGCCGCAGCGCCGTCGAATACGTTCACACCATTCTTAACGAAGGCACCAGCGCCGAGCGGCAGCTTCGCGTGTACCAGCAGACCGGCGACCTGCGCGCCGTCGTGAAGCACTTGGTGGACGAGACCCGCGGAGGCGTCACGGCGCCTCGCACGTCCTCCGCCCACGCGATAAATTGAGGACGAGCGTTGCGCTAGCATCTTGCTGGCGCGCGTCATCCGCAAGAGAGCAGCACTCGCAAATCGCGAAGTCCGTTCTAGGAGGACATCATGAAGAAAGTTGGCCTTCTCTGCGGCCGCGAATACAGCTTCCCTCCCGCATTCATCGTCCGTGTGAACCAGCTCGGCAAACCCGATGGCGTGGCAGCCGAATTCGTCAAGCTCGGCGGCACGCGCATGAACGAACCCGCCGAATACTCCGTCATCGTCGACCGCATCTCCCACGAAGTCGAATACTACCGCGGCTACCTCAAGCACGCCGTACTGCAAGGCACCTACGTCATCAACAATCCGTTCTGGTGGACCGCCGACGACAAATTTTTCAATTACTCCGTCGCCGCGAAACTCGGCATCGCCATTCCGAAAACCGTCCTCCTCCCGCAAAAAGGCTACTCCAGCGACGTCGATATCACCTCCGAATCCCTTCATAATCTCAACTATCCAATCGACTGGGACGGCCTGCTCGATTACGTCGGCCGCCCCGCTATCCTCAAGCCTTTCTCCGGCGGCGGCTGGAAACACGTCTACAAGGTCAGCAACAAAGAAGAGCTTCTTGCCGCCTACGACAAAACGTCTCCCTACTGCATGACCTTGCAAGAATTCATCGACTTCACCGGCTACGTTCGCTGCTTCACCTTCGGCAAAAACGACATCACTCCCGTCCGCTACGACCCCAAAGAGCGCCGCTACGTCATCGAGCACGAATATCTTTCGAAAGATCTCGGCGCCCGCATCGTTAAAGACGCGCAAACCATCAACCAGGCCCTCGGTTACGAAATGAACAGCATCGAGTTCGCCATCAAAGACAACGTCCCTTACGCCATCGATTTCCTGAATCCCGCCCCAGATATGGAGCGCGATCGCATCACCGAATTCTATTTCGAGCACGTCGTCGAAAAAATGGCTAAGCTGGTGATCGACCGCGCTCTGCACGGCAACGTCGCCAACACATGGCCCCGCTGGGAAGAAATGCTCGGGCTCGGCGCCGCCTCCGGATTCACCGCCGCACCCAAAGCCGCTTCCCGCCAGGTCACCGCGTCTTCTTCTTCGACGCCGCAGACCGCCGCCCCAAAAATTGATCGCGCCGGAGCAAAAGTCACATGACCAGCACCGCCGTTCCCTCCCCAACGGCATCGAAGCCCGCCGAGCATTGGCGCGAAGCGCTCCTTCCCGCGCTCGGCAATTCCCCGCGTTTCGCAGACCAATTTTTCGAGCGCCTTCGCAACGCCAAACTTACCTTCGGCGATCGCGTCCACTGCCCTTTTCTCCGCCCCTTTTTTCTTTCGCCGGAAGACGAGCAGCGCGTCCGAATCGTCGCCGAAACCATCGCCACCCTCGGCGAGCGCGTGGTCGCCGCCGCACTGGAAGATCGCGCCCTGTTCGCGCAGTTCCACCTGCGTCCCGAAGAAGAACGCCTCGCCCGCCTCCACGCCGGTTACGGATTCGCGAGCACCGCCTCGCGCCTCGATGCGTTTCTTCTCCCCGATTCCCTGAAATTCGCCGAATACAACGGCGAATCCCCCGCGGGCGCAGGCTACTCCGAAACGCTCGCGGAAATTTTCCGCGCTCTCCCCATGATGGCCGAGTTCTCAAAGCACTACGAGGTGCACAGCTATCCGCTTAGCGCCAAGCTCCTCGACGCATTAGTCCTGAGCTACATCGATTGGGGCGGCACGTCCAAGCGCCCGCAAATCGCCATCGTCGACTGGCGCGAAGTTCCCACCTGGAGCGAGTTCGAAATTCTGAAGGATCGCTTCGAAAAAATGGGCGTACCCACGCTCATCGCCGACCCGCGCGATCTGATCTTCGACGGAAAAACGCTCGCCGCGCATGGCACAAAAATCGATCTCGTCTATCGCCGCGCGCTCATCAACGATATCGTCGCCCGCCCGACCGAGTGCGAAGCCCTGGTGAAAGCCTACGCCGCCAACGCTGTTTGCGTCGCCAACACCTTCCGCTGCAAAATCCCGCACGTGAAGGCATTCTTCGCCGTCCTCACCGATGAACGCAATGGCGCTCTATTTTCCCACGGAGAGCGCGAGCTCATTCGCCACCACATTCCCTGGACACGCGTCGTCGAGGATACCGGCACCGCGCACTACGGCGACCACATCGAGCTCCTCGATTTCACGCGCAAAAACCGTTCGAATCTCGTGCTCAAGCCCAGCGATGAATACGGCGGCTCCGGCGTCACTCTCGGCTGGGAAACCAGCGAGCACGATTGGGACGAAGCCATCGAGCGCGCCATTTCCGCCACGCAGCCCGGTGCTGCCAAGCCCAGTGCCACCAAGTCTGCCGCCCAAACCTGGATCGTGCAGGAGCGCATCCCCATTCGCCGCGAAGTTTTCCCCTACATCACGCCGGCCAAGACCGTCGAATTCCGCGACATGCTCGTCGACTTCGCCCCCTACCTCTTCCGCGGCAAACTCGCCGGCTTCCTAACCCGCCTCAGCGCCACCGGCCTGGCCAACGTCACTTCCGGCGGCGGCCAAGTCCCCGCCTTCCGCGTAACTCCCCGCATCGCATGAGTTGCGATCTTGCTCTTGGGCAATAAAGCGACAAATTTGAACAGCTACAGCACGTCCCACTGTAATCTCAGTGCTCTCATGCGCTAAAATATCTGCATGAGCTTTGGCCCAGCCTCACCAGACCTGCTCCCTGGCGCAAAGAACGCCGTCGAAACCTGCCTCAGCATCAAACCCGGCGACCACGTCGCGCTGATCGCCGACGAACCAAGTCGCGCCGTCGCCGCAAGCCTCGCGACCGCTATCGAAAATGTGCACGCGGCATGCACCAGTCTGCTGCTCGAAGATTTCGGCCCACGCCCCATAAAGTCAGCGCCACCCCGCGTGCTCGACGCCCTCGAAACCGCTGATGTCGGCATCCTCTGCATGAACCCGCAGCCCGGCGAGCTCACCGCCCGTATGGCCATCGTCAAAGTTGTCGAGCGCCGCCAAATCCGTTACGCGCACATGGTCGGCGTCACGCCCGAAATCATGCAGCAAGGCATGCGCGCCGACTACCGCATGGTCGACCGCCTAAGCGACAAGCTCCGCGAGCGCATGCTCCGCGCCCAAACGCTAGCCGTAAAGACCGAAGCCGGCACCGAATTCGCTGCGCACTTCGACCGCGGCCTAGATTGGGTCAAGACCAGCGGGCTCATCAGTCCGCGCTACTGGTCCAATCTTCCTGCCGGTGAAGTCTTCACCACGCCGGCCACCGTCGACGGTACCTTCGTCTGCGACGCCACCGCTGGCGACCACTTCAACGGCAAGTACGGCGACCTGCAACGCACTCCCATGGTTCTGGAAATAGAAGGTGCCCGCCTCAAACACGTCGAATGCGAGCGCAAAGACCTCGAACAGGAATTCTGGGACTATTGCCACACCGACGAAAATAGCGATCGCGTCGGCGAGCTGGCCTTCGGCACCAACCTCGGCCTCTCCGAAATGATCGGCATCCTTCTTCAGGATGAAAAATTTCCCGGCGTCCACATAGCCTTCGGCGACCCCTACGGCAGCCAAACTCACGCCAACTGGAAATCCCGCACCCACGTAGACGTCCTAACCCGCAACTGCGACGTCTGGATCGACCAAGACCAAATCATCGCCAAGGGCCGCTACCAACTCGACCACCTCGGCCTCTAAAGATTCACGGCCCTGCCTGCTCCCTTGCACCGTTTAGTTCCGCCCGTCACACGAATAAGACACCAGCAGGACTTTGCTCGATAACGTCGCCTTTTTTGGGGCGCTGCCACAAACCCTTCCGGGGCGGCGTCAGGTTGCTGGTCAGGGAACCGAGTGCCATAATTCAGCGTCAGGCTAACAAACGTGTTTCCGCTCGGACCTCAGGCTGCGGAACATGAGTCAATGGGGGAAATCATGGGTTTGCGCGATAGCTGGATCGAAAAACGAGAAGCGGCCGCAGCCGCCGCAAACGGAAACAGGAATATGTCGCAGATGCATCTCGCGCGGCAAGGCTTCATCACCGAAGAGATGGAGTACATCGCGAAGCGCGAGCACCTGGAACCGGAGCTGATTCGCAGCGAGGTGGCGCGTGGGCGCTGTATCATCCCCGCCAACATCCATCACCGCAAGCTCGAGCCGATGGCCATCGGCATCGCCACCAAATGCAAGATCAATGCAAACATTGGCAACTCCGCAACCAGTTCCAATATTGACGAAGAGCTGAAAAAGCTGCACCACGCCGTCCATTACGGCGCGGATACGGTAATGGACCTCAGCACCGGCGGCGATATTCCCACCATTCGCAAAGCCATCATCGAAGCTTCGCCCGTGCCGGTCGGCACTGTGCCCGTCTATGAAGCGATCTCTCGGGTGCGCCGTCCGGAAGATCTCACCTTCGAGTTGATGCTGGAAGTGATCGAGGAGCAGGCCGAGCAAGGCGTCGATTACATGACCATTCATGCAGGAGTGATGCGTGAACACGTTCCTTTTGTGCGCAAGCGCATCACCGGAATTGTGAGCCGCGGCGGCTCGCTGATGGCGCACTGGATGGAACATCACAAGAAGGAGAATTTCTTGTACGAACATTTCGACGACATCTGCAAAGTCTTCAAAAAGCACGACGTGAGTTTTTCCCTGGGCGACGGTTTGCGTCCAGGGTGCATTGCGGACGCCAGCGACGAAGCGCAATTTGCGGAATTGAAAGTCCTCGGCGAACTCACCAAAAAGGCTTGGGAGCACGATGTGCAAGTGATGATCGAAGGGCCCGGGCACATTCCCATGGACAAGATCAAAGAGCAGGTCGAAAAAGAAATGGAGTGGTGCCACGAAGCGCCGTTTTACACGCTTGGCCCATTGGTCATCGACATCGCGCCCGGGTACGACCACATCACCAGCGCCATCGGCGCGGCCATGATCGGCTGGCACGGTGCTTCGATGCTCTGCTACGTCACGCCGAAGGAACATCTCGGACTGCCGAATCCGGAAGACGTAAAGCAGGGCGTGATCGCCTACAAAATTGCCGCGCACGCTGCGGACGTTGCTCGCCACCGCCCTGGCGCCCGCGATCGCGACGATGCGCTTTCTTACGCGCGCTTCCTCTTCGACTGGAACAAACAATTCGAGCTTTCGCTCGATCCCGCCACCGCGAAAGCCATGCACGACGAAAACTTGCCCGACGACTTCTACAAAGAAGCCAAGTTCTGCTCCATGTGCGGGCCCAAGTTCTGCTCCATGAACATCACGCAACTCGCCGAAGCCGAGGGCGGCCACGACCAAGCTGAGCGCAAACAAAAATTCGTCGAGCTGCTAGCCAAGGTAAAATCCGCCAACGCGTAACGCGCGGGATGTGGCCAGTCTAGACCTGAAGATTCTGTTCGGTGAATGGCGATGTCAGATCGCTCGGCCGTGATGGCATTGATTGGCGCGGGGCCTGTCGGGCTCGGCATGGCCAAGGCTTTGCTCGAGCACAAAATTCCTTACGAACAACTAGAAGCGGATCGCGAGCTTGGCGGAAATTGGCTGCACGGCGTGTATGAAACCGTGCACATCGTTTCTTCGCGTAAGACCACGGAATATGCGGACTATCCGATGCCCGCTGATTATCCTGACTTCCCCAGCCGGCAGCAGATGCTGGATTATTTGCGGGACTACGCCTCGAGATTTCAGCTTACACCGCACATTCAATTCAACACCAAGGTTGTGATGGCTTTGCCGCTTGCGAATGGGCGCTGGGGACTGGAATTGGCCAGCGGCGAAAAGCGTGTCTACAAAGGATTGATTATTTGCAACGGGCATCACTGGGACCGACGTTTTCCAAACTATCCGGGAAAATTTGAAGGCGAGTTCCTACACTCCAAGGATTACCGCGCGCCGGCCCAGCTTGCGGGCAAACGGGTGCTGGTGATCGGTGGGGGAAATTCTGCTTGCGATATTGTCGCCGAAGCGGCGCGCGTTGGGAAAACTGCTCGCATCAGTTTGCGGCGTGGATATTGGTTTTTGCCGAAGACACTATTTGGGATTCCTTCCGCGGAACTAATCAAACCGTGGTTTCCCGTATGGGCGCAGCGGATTTTCTTACGGGTGGTTCTACGCATTGCGATCGGAAAATATTCCGATTACGGGTTGCCGGAGCCGGACCACAAAATATTTCAAGCGCATCCCACCATCAATAGCGAGCTGCTCTATTACATGAAGCACGGGCGAATTCAGCCGCGAAAAGATATCGCGCGCTTTGCAGGCAAGACCGTGCAGTTTGTGGATGGCACTAGCGAAGAGTTCGATACGGTGGTCTGCGCCACCGGTTATCACGTGAGCTTTCCGTTTTTGCCGCCGGATCTGGTAAAGGTGAAAGGCAGCACGGCGCAGGTGTATGGCGGCTGCGTTCTGGCGGAATACAAGAATCTCTACATCATTGGGACTTCGCAGTTGCGTTACGGGTTCGGCCCAGTGGTTACTCCGGGGATGGACCTGCTGGCGCGTATGATGCTGGCGCAGGATCAGATGGAATTGCCGATTGGTTTGGTGATGAAAGAATCCGGCGTTCGAATCCCGGGGACGCACCTCGTTGATCCGCACGCCGCGATTCGCAGCATTCGCCGCGGGAAACGCATGCTGCCATTACTGATGTGGAAGGAAAAGAAGTTGCGCAAGACATTGGCGGGGCGAGCGGCGGTGCCTCCGCCTGTTTCAACCCCTGCTGCACCACAGATCAATCGCGGCGTGGAAGTGTTTTGAGACCAGGGCAGCACAGACAGTGAAGCACTGACAGACTCGATGCCATTTTTAGCCAATGGTGTGGCGGTGGTGACCGGCGCTGGTTCCGGCATTGGCCGCGCGCTCGCGCGACAACTCGCGGTGGCGAGCTCTGCGCTGGCCCTCGCGGACATTGATGGAGCGGGACTGGAACAGACAGCGGCGTCGCTGAGTGAAAGAGGCGTTCAGCTAACAACGCATCTTGTGGACGTTTCCGATGAATCGGCCATGCGAGCGTTTGCGGAAGAAGTCATGACCCGGCATGGACGCGCCACGCTGCTAATCAATAACGCCGGCGTGGCGCTGCACGGCAGGTTTGAGGAAATTTCGCTGGCCGATCTGCGCTGGTTGATGGGAATCAACTTCTGGGGCGTGGTTTACGGCGTGAAATATTTTCTGCCGATACTGAAGAAGGAACCGCGCGCGCACATCGTGAATATTTCCAGCGTCTTTGGCATTGTGGCGCCGGCTGGGCAAAGCGCGTATTCGGCGAGCAAGTTCGCGGTGCGCGGATTTACGGAGGCCCTGCGGCATGAGCTGGAAGGCACGTCCGTATTCGTTTCCTGCGTGCATCCCGGCGGTATTCGCACGCCCATTGCGAGACGAGCGCGGCTTGGCGCGAACACGCCGCCATCGTCGCGTGACGAGTCGGTAGCACGGTTTGATCGTTTGACGCCGACAATGCCGGATGCTGCGGCGGCACGAATCCTGGAGGGCGTGGAACGCCGCGAGCCGCGCATTCTGATTGGGCGGGATGCGCGCAAGATTGATTTACTGCAGAGGCTGCGGCCGGCGACGTATTGGAAGACGCTCGCGCGGCGCGTACAGGAGCCCACGCGGAACCTCTAGGCGAACACTACTTGGCATCGTGAAAGATGATGCCGAGGGTGTAGCGGGTGCCGCGGTGGACGCGACTGACTCCGTGGCGGAGATTGACCCTATAGTAGCCGCGCGAGCCTTTCACGGGTCGATAGCGCGTGGTGAAGATGATCGCTTGGCCCTGATTTGCGGCAACGACTTCGGCTTTGGATTGTGCGCGCGGTTGCTGCTCCACCAAAAGGAACTCGCCGCCTTCCCAGTCACGGCCTGGCTGGCCGAGTAGCAAGACCATCTGCAGAGGGAAGGCTATTTCGCCATATAAATCCTGGTGCAGGCAGTTGTAGCCACCGGCTTCGTAGTGCAGCACCAGCGGTGTGGGCTTGTTCTGGCCCGCTTTGTGGCAGATTTTCAGGAAGGCGGCGTGCTCGAGGGGAAAGGGCGGTTTCCTTTCCCCGAATGCTTTCGCCCATTCATTTGCGACTTTAGCCAGATGCGGGTACGCGGCGCTGCGGAGATCAGTCACAAGTTCTGGCAGCGGATTCGCAAAATATTTGTAATCGCCGACGCCGAAACGGTGGCGTTCCATGATGATTTGGCTGCGGAAGCGGCTTGGTTCGTGGTAGAGCGAGCCGATGGAGGCGCATTCTTCGGGCGTGAGGATTTGATCGGTAACGGCGTAGCCGCGGGCAGATAGCGATTCCTCTGCGTCGTTCCAGTTGAGGGACTCGATTCGTTTTTGGATTTGGGAACTCATAGATGGCCCTTTTGCGCAGGAGCGCGTAATTCTCGACGATAAAACATCGCGCAGAGTGGAATCTATCCGAGTTTTTTTGCCAAACTGCGAATGAGGCGGCTATACTCCGCAAAGTTGAGAAAGACTTTTGGCCGCATAGTGCCGCGCAGAGATAGTAGAGATCATAGAGAAGGATGAAGGACGAGGAGATCGGAATGGGTTTTGTGCGGGCTGCGAACACATCGGATGTGCCGGCGGGGACGATTCGGGAGTTTCAGGTGGAGGGGAAGGCGGTGGCCCTGGCGAACGTGGATGGGCAATTTCACGCGATCAATGGAGTTTGCATTCACCGCGGAGGGCCGTTGGGGGATGGACCGCTGGAGGGATCGGTGGTCACTTGCCCTTGGCATGGTTGGCAGTACGACGTGCGAACGGGTAGAGTCGGGCAGAACCCAGCCGCCGGTGTGGACTGCTACCCGGTTGAAGTGCGCGGAGACGAGGTTTTCGTGAATGTGAGCGGCTGAGGCTGTAAGTTAATGAATCTAAACTGTTTACGATGATATTCGGGGTGGAACCGAGTTTTTCACTTTGCCGATGTAAATTTTGTCCAAACGGGCTAACCCGCGCATTTTCTTTCGCTTTTTCGTCACACCCGTGTATAGTGCCGACTCGAAGCCTCGATGGCACTTCCGACCGCGCAACGACACTACTGGATCTTTAGCGCCGACCCGCACCACTACCACTGGGATACACTTTTCGTAAAGGGCAAAGAGATGTGGCATGGCGCCGCCGGGAAACCGGATGCGATCCGCGCGTTGAAACAGGTGCGCAAGGGCGACAGAGTCCTGTGCTATCACTCCGCGCCGGAGCGGTCGCTCTATTCCATTGCGGAAGTGACGCGGGATCCGTATCCGGATCCGCATGATCCCAAAGAAAAGAATTTAGTGGCGGACCTGCGAGCGTTCGAACGGCTGCCGCGGCAGGTGTCGCTGGCGGAGTTGCGGGACAACCGTGCGCTGAGAAAAATGAAATTACTGAAAAATGTGCGTGTGCTGATTTCGTCGATTACCAACGAGGAGTATTTGGAGATTTTGCGGATGGCGGGGATAGTGGCGACGCCGGGAATTCCGCTGCCATAGCCGCTCCGGGCAGAAATCGCTCCTGCTCATTACGCCTGTTTATCAAAACGGACGCAAAGTATGACCGGCCGGAGCCTCCTCGAGACAACTGGTTCTTAACAGGCGATAGGTTGGGGGAGAGATGGGCGTCTCCGGGCGGTTGGGATTTGTTGCGGCTGGTCTTCTTACCTTCATGACAGTTTTTCCAGAAAATTCGCAGCGTGAGAATTTGCTGTCCAACATTGCCAGCGGGAAGACGCGGGTGCTGGACCTTAGTTACGCAATCAGCGATAAGCTCGTGGCGTGGCCTGGAGACCAGAAAGTGTTCGAGGCGACAGCGAACGCCACGATGGAGAAGAACGGGTACTTCACTCGCAGTTTTTGGATGCTGGAGCATTACGGAACGCATTTGGATGCGCCGATCCATTTCCCTCCTGGCAAGGCGCCGGTGGATCAGATTCCAGCGAAACAATTCTTTGGCCCGGCCGTTGTGCTGGATGTTAGCGCGGAAGGCGCGAAGGATGCCGACTATCGGGTGCCGGCCGCGCGCGTCGAAGAATGGGAGAAAAAGCACGGGCGGATTTTGGAGGGGTCGATTGTGCTTCTGAGGACTGGATGGGCTTCGCGGTGGCCGGATGCGCGGAGGTATCGGAACCAGGATGCGCGGGGGAAGATGCATTTTCCGGGGCTTTCGGCGGAAGCGGCGAAGGTATTGATCTCACGTAAGGTGAGCGGAATTGGATGCGACACCTTGAGTGTGGATTACGGGGCGTCCGAGGATTTTGCGGTACACCATTTGGTGCTAGGTGCGGGTTTGTATCAGCTCGAGAATCTTTCGGATTTAAGCGAAGTGCCGGAGGCGGGAGCGTTTTTGGTCGTGGCGCCGATCAAGTTGGAGGGTGGGTCGGGGGGAGCGGTGAGGGTGTTTGGGTTGGTTGGAGAGGAAAAGTAGAAGAGTTTAAGAGTTCAAAAGTGAAGAGTTGGTGTGCCTGACTTGGCAGGTTAAACATTTTCACGGGATTTTGCGTTTTAAGGATTGTGCGCGGCTGGGGCGAAGGGTGGCTTATGAAAACTGGATGGACTAAGAGAGTGGCTTTTGTGTTGTTTGCTTCGCTCTTGATTGGCGGGCCGGTTTGGGGGCAGGCGGAATTTCCGGTTGCGACGAAGACGCTCAAGAACGGGATGAAGGTGTTGGTGCAGACGGACCACAGCATTCCGAACGTGGCACTATACATTTTTTATCGAATTGGCTCGCGCAATGAGGGACCGGGGACGACAGGCCTTTCGCACTTTTTCGAACACATGATGTTCAACGGGGCGAAGAAGTACGGCCCGGGCGAGCTGGACAAAGTGATGGAAGCGAATGGCGGGGCGAATAATGCCTACACGACGCGCGATGTGACGGTTTACCAGGATTGGTTTCCCCGTTCGGCGCTGAGTTTGATTTACGACATCGAGGCCGACCGCATCCAGAACCTCAGTTTTGACCCGCAAAAGATTAAATCGGAGCGCGAAGTGGTGGCTTCGGAGCGGCGGCTGCGCACCGATAATGACAACGGCGGCCTACTGGACGAGCAACTGTGGGCAACGGCGTACATCGCACATCCTTACCAGTGGCCCGTCGTGGGATGGATGAGCGATATCGAGCACTGGACCATGGAACAACTGAAGCACCACTTCGAGATGGGATATTCGCCGAATAACGCGACGATGGTAGTGGCCGGCGATGTTTCTCCCGAGGAAATCTTTCAGTTATGTGAGAAATACATTGAGCCGATTCCGACGCACGCGCCACCTCCTCCAGTGACGACGGTGGAACCGGAACAGTTGGGGGAGCGACGCCTGGTTGTGCGAAAACCGGCGCAGTTGCCATTGGTGCTAGTGGCGTACCACATCCCGAAGACGAACAGCCCAGACTACTACGCGCTCAATGTTTTGCGGACGGTGTTGTTCCAGGGAGAAAGTTCGCGGATGTACCAGCGTTTGGTGGACAAGGACCAAATCGCGCTGGACGTCTCCTCGTCCGTCGAGCCTGCATTTGATCCCACCATTGTGGAGATAGCCGCGCAACCTAAGCAGGGAGTGGACCCGCAAAAGTGTGAGAAAGCGATGTACGAGGAGTTCGAGAACGCGAAGAACGCTGCGGTCAGCGACACGGAATTGGAGAAGGCCAAAAATATCCGGCTGGCGGAGTTTTACCGGGAGATGCGCACGATTAACGGGCGCGCGAACACAATCGGCACTTACGAGGTTTTCTTTGGCGATTATAAGAAATTGTTTGATGCGGCTAAGAACTATTCGGCGGTGACCAAACAAGATGTGCAGCGTGTGGCTAAAGCGTATTTCGGGGGGAATAACCGCACGGTGTCGACGCTAATCCCGGAAAACGACGAAGAAAAGAGCAAGCCATGAGGGGTAAAAGACCTCCGTACTGGGACGCGCTAAAGCGCGCTCCTACAACTTTTTTGCTGATGCTGACGATTGCTGTTTCGACAGCGGCGCAGACGCTGCACATGCCACCGCATGAAAAAGTGGTGTTAAAGAACGGATTGACCGTGCTGCTACTGGAAAAGCACGGAGTGCCGCTCATTAATTTGTACGCGATCGTGAAGACAGGCTCGGCTGGGGACCCCGCCGGACAGGAGGGGCTTGCTTCAATTACCGCGGGACTGTTGCGAAAAGGGACGAAGAGCCGAACGGCGCAACAGTTTGCCGCGGATTTGGATTACATAGGCGGCGCGTTTGAATCGGAAGCGGGAGCGGACTTCAGCAGCGTGAGCACGGAGTTCTTGACGAAGGATTTGGCGCGCGGGCTGGAGCTGCTTTCGGATACGCTGTTGCACCCAACGTTTCCGCAGGCGGAAGTGGATAAGCTGCTGGCGCAGTCGGTGAATGCGGTGCGCGGGGCGAAGGACGATCCGCAGCAGGTGCTGGGTCTGTACTACTACGGGTATTTGTATGGAACGCACCCGTATGGGCGGGCCGCAGGCGGCGATGAGCTTTCGTTGCAGCGGATCAAGCGTGACGCAATTGTGAAATTCTATGAAACGAACTATGTGCCGGGGAACACGCTGCTGGCCGTGGCGGGCGAACTCAAGGGCGCGGAGATGCGGAAGAAGCTGGAAGACGCATTTGGTGCGTGGCCGGCTCGCGCGGCCGCGCCACCGACAATCGCGCCTACTACAGTGGTCAAGGGCAAGCGCTTGCTATTGGTGGACAAGCCTGATGCTACGCAGACGTACTTTGCGTTTGGGAATGTAGGGATCGCGCGCACTGATCCGGATCGCGTGGCGATTCGCGTGGTAAACACGATTTTTGGGGGGCGATTCACTTCGGAGTTGAATGAGGCTTTGCGCGTGGAGTCGGGCTATACCTACGGAGCGTCTTCTTTCTTTGATGCGCGGAAGGCGCCCGGGCCATTTGGGATTTTTAGTTTTACGAAGAATGAGACGACCACGCCGGCGATCGACCTGGCGCTGCAGGTGCTGCAGAAGTTTCACAAACAGGGAGTGACTGACGAGCAGTTGAAATCGGCCAAGAGCTATATCAAGGGCCAGTTTCCGCCGAGCATTGAGACTTCCCGGCAGTTGGCGCAGATTATTGCGACCCACGAATTTTATGGGCTGGGCGACGACGAGATCAATCAATTGGAGGCGCGCGTCGATGCGTTGACGCCGGAAATGGCCAAGCAGGTGATCCAGAAACATTTTCCAGCGGAGAATTTAGTCTTTGTGCTGATCGGGAAAGCTTCCGCGATTGGCGCGTCGGTGGAGAAGTACGCGGACAAACGGGACGCGCGGGTGATTAGTGAGCCGGGGTTCTGGCCGCCGGAGAAGCAGTAAGGAACTGAGGAAAAGCCCATCGGGAGAGTGGCGAGCAGTTTCGAGAGCGATTAGGGGAGTAGAATTCTTTAGTACCTGCGGACAAGGGGCGCAGCGATGCTGCGCCCCGACGATTTTGGTGACGGGTTTATGCCGGAGCTCCCTGAGGTTGAGACTGTTGCGCGGGGACTGCAGAGGTCCATTGCGGGGCGGCGGATTTTGTCTGTAAGGTTGGGGAAAACGGATTTCATCGATGATCCGGCGGCGGTGGAGCAACACCTTCCGGGAAGACACATCGAAAAAGTGGAGCGGTATGGGAAATTCATGCTGCTGCGGCTTTCTGCGCGTCAGAATTCCGCCGCGAGTTTGGAAAATGGAGATGCGGAAGCGGCTTCGCTGTTGGTGCACTTGGGAATGACGGGGCGGCTTGCGCCGTGTGCGGCGGCGCAGCCTTGCGCGAAGCATACGCACGTGTGGTTTGGGCTAGATGATGGGCGGGAGCTGCGCTACACGGACGCGCGCCGGTTTGGCCGGATGGCGTATCTTACCGGGGCGCTGCTGGCGGAGGAGTTGACGGCATTTGGGGCCGATCCGCTGTTGGTGAGCGCGGAGGAGTTTACATCGCGAATCCGGTCGCGGAACGCGCAGATCAAGGCGCTGTTGCTCGATCAGAGCGTCTTGCGCGGGGTCGGAAACATTTACGCGGATGAGAGCTTGTGGCGGGCAAAGATTCATCCGATGCGCCGGGGAACGGAGCTGGGCAAAAAGCAGACGCAGGTGTTGCGGCGGGTGCTGCAGGACGTGTTGCGCAAGGCGATTTTGGCGCGGGGATCGTCGATTTCCGATTTTCTTGACGCCGAGGGCGAGCCGGGAGAATATCAGCGGCAACATCGGGCATACGGACGCGAAGGGAAGCGCTGTTTCCGTTGTGGCGCGGCGATTCGGCGAGTGATTGTCGCAGGCCGCAGCAGCTATTTCTGCCCGAAATGCCAGCCCTCGCCGCGTTTGCGGAAGCAGGGAAAACAGCGCCGGCGGGTGCGAAACGGCTGAGCCCCTTGTGCGCGTCTAAGACGAGTGTAGACGGCGGGAGCTTACTGCCGCGTGGTGGAATCAGCAGAAAAATCCAGTTTTGTCTTGAGGGGACGAATGAGCTTGCGTCGATTCAGTGTGCTTGTGTGCGGCGTTGTCTTCGTGTTGGTGGGGGAGCGCGGCGGCTTGGCGAGGTCGGGCGGCGAAGAGAAGAGTCCATTTGCGGCAACGGACGCGCAGATTCTCGGCGAGATTCGCGAACACAGCGAGGCGGCGGCGAACCTCGAATATCTCTCGGACAGCATCGGGGCGCGGCTGACGGGCTCGCCGCAGCTCAAGCAGGCGAATGACTGGACGCGCGATATGTTTGCAAAGTACGGCGCGGTGAACGCTCACCTGGAAGGCTGGACGATGGAGCGTTCCTGGAAACGCGGGGAGGCGCGCGCGCGCATTGTGAGTCCGACGGAACATCCGCTGACGATCGCGGCGGCGGGATGGTCGCCGAGCACGCCCGGGGCGATTACCGGGGCGGTGGTGTACTTCGATGCGAAAGAGAAAAAGGATTTTGCGAAGTTTCAGGGCAAGCTGAAGGGAGCGATTGTGATTTATCAGGAGCCGGCGAGCCTTTCCCCGCCCAAGCCAGAAGAGCCGCTCGCGCTGATGAGCCGGCCGATGCAGCAGCCTTCGCCGCGAATTGGCGAGCCGCCCCTAGAGGATCCGTATACGGCTTTCCTGAAGGCGGCGAAAGAACGGACGGAATTTTGGAAGCAAGAAGGCGTCGTGGGGGTGCTGCGCGATTCGAACAAGCCGCACGGGCTGCTGAACATGACGGACGTCAGCCTGGGGCGCTACGACATTGGACCGATTCCGACGGCATTCATTACTGGAGAGGGCTATCGGACGATTTTCCGGATGCTGCAGCGGCACCTGCCGGTGCAGGTTGAGATGGAAATGACGAACACCATTGGCGATAAGCCAATGACGGTGTACAACACGGTGGCCGAAATCCGCGGGTCGGAAAAGCCGGACGAGGTGGTGATTATCGGGGGGCACCTGGATTCGTGGGACTTGGGAACGGGTTCGACCGATGACGGCACCGGCTCGATGGCGGTTCTGGAAGCGGCGCGCGCCTTGGCCAAACTTAACCTAAAGCCGAAGCGCACGATTCGGTTTGTGCTCTTCTCGGGCGAAGAGCAAGGGCTTTACGGGTCGCAAGAATATGTGAAAGCACACAAGAATGACCTGGAGAAAATTTCGGGAGTGCTGGTGCACGACACGGGAACGGGCCGCGTGCTGACGCTTGGACTACACGACAACTATCAGGATCGCGAGCTAGTGGATCAGGTTCTTGCGCCGCTGCACGAATTGAAATTGCTCGAGCCGCGCATGGCGCGCTCGTTCGGAACGGATCATCTCTCTTTCGATGAGGTCGGCGTGCCTGGATTTTTCTGCATCCAGGACCGCGCGGAATATAACCTGACGCACCACAGCCAATCGGACACGTTCGACAAGGTGTGGAAGGACGACTTGAATCAGGGCGCTGAGGTGCTGGCCGCGTGGGCCTATAACACGGCGAACCTGCCGGACATGCTGCCACGACGGCCGCTGCCTTACAATCCCGGCAAAGATGCGAAGGATCAGGAAGCTCCGAAGCCCGATCCCATTGCGGAGCTGGACACCAAAATTCTGGAGCAGGTTAAATCCGATGCGCCGGCGTTGAAAGCGGACCTGACGTACCTCACGGAGCACATTGGCGCGCGGCTGACAGGTTCGGCAAAGCTCGATGAGGCAAGCCACTGGACCGCGGAGCAGTTTAAAGCGGCGGGCCTTTCGAACGTGCACCTGGAGGAGTGGACGATCGCGAATAGCTGGACGCGCGGACCGGCGACCGGCCGGCTGATTCTTCCGACCGAGCAGACGTTGACGCTGGCTGCAGCGGGGTGGTCCCCGAGCACGAACGGCGGAGTGCGGGGACCGGTGGTTGGCGTTAAGTTTGAAAAATTGGAAGATCTAGAGCAATACAAAGGGAAACTCAAGGGCGCCATTGTGTTGTTTGGCCGGCCGCGCAAGATGCAAGCTCCGGAGTCTCCGCTGGCGACGCCGTGGGGTGAAAGCACGATTCCGCTCGGGCACGCCGCGAATGAAATGCCCATCGACCCGGCGGCCTACCGGCAAGCGCGGTTGGCGGCCATGAAAATGTTCGCGGAGGAAAAGGTAAACGCAGTGTTGCTCGCTTCGGAGAAGGAGTTTGGCCTGTTGAACATGTCGGTGCAATCCCGAGACTATCAAGCCGCGCAAGTGCCGGTTGCGTATGCGGTGCGCGAGAACTACGAGCAGTTGTGGCACCTGCAGGAGGAAGGGCACGCGGAGGCGGAGGTAAGTATCGAGGGACGCCTTAGTGGGAAGCCGGTGCAGGCGTACAACACGGTGGCGGAGATTCGCGGCACGGAGAAGCCCGAGCAGGTTGTGATTATTGGCGCTCACCTGGATTCCTGGGATCTTGGCACTGGCGCCACGGACAATGGCACGGGGTCGATGGCAGTGCTTGCTGCCGCGCGGGCACTGCAGAAAGTGGGAGTGAAGCCGAAGCGCACGATCCGATTTGTGCTGTTCACCGGCGAAGAGCAGGGTTTGAACGGCTCGCGCGCTTATGTGAAAGCGCACAAGGACGAGCTGCCGAAGATGTCCGGAGTGCTTGTGCACGATTCGGGGACGGGCAAAGTGCTCACCATCGGCTTGATGGGCAATTATGCGGTGCGCGAGACAATTGATCACGCGCTGTATCCGCTTGCCAAGGCAAAGGAGATTGGATTGGTCGAGCCGAGCTTGCGCCGGGAGGGCGGCTCCGACCACGTGCCATTCGACGACGCGGGCGTGCCGGGATTCTGGTGCGTACAGGAGGTCGCCGCCTACGACAAGATGCATCACTCGCAGGCGGATACGCTGGAGCACGTGCGCTGGGACGACTTGACGGAAGGCGCGCAGGTGCTGGCGGTGTTTGCCTACAATGTGGCGCAGTTGGCGGAATTATTGCCGAGGAAGCCGGCGAAAGAGAAGAAAGCCGATCAGTAGGCAGCCAGCAAGCGAGCGCGGACGGTTGATGACAAGGGTTTGCTTGCAACCAGCGGAGCGACTTCACATTAATCTATGAGAGCCATGGTGCAGAGGGTTAGTCGCGCGCGTGTAACGGTCGAAGAGCGGGTCACAGGAGAAATCGGCGCTGGGTTGATGGTTTTGCTTGGCGTGGGCCGGGAAGACTCTCCTGCGGTGGCGGCATCGCTGGCTGAAAAAGTCGCAAACCTGCGCATATTCGAGGATGAACAAGGGAAAATGAATCGGTCGCTGCTCGACGTAAAAGGCGCGGCACTCGTGGTTTCTCAATTCACGCTCTATGGCGACGCGCGCGGGCAGCGGCGCCCGAGCTTTATTTCCGCGGCGCCGCCGGAGCAAGCGGCTGCGCTGTATGAGGAATTCAATAACGCGTTGCTCGCGCTTGGCGTTACCGTGGCTACAGGAGTCTTTCAGACTATGATGTCTGTGGAACTGGTGAATGAAGGCCCGGTGACGATCCTCCTCGATAGCGATAAAACGTTTTAGAATCGGGTTCGTAGCGTGGATCGAACCGGCACAAGAATTCGGAAGGCGCGACGCAGCGATGCCGAGCGAATCGCACAGCTCTCCGGAGAACTGGGATATCCGGCTACAGCGGCTCAGATTGCCACGAGACTGCGGCAGTTGAAGCCAGCCTCCAAACATGCCGTGTTTGTCGCGGAATCTCCGGAGGCGGCGGGACTGGTCGGTTGGCTGCATGTGAGCGTCTCTCACCTATTGGAAAGCGATATTCGAGCCGAAGTGAATGGGCTAATCGTTGCGGAAGGCCAGCGCAGCGCGGGAGCAGGCGCGAAGCTCCTGGAAGCCGCCGAGCAGTGGGCGCGAAGGCACGGCTGCCGAGGGATGAATGTGCGGTCGAACGTAATTCGCGAGCGGGCGCATAAGTTCTACGAACGGCACGGCTACGAGCATTACAAGACGCAGAAGGCGTTCCGCAAGGCACTGTAGTTTGACCGGACGATAACAACACCGCCGTCGATAACAACAGGTTCGGACAGGAAAACAGCCAGGATTGGCTGTCTCACAGATTACAGGTTTACTCGCGCGAACTTACTATAAGACCTAGCTGCTCTAGTATATCGCAGTACGATATACTAGAGGCATGGCGACCGAGATTACCACGGACGAATACCGGGCTTTGGCGGAGCTGCGCTATCGCATCCGCCATTTTCTGCATGAAGGAGATGCGGTGGCTCAGGCTGCAGGCCTGGAGCCTCAGCAGTATCTCCTGTTGCTTATGATTAGAGGATTGCCCGCCGGGGAAGAGGCGACGATTCGAAACTTGGCGGAGCGGCTGGCCTTAAAACATCACAGCGCAGTCGAATTGATTGACCGCCTGGAAACGCACGGCTATGTGCGACGCACGCGAGGGCGCGATGACCGGCGGCGAGTGCTGGTGTCTTTGCTACCTCGCGGAGAGCGCCTGTTGGAACAGGTCGCGCGGCATCGCATTGGTGAACTACGGTCGAACGGGCATGCGCTGGTGCGTGCCATCGATCAATTGCTCGAAAAAGCGCCGCAAGCAAATCTCAAGAAGGTTTCGGCAAAGCGAGGAAAGCGTGGATAGCGCAGAGATAGCGGCAAAGCCGGAACGAAAGGGCGCATTCGCGAGGGGGCAGAACGGCAAAGCGTGGGAAGAACTCGGCGACTTCACCACAACCACGCGCCTTTTGCCAATTTCTGCGCTGGCCGTCTGCATTGGCACTGTTGCGGCATTTGTCGCGCTCGCGTTGCTACGCCTGATTGGACTCTTCACCAACCTGTTCTATTTCGGGCGCTGGGGTACTGCGATGGTTTCGCCAGTCGGGAATCATCTTGGAGTCTACAGCGTGCTCGTGCCCATCGGTGGGGCGCTGATCATTGGAGTGATGGCGCGCTACGGTTCGGAGCGAATCCGTGGGCATGGGATTCCCGAGGCAATTGAAGCGATTCTGATTAACGGCAGCCGTGTCGAGCCGAAGGTCGCGGTTTTGAAACCGATTTCGTCGGCGATTTCGATTGGCTCGGGCGGACCGTTCGGAGCGGAAGGTCCCATCATAATGACAGGTGGGGCGTTCGGTTCGATGATCGCGCAGCTTTTTCACCTGACGAGCGCCGAGCGAAAGACTTTGCTGGTTGCGGGGGCTGCGGCGGGAATGTCGGCGACTTTCGCCGCGCCGGTGGCTTCTGTGCTGCTAGCTGTGGAGCTGCTGCTGTTCGAGTGGAAGCCGCGGAGTCTAATCCCGGTGGCATTGGCGAGCGCGACGGCAGCGGTGCTGCGCCGATACTTACTCGGGTTCGGCCCGCTTTTTCCCGTTCCGGAGCATCCGCTCTTCATCGGCCCAAAGGGACTGTTGGGGTGCGTGCTGGTCGGCTTGCTGGCGGGAGGTTTATCGGCGCTGCTGACGATTTCTGTTTATGCGGCAGAAGATATGTTTCAGCACCTGCGCATTCACTGGATGTGGTGGCCCGCCATCGGGGGTCTTGCGATTGGACTGGGCGGCTTGATCTTTCCGCAAGCGCTTGGCGTTGGATACGACACGATCGGCGGACTGTTGCAAGGCAGCGTGACGACGCACGTAATTCTGGGCGTGCTGCTGGTGAAGTGGTTTATCTGGGCGGTCTCGCTAGGTTCCGGCACATCCGGTGGCGTGCTGGCTCCGCTCCTGATGATGGGCGGCGCGCTTGGCGGCCTGGAAGCGATGATTCTGCCTAATGAAGGCGCCGGCTTTTGGCCGCTGATCAGCATGGGCGCGGTGCTTGGCGGGACCATGCGCTCGCCGTTTACAAGCATCGTGTTTGCCTTTGAGCTTACGCATGACGGCAATGTATTTTTGCCGCTGCTGGTCGGCAGCATCGTTGCCCACGGCTTTACAGTGTTGGCGCTGAAACGTTCCATCCTGACGGAGAAGGTGGCGCGTCGCGGGTATCACCTGAGCCGCGAGTATTCGGTAGACCCTCTGGAGATCCTGTTTGTTCGCGAAGTGATGCGGACGAATGTTGCAGTGCTGGCCGCTACGAGCGCTATTGCCGAGGTGCAGCATTCGCTGCGCACCGACCATCGGCAAGCGCAAAGGCTCTTGCCCGTTGTCGACGGGGACGGGCAGTTGGTGGGTGTGCTGACGCGCGGAGACATACGCGAGCTGACGGCCAAAGGTGGAGATGCGCGGCGCGCGCTGCGAGAGGTAGTACGTGAAGAAACGCTCGCCGCGTATCCTGACGAACCGCTGCGCTCGGTCGTTTACCGCATGGCGGAGAAAGGGCTCACGCGTATGCCTGTCGTGGAGAGGGAAACGGGCCAATTTCTTGGCCTGGTTTCGCTCGACGATCTGCTCAAGGCACGCGCGCGGCATCTCGAAGAGGAGCGCCGCCGGGAGCGCACGATAAAGCTGACGTTTCTAATTCCCGGCGGAAGGATTCCCAAAAACCCTGCTCCCGTCGGATGAGGCGCTGTCGCATGCATCCCGAGTCCTCGCCGATCTAGCCTCTTGCAACGGGCGTGCGGCGGCACGCGCCTTGCATGCCGCGAAGTCATCCAAGAGGGTAACTGCAAAGCTGGCACAGAGAAACGTGATGATCTCGGAAGCGAAAGAGCAAACGAAGACGAGGCGGTGGTGGCCGCCGTCACAGCTGTTGGCCGCGCTGGTCAAGCAGCGCGAGGAGCAAGTGTTTCTCCTGGTGACGCTGCTGATCGGCGCGCTGGTCGGCCTGACGGTTGTGGCATTCATCGTTTTGACCGAGCGATTCGGCGCGCGAATCGATGCGGCCGTGGCTCCGGCTTGGCGGCGGCTGGTTGTTCCCATCGTAGGTTCACTATCGATGGGCTTTCTGCTGTACAGATATTTTCCGGACGCACGCGGTAGCGGTGTGCCGCAAACAAAAGCGGCCTTATTTGCACGTGGAGGGTACATTTCCCTTCGGACGGTGTTGGGAAAGTTTTTCTGCACTTCCGCGACGCTTGCCAGCGGCATTCCGCTAGGACGCGAAGGCCCCTCGGTGCAAGTGGGCGCGGGCATCGCCTCGCTGCTGGGACGCTGGCTCAGGCTCAGCCCTGAGAAGGTAAAGGCGCTCATTCCGGTGGGTGCGGCGGCCGCGGTTGCCGCGGCTTTCAACACGCCACTGGCGGCAGTGCTGTTCGCGTTAGAAGAAGTTGTCGGCGATTTGCATGCCCCGGTGCTGGGTTCCGTGGTACTGGCCTCCGCGACTTCCTGGGCCATGCTGCGATTGCTTTTGGGCAACGATCCGCTGTTCAAGGTTCCGCAATATCAACTGGTCAGCCCAGCAGAGTTCTTGATTTATGCAGTCCTCGGATTACTGGGCGGCTTACTCTCTGTAGCGTTCACGAAGTCGCTGCTCAGGCTGCGTGAACGCTTTCTGCGGCTCCCGCGAAAAACAATGTGGTTCCAGCCAGCCATCGGCGGAGTGGCTGTCGGAATCATGGGCTGGTTCGTGCCTCAAACTCTGGGGGTGGGCTACAGCTACGTCGGGCGAGTGCTGAATGGCGGCATGGCTCTCAGGTTGATGGTTCTGCTGCTGGTGCTCAAACTTATTGGGGTGGTCGCCAGCTACGCCTCTGGAAACGCGGGCGGCATCTTCGGGCCGGCGCTGTTTCTGGGAGCGATGCTAGGTGGAACCATCGGAGGAGTGGCGCACAATTTCTTTCCCGCACATGTGGCCAATGCCGGCGCCTATGCACTAGTCGGTATGGGAACAGCGTTCGCCGGCATTGTGCGTGCACCGATGACCTCCGTGGTCATGATTTTCGAAACGACGCGGGACTATGCCGTCATCGTTCCGCTAATGATTTCCAATTTGGTTAGTTTCTTTATTTCGTCACGCCTCCAACCTCAGCCCATCTACGAACTTCTTGCCTACCAGGAGGGGATCCACTTGCCGAAGGCAGAATCCCGCATTGGTTCGGGGCAGCGGCGCGTGATTAACGCTATCCGCCCCGCTGACCAAATGCTGAGGGTAGAAATGACGACGCAAGAAGCGCTTGAGAAAATGCGCGCAAACTCGCTGCAAGCGTGCCCTGTAGGTAATGAACGAGGTGTCGTCGGCATCGTGAGCATGGCCGCGTTGGAAAAGGCCACTGCTGATGGACTCCCGAATTCCAAGCTGATGGATTTGATCGAAGACAAGGAGTTCCCACATTTGCATTCGGATCAGTCGCTTACGGTCGCACTGGAGCGCATGGGTGCGGCGGGTTTGGATGCGTTGCCGGTGGTCAGCCGCGCCGATGTGCATAAATTGGAGGGGATTGTCGCGCTGCAGGATGTACTGAAATTCTATGGCTTTGCTGCGCAAAACACCGACCAT
>Ga0209526_10000532_pt1 | contig 24856 bp, 26 predicted proteins | sample JacPinW_OM2H0_M1_FD_188566 | JGI IMG/M metagenome (GOLD analysis project Ga0209526, IMG submission 188566) | Forest soil microbial communities from Algoma, Ontario, Canada - Jack Pine, Ontario site 1_JW_OM2H0_M1 (SPAdes) (version 2) | ecosystem: Environmental > Terrestrial > Soil > Boreal... | reverse complement strand
GGAAAATCACCTTGCCGGGGCCGCTCCTCGTTACCGTGCAGAATACGCTTTACCGCAACTGGGGGAAGAGGGTCGGAGCTGTTGAGATGGGAGCGTTCCTTTCGACATTGGTGGTGGTCTTGCTTACTCGCGGAAGGGGCGTAATATTCGCTCTCTCCTTGGCTGGTTTGCTTTGTCTTGTGGGGATGCTGCTTGTATGGGCCGTTTTCATCAATCCTATCAACATCCGAGTGCGTGCATCGACCTCCGAATCCCTTTCGTTCGACTGGGCCTCGTTGCGTGATCGCTGGCATCGTTTACACGAAATCCGCGCGATACTTGCTATTGCAGGGCTCAGCGCACTGATTTCGGCTGTGCTTTTGGACTGTTCTAGGTAACTGGACGAGAAGACGCTGCCCGTTCACGCTCGCTGGTTCACGACCTCCTACCCGATGTCAGACACTATCCGCTCGGACCCTGCGAGTTCTGCGGAGCAGAGTGTTGGAAAAGAGCGAGAGTTGTACTTGACAGCCCTGCCTCGTCGAATTGTCGTCGGAACACTGTCGAGATGCCGACATCATCGGCTCACAAACTCACTGGGCAATTGCGGTGTCCCAGCTAATCGCTTCATGGAGATGAAGATATTTCACAACGAAGTAGGGCCAACGTTGGAATAAAAGGTGCTCATCCTGCAGTCGATGTGACAGGAGGACAAATATGGCAACCGCAGCTGTAATCCGAACCGACGATCAAATTCAGATGGATGTGCTGGAAGAGTTGAAATGGGACGCACGCGTCCAACCCAATGAGATCGGCATCGCCGTTAAGGACGGGATCGTCACACTGTTGGGCTGGGTTGACTCCTATACCAAGCGGTGGGCCGCTGAGGAAGCTGCCCACCGCGTCCGCGGCGTGAAGGCCGTGGTCAATGACATCGAAGTTCGGCTACCCGTGACGTCTGAACGCAACGACACCGATATTGCCGCGGCCGCAGTTCGCGCGCTGGAGTGGGATGCATTCGTGCCCGTCGAGAAACTCGACGTCACGGTATCCAAGGGCTGGGTCACTCTCCAGGGTGAAGTCGAGTGGCAGTATCAGAAGCAAGACGCAGAGCGAGTCGTCCGCCGGCTGTCGGGCGTCAAAGGAGTGGTCAATCTGATTAATGTCAAGCCCCGTGTGACGCCGTCGGAAATCAAGCAAAAGATTGAGCAGGCGCTGCTGCGCAGCGTGGAAACCGACGCAAAGCGGATCAAGGTTGAGACGCAGGGGAGCAAGGTCATTCTGACGGGAACGGTACGCTCGTGGGCGGAAAAGGAAGACGCGGAGCGCGCCGCGTGGTCAGCGCCGGGAGTCACCTCGGTGGATAACCGCATCACGATCTCTCCCTAGGGAGAAACAGATGACGAAAACATGTCGAGACATTATGACTAAGGACCCGTTCTGCTGCGTGCCGAAAGACAGCGCTCAGTGTGTCGCGCAGTTGATGAGAGATCGGGATGTAGGTGCAGTTCCCATATGCGAGAGTCACGAAACGAAGCGACTCATAGGCATGGTTACGGACCGAGATCTGGCCCTGAGAATCGTCGCTGCAGGCTGCGATCCTAAGGCCACATGCGTCGGTGACGTGATGACCCGAGAAGTGCTCTCTTGCCGGCCGGAAGACGATCTGCAGAAGGCGTTGGAATTAATGGAGCGACGCCAGATGAGGCGCATTCCGATCGTGGATCACCAAAATCGCATCGTGGGCATCATCGCTCAGGCTGATATTGCGACTCGATTGAAGAATCCGCAAATGATCAGCGAGGTTATAGAAGTCATCTCCACGCCAAGGACGATGGCTGCGTAAAAGCTACCGGGCTGCCGGTAAAAACCAAAGTACGTCGGCAGCTATGCAAGCTGGAGGATTATCCGAACGGCAACTCCATTTGCCGTGGAACCAAAGGCTGCTCGCCTTGACAATCGACACGAAGGGAGAACATGTATGGCAACCGCAGCTATCATCCGAAGCGACGAGCAAATCCAGAATGATGTGATGCTCGAATTGAAGTGGGATCCACGCATACTTCCCAGTGAGATTGGGGTGGCTGTCAAGGAGCGAATGGTCACACTTATGGGCTCTGTGGATTCCTATACGAAGCGCTGGGCTGCTGAGGCAGCGGCCCTCCGAGTCCGCGGTGTGAAAGCCGTGGTTAATGAAATTGAGGTTAAGCTGCCGGTCGCCGAAGAGCGTAGCGATGAAGATATCGCCTCCGCCGCAATTCAAGCGCTGGCCTGGGATTCGGCCGTGCCAGCGGACAAGATCAGAGTGACTGTCGCAAAGGGTTGGGTGACTCTTCATGGCGAGGTCGAGTGGCAATACCAGAAGGAAGAAGCCGAGAAGGTTGTCCGCAGTTTGACAGGCGTCAGAGGTGTGATCAATTCGATCAACGTAAATCCTCAGGTGGCGCCGTCGGAAATAAGGCAAAAGATCGAGCACGCGCTGCTGCGTAGTGTCTTATGCGATGTTAAGCGGACAAGTATAGAAGTAGAAGGAAGCAAGGTCATCCTGAAAGGAACGGTGCGCTCTTGGGCGGAGAAAGAAGAGGCGGAGCGTGCCGCATGGTCCGCACCGGGGGTTACCTCGGTCGACAACCGCATTTTAATCTCTTCGTAGACCTCGCCGTCGAGTGGGTGATTCGGCTCCGGTTCGCGAGATGGTTCTGAATACTGTCTTCTGTTATAGCGGCAACGGCAATCTACACCAGGCGGTGTGACAGATGTCGGTCAAATGCCGGCACGGTGGCGAGTCATTAGAAAAGATGTTGAGTCGCTGTGAGACGAGGAAAGGCGAGTAATGGCTGGAGGCAGTTCCTGCGCAGTGTTCGAGGCGTATCCCTCTACCAAAGTGGTCGAAGTCTCTATGAAGTGTTGGCCTAGCTCGTGCGCGATGTTGATCCGGAATGAATGCCTTGAGCGAAGTCATATTCCCTTTTCGAGATCGAACAGAAGCAGGCCGCCGGCTCGCACAAAAGCTTCGCGAGTACGCCAATCGCGAGGATGTAGTTGTACTCGCCTTGCCGCGAGGTGGTGTTCCCGTGGGGTTTGAGGTGGCCAGGGCCCTGAATGCACCTTTGGATGTTTTCGTAGTGCGCAAGCTCGGAGTGCCGGGGCACGAGGAATTTGCCATGGGTGCCATCGCTTCAGACGGCGTACGGGTACTAAATGCGGATGTTGTAGACGGGCTCGGTATTCCGGAAGCGGTGATTGACCGTGTAGCAGAGAGAGAAACGCGCGAGCTGGAGCGCCGAGAACACGAATATCGCGGCGATCGTCCCGCTGTCGATGTGCGTGGGCACACGGTGATCCTGGTCGATGACGGTCTTGCGACGGGTTCGTCGATGCGTGTTGCGGCCATGGCGCTGAGAAAGAAACAACCAGCGCATCTCGTAGTTGCCGTGCCCGTGGGCTCGCCCGAAACCTGTGCGGAGTTTGAGATGGTCGTCGATAAAGTCGTCTGCGCCGCAACACCTGAACCATTTTGGGCAGTCGGCCAATGGTATGGAGACTTTTCGCAAACGACCGACGAAGAAGTACGCGATTTGCTGAGGCGGGCCGCAGGCTTTGCGAAGCACAGAGCGGCCTAAAGGGAAGGAAGCACGTCGGTGTCAGAAGAAATGCGGCTAGAGGCTCGGGCAATCCGGGAAAACGCGCAGAGGGTGACGGGTGCGCGACAAGACTACGATTCGCTGATGGAATTGATTGGCGATTCGCGGTTTGTGCTTTTGGGCGAAGCCTCGCATGGAACGCACGATTTTTACGACACGCGGGCACAGATCACGGAATGGCTGATCCAGGAAAAAGGTTTTTCGGCAGTCGCTGTCGAGGCGGACTGGCCAGATGCGTACCGTGCGAACCGCTACGTACAAGGGCGCTCAAGCGATGGCCAGGCGATCGAAGCACTGGATTCGTTCAGACGCTTTCCGACGTGGATGTGGCGTAACACCGACGTGGTGGAATTCATAGCCTGGCTGCGAGAGTTCAATGACGCGTTGCCGAAGGGCAAGAGGAAAGTTGGCTTCTACGGTCTCGATCTCTATAGCTTGCACGCCTCCGCTCGAGCGGTGCTCGACTTCTTAGACAAGGTCGACCCTGAAGCCGCGCGGCGTGCACGCTATCGTTACTCGTGTTTCGAACACTTTGGCGAGGACACGCAAGCTTATGGATATGCCGCCAGATTTGGCTTGAGCAAGAGTTGCGAGGATGAGGTCGTCGGCCAACTGGTGGAAATGCGGAAGCGTGCGGCGGACTTGGCGAGTCGCGATGGACACGTGGACCCGGATGATTTCTTCATGGCCGAGCAAAATGCGCGCTTGGTGAAGAACGCGGAACGCTATTACCGATCCATGTTTGAAAGCCGAATCGAATCCTGGAACCTTCGGGACCAACACATGGTCGAGACGCTGGACGCCCTTACGGAGCATCTGGGTGGTTCGTCAGCGAAGATCGTGGTGTGGGCCCACAATTCGCATTTGGGAGATGCACGGGCAACACAACTGGAGCAGTCCGGAGAGTTGAACGTAGGGCAATTGGTGCGCGAACGGCATGGGGAGAATGCGGTGCTTGTCGGATTTACAACCTACACCGGAACGGTGACGGCGGCGTCAGACTGGGACGGCCCTACGGAACGAAAAGGAGTGCGCCCCGCACTCAGCGAAAGTTACGAAGCTCTTTTCCATGAGACTGGCACGCCCAGCTTCTTGCTGAATTTGCGGGGTGCGAATTGGCTCTCCGGAGTCTTGGATCCGCAGCGGCTGGAACGGGCGATCGGCGTGATTTATCTGCCGGAATCGGAACGAGTAAGCCACTATTTTTATGCGCGGCTGGCGGAGCAGTTCGACGCAGTGATCCACCTGGATCAAACACGTGCGGTGGAACCGTTGGAGCGAACGTCGCAATGGGAGACGGGGGATGTGCCCGAGACATTCCCATTTGCCGTATGAGGGCCGCAAACCTCAGGGAACCAGAGCGACCGAACAGGTACAGCATTCAAAAAGGATTTTGCAATGACGAAAATAGAAGAAAGCCGAAGAGCACAAAATCTGCCCCGGGAAAGAGAGGTCCAAATTCCTGCGGGTCGGGTAATGCTACGGGGCGATCTAGTCGTTCCGTTTTCTGCTAATGGTGTCGTCTTATTTGCTCATGGAAGTGGCAGCAGTCGGCAGAGTCCCCGAAACCGCTATGTCGCACGAGTTTGGCAACGGACTGGCCTGGCAACGCTCTTGATGGATTTGCTCACTCCCGATGAAGACGCTCTGGATGCTCAGACGGCAGCGTTGCGTTTCGACATTGAATTGCTTGCAGGCCGCCTGCTTGAAGCTACGTCATGGGTGGAGAATCAACAACAGACGGCGCACCTACCGATCGGTTATTTCGGTGCGAGCACCGGGGCGGCGGCAGCTCTGGTTGCCGCTGCGAAGCACCCCAATTCCGTGACAACCGTAGTCACGCGCCGGCCCGATCTAGCCGGAGAAGCCCTGCGACACGTGGCTGCACCTACATTGCTCATTGTCGATGAGAAGGACTCGCTGGTGCTCGAATTCAACCGCAAAGCCTTGGCTGAGTTATCGGGGGAAAAGAAGCTCGAAATAGTACCCGGTGCTACACACCTCTTTGGAGAACCCGGGGCACTGGAGGCGGTAGCTCAACTTGCGAAGAACTGGTTCATTCTTTATCTCGGTCGCGCAAACCAGCGCACGCGGACAGCGTAGCGACAGGGAACCGTACTTCAAAAACGGAAAGAAGTTCGACTCGGGGCGGTACTGAAGAAAAATGCTCAATCGCTACACCATCGTGAACTTGAATTCGCCCTCTCGCGGGGCAATGCAATGGTTCTTGCATCTGGGTGGCTTAGGGCTGATACCGCTGGGGCTTCTCGACGGGTCGCTTTTTCCGATCCTCCCCGGCAGCATGGATATCGCGACGATCCTTTTGGCGGCGCACGATAAGAAGCTATGGTTTTACTATGCCGCCATGGCGACCGCAGGTTCGGTGCTAGGGGGCTTCCGGCGAGACTCGAAAGTCGCGCTTTTCACGATATTCTTTCAACGACATTCTGTCCATCCTCAGATGTTAGTCAATTTATCCCAAGGCTGACGTCAGACTGGCTGATGGTTCAAATGTGAAGTCCTTCGACTTGCCGGGAGAGAACTGAAACGCGGGGCCCTACTGGACTTCGGACGGCAAGGCCGTGCAGTATTCGCTCATCCAAGAGGGAATCGGCAACATCTGGCAGCAGCCGATAAACGGGGGCTCACTTACGAAATTGACCCGTTTTACCTCTGCCGAAATTTTCGATTTCAACTGGTCGGTAGATCGCGCCCAGCTCTTTCTTTCGCGCGGTGGCATCACTTCAGACGTGGTTCTGCTGACTAAGATCGATTGATCGCGCTAACACCGCAACTAGGGTTGTTCGCAGTGCTATCTATTTGATCCACGACCCTTCTAGATAGATTTCCTCACTTGACCTTGTTATATGAAGCTGTGGGGAGGGCGGGAGCAGCTGCTCGAATCCGTAACCTCCTGCGTGGCAGGCGGGCGATGCGGAAACCTATTCTTGTCGTTCGGGATTGTGAGGGGCTTTCAGAATTTATTGGGGCAGAATAGTTTCTCGTTGCAGAGGGCCGCAATGCACCGAAGACACTCTTGTCCTTCCATTCCGATTTGAACTTTCATCGCAAGCGGCAGCGTAACCCTACATGGCGAGCACTCCTTTAGAATTAGCCCGCGGCCAGGTAGCGATGCACTAGAGTGACGGCCATGGCGCCTTCGCCAACGGCGGAGGCGCAGCGCTTCACGGATCCGTGGCGAACATCGCCAGCGGCAAACAAACCGGGCATATTTGTTTCGAGAAAATAGGGCTCGCGATCGAGCGGCCAGTTTTTGATGACCTTTCCGTGGCGGCGCAGATCTACTCCGGTCAGCAGGTAGCCGCCTTCGTCGCGTTGAATTCCCGCCCACAAGGCCCAGTCCGTGCGAGGAACTCCTCCAATGCAGACAAACAACCAGCGCGTGGGAAGTTTCTGCGATTTAGACGTGAGCAGATTCGTGAGCGTGATCGCTTGCAAGCAAGTATCACCCTCGAGCGCGGTAACGACCGTGTTGGTCAGCACCTCAATCCGCTTGTGCGAATAAATTCGATCGATGAGATACGCCGACACCGTGGATTTGAGCGAATCTTCGCGGACAACAAGTGTCACTTTGCTCGCAACGTTGGCGAACTGCAGCGAAGCCTGCGCCGCGGAATTACCGCCGCCCACGAAGAAGACATGCTCGCTGCGACACAGCATCGCTTCGCTGGCGCCGGCACCGTAGTAAACTCCAGCGCCAAAGAATTTCTCCTCGTTGGGCAATCCCAGCCGCCGGTAGTCCACGCCCGTTGCGCAGATCGAAGCGCGTGCTACGATCTTCGTTCCATCGGCGAGATGGCCAACGCGCTTGCCGGCTACAAATTCGCCGCTCACGCCTTCGCGTGCCAGCAAGATCTCCGCGCCAAAACGAACTGCTTGCTCGCGCGCACGTTCGGCAAGGTCCGCGCCGCTGATGCCCGTCGGAAAACCAAGATAGTTTTCGATTTTCGGGCTGCTGGCGGCTTGTCCGCCAATGGCCCAGCGTTCGACTACCACAGTCTTCAGCCCTTCGGAAGCGCCATAGACAGCGGCGCTCAGCCCCGCGGGCCCGGCTCCGTAAATCGCCAGATCGTATTCAGACCGCGAGGGATCATGGAACCAGCCCAATTTTTCGATGATCTGACGGATGGTCGGGTTCTCCATACGCGTGCCATCCGGGAAAATGCACACGGGAAGCCTGGCATCGTCGGAGTTGCTCAGACCGATAGGTCGCGCCACTTCGTCGCTGTTTACTTCCACCCAATCAAATTTGATATCGCAGCGATGCAGAAAATCCCGGATGGCGTACGCTTGGGACGATCCGGTCCTCCCATAAACGGTTACGTGCGGAGAGGAATCAGCGGTCGTTTGATCGGCCATGGCTCACCTTAGCGCGCCGAAAGTATACGGGCGCGGGGAATCCGTCAAGATGGATGAGCCTATAGTCGCTTACACTGCCGCAACTTTCACGACTACTTTGCGAGCCGCGAGCGATATCATCAGCCGCGCGGTGCCGCTGAAAATCATGCTGAGCCCAACCAGCGTTCCGATTACCCAGAGCGCGCTAAGCGGCCAGGTTCTCCAGATCAGGAAAGCTAGAATGAGGCTGACAATACTGTCGAAGAAAAGCCAGCCGGAGCCAGGCAAAGGCCGCAGCCTGATGGCCAGGACGAATTCCAGAATCGCTTCCACGAGAAGATAAATTGCAAGGCCGAAGGTCAGTGAAGCGAGACCCAGCACTGGATTCCACAACAGGTAGACCCCCGTCGCGATGTATACCAGGCCTAGCAGCAATTCCCAGAATAGTGTGGCCTTCTCATGTGCCTGCCAGCCATAGACGATGTGCGCTACTCCGCTGAAAAGCAGCATCCATCCGACAAAAATTGTAACGCCCAGACCGGCAATGGGCGGCAGGATCATGGCGAAGACGCCAGCAATAATCAGCAAGATGCTGAGGGCGATGGTCCAGTTGAAGATTTTCTTGATTGAGCCCGCAAGCTGCGTGGATGTGGCACTCATGTTGATTCCTCCTGTCACTACGTTCGAAATTCAACCATGCAAACAAGCCCGTGACCATGGCCCGCGTGGAAAAGTCTCCCTAGTCGGATGCCGTAGCCACTGGTAAATACGTTTGTTGCATGAAAATATTGGCTGCAACCACCTTACCCGCCGCATCACGAATTTTCAGCGGCTGTCCGGAGTTAGGATCGATAAGGTCGACGCGAATATTCCTCTCCGGTCCTCCGGACGAAGGATTCGACGACACGTAGGAAATCACGTAGCGAATACGCAGGTTTTCCATGATGTCGTCGTAAATAGCGGGCGCTGCCGAGTCCGCTTCCAGTGCGTAGATGCGGCCACCGGAGGTGCGCGCAAGGGTCTCCAGTCTTTTCTGCGCCGTGGACCAATCGATCCGCGAAAACGGCGCGTCGCTGCCAAATTCGGACACTTCGCGATGCACCAGGCCCGCGAGCTCAATCGCATAAATAGGAATGCCGGCAGTGCGCACGGCCTCCACAGCCTGACCAAAATTCGTCTTACTGAACGTATCCAGCCCGGTGGAGATAAGCACGATCGCGCGGCGTCCAGTCACAGTTCGCAGGCCGTTCAAGCAATCCACAAGCGCGTCGTACAAATTAACTTCTGAACTCTCCGGCGTTCCCAAGTGGTCCAGTGCCTTGTAGAAGGCCTCGGAGCCCGGCGCGAAGTCGGCGACCTCTTCGAGCTTCCCCGAATACTTGAAAACAGCGGAGCGATCGCGATTCGTCAAAACCTCACCAAGGTGCCGCCCTAGCATAGGCCCTTCGTAGGCGAGTTCCCGGTTGAACTCGTGAAACCTCCCGCCGTATTCCACGAGCAATGCCACGGTTACAGGAGCATGCTCGATGTCGACGTTCACGTTCTGTTGACGCACGCCGTCTTCAAAAACCGCGAAATTCTCCCGGCGAATATTCGGCAAAAAATATCCGTTGGGATCTTCGACATGGATCTTTAGGGTTACGCGTCGCGTAACTGGAACGAAGACCACTTCAGATTCTTGTGGGCCGGACTTTCCCGTAAACAAAGGGACGGCCGGGCGGGCCGGAACAACGACGTCCCCCGACTGCCCGAGCTCTGCAGCCGCTGGCTGCTGCTGCCCACGGGCCGTCGCTACCGAAGCGGCCACCAGGAAAATGACGCTCATGAAAAACGTCACGTGGATGAGATCTTTTTTCTTCATAGGCACCTGCCGCAGCAAATGTTCGAAAACGCTCACATATCCGTCGCTGGAGGCACGTAGACTCTCGATGCCGCAATCAGTTCCACCGAGGACATCTCCGATCTGACTTTCACCCGCACCAACCCGCCTTTCTTCTCCGGCTTGGGAATGAAAGTGAGAAGGTACTGGTGGTTCAACCGGCGCATCAGATCCTGCAGATACGGAGCGAACGACACCGCGGTCTGGTAGCCCAGGAAATAGGCTTCGCCACCGGTTTCATCGGCAACCTGGGAAAGATAATTCTGGCCCCAGTAAGCGCGGTAATAGCTGCGCGCATAGTGTCCAACACCAGATGCGTAGATCGCGTGCACGATCGCTCCCGCTTTTTGCGCGTCCTCAATGGCGGTGTCCACGTATGGATTCGCAGGACCGGAGCCTCCGAACTGGTCGATACCGTCGGAGATCACCAGGATTTCGCGGCGCAGCGGTGCGACCGGCCAACGCTTGATCAAATCCGAAATCGAAAGATAAATGCTCGAGAACGCTCCTCCGTTGCCGATAGGCAATCTGAGCCCGCTGGCCGCAGCCGCGTGGTCGGCGGTCAGATTTTGCGTGATGTCCACTGTCCCGTCGCGCATGTAGCCCACGCCAATAAGTGTTGTTTCCGGTTGCAGCGCGATGAACGCCCTTATGTCGTCAAACTGAGACCCTATCGAGGGGCTGGAGGCATCATCAATAAGGATGAAGAATTCTAGACCGGCGTGGTCGCCAATGAGTGGAATCCAATCCACCACCTGCAGCTTTTCCCGCCCTTCGTAAACTTGCACTTCATTTGGCGCGATCACCGGAATCTCGGCACCATGGCGCGCTTCCGCGGTCACCACCATGTGAACTGGCGGAGCAGCCGGCGAAACAGAATCGTGTCCCTCAGCTCTTTGTGAAGCGACGACAAATGCGAAAGCCACAAACAGGAAGACTTGGGCCAGCTTTTTATTCGGCATGGATTTGCCCTCTCTTTGGGTGGTATCCGGGATATCCGGTCGTTCTCCGTACTCAGTTCTTGCGATTGGTAACTGACGAACGGGCCTAGGAAAAACCTCGAAGAATCTGCACCGTCTCATACGTCCAGCGGCGAAAGTCTTTTGAGCGAACGATCGAGTAAGCGTGAATCGACTCCGGAGACTCCTCGACGGCAGCCGACTTGGGCAACAGCAGTTCGAGAATTCCCTGATCCAGTATTGCCAGGGTGCGCTCCGGATCGACTTCGACCGGCAGCGCAATGCTGCGAAAGATTTGGTTGGAACAACGTTCGGAATAGATAAGGTTGCGCCCATTACCTGGCGCTACGGATTCCCGCTGACCGGCGATCGACACCGCGCGTGGCTCGACGCTTACGGCGATACAGTCAGCGGGAACTCCTGGCACCTCGGCAAGTACGAAGAGGGCATCGTTGGTTTCATACATGGCGATATGCGCGGCGTGCAGAAGTTCTTCTTCGGCACGAAACCAGTCCTGCTGATCCAACCCTGTTTTGCCTTCTCGCTTTTGAAAAAGTTCGTGGGCTCGCCTGGCGATGTTTTCGCGGACATGGTTTAAACGATCAAGCAACCCGTCCACACGTAGGCTTGTTGGCGCAGCCAGCTTTTGCACCGGCTGTTGCAGCGCAGGCGTATTTGTTTGCATGGAGCCTCCGCGAAATACAATCCCCAGCCGGGCGGTTCCAGGTCTTGGCGGGTTGCTTGGCCGCCCGGCTTCAGCGGAAAAAACATCAGAAACAGAAAACGGCGAAGTTACGGGTAACTCCTAGGCCCTCGCCGCCTTGGCTTTCTCACCGGTCTTGACTTCAATCTGTTTGGGAAGCGCAGATTCTTTCACCGGCGCAGTGATTTCCAGCACCCCGTTCTTGTACTCCGCCGAAACTTTTTGAACGTCGATGGTGTCCGGCAGGACGATCGTTCGCCGGAACCTCTGAAAGGCAAATTCCCGGTCCAGGTAATTCGCGTCTTTCTTCTCTTGCGACTGCTTATGTTCGCCCTGCACAGTCAGGTCATTCCCGTGCAGGTTCACTTCTATGTCTTTGGGGTCAATCCCTGGTAGGGGGATGCTCAGGTGATATTCCTTGTCCGCCGCATCCACCCAGGCCTCGATTGGTGGCACGGCAAACACTAAATCTCCTCCGCCCTGGCCCGCGCCCGCAGACGTGGACAGAAGACGACTGAGCAGCTGATCGAAGTTCTGACGAATATCGAACAATTCGTTCACTTGTGGTTCGCGCTTCAAAAGATTCAACATTTAGTTCTCCTTGGTATTCCAAATCTCAGCGCCCTCGCGCTGGTTCTTCCAAAACGGATGACTCAAGCACCTGCCGCGCTGCTGAGCCCGATGGTGATGTGATTCTCGACAGACTGAACGCCGGGAGCAGCCCACGCCGCGCGCTCCGCCTCTTCCCTTTCGGACCAGGACCGCACCGTCCCGCGCAGAATCACTTTGTTGCCGCTGGTTTCCACGGTGATCCGATTGGCGTCGATCTCCGCGATGCGCTTAAGCGCCGCTTCGATAGCCGCTTTCACTTCCACCTTGCTTACCTGCGGCTTCACCTCGATCAGATTGCTCACGCCACGCACGCCTACCAGCTTGCGTACAGACTTTTCGGCTTCAACCTTCTGGAATTGCCATTCGACGGTTCCCTCAAGCGTTATCCAGCCCTTCGATATCTTCACCTTGATGCGATCCGCAGGCACTGAAACATTCCAACTCAGTGCGTTGAGGGCTGCGCGCGCAATGTCCTCATCACTGCGTTCGCTCGAGACGGGCAGCCGCACTTCCAATTCATTAACGATGGCTTTCACTCCAGACACCCGGGTCGCTGCTCGCTCCGCGGATATTTTTTGCCAATAACTCGACACATGCCCCGTCAGCGTCACAATCCCATCCTTTACCGCGACACCCACTTCCGCTGCGTTGATACTTGGCTCCCACAGCAATTCGCTTTCGATGCTCTTCCTGAGATCCAGATCGGTCATACACTCCTCCTTGCACCGCGATTATCAAGCTACCCTTGCTCACAGTTCGGCGCGGGCTGAGGCATCTCTCCCCGGCCGGCCAAAAGTGGGGGCAAGACCTTCGCCAATTCCTGCCGCGCTCGCCACGAGCGGGATTTCATCACCTTGGCGTTGACGCCAAGAAACCGCGCCGCCTCTCGCGTGGAGAGCGAACCGAAGTGCCGCAAGCAAAACGCCGACTGCAGCAGCGGTGTCAGCTGCGCAATACTGCTATTGATAAGGTGGCGTTTTTCCTTGAGGAAGACCGCCTGCTCGGGAGTCGGCCGCATATCCATCACTTGCACCTCGGCCAAAACTTCGTGACTCGGGTTGTAGTCGTCCAGAGACGACGTTGCATGGCGCCGTATCCTCCTGCGGCTCATCAACGCGGCATTCAGCACGATGCGTGTAAGCCAGGTCGAAAACCGCGACCTTCCCTGGAATCGCGATAGATTGCGGTATGCGGCAAGCAGTCCCTCCTGCACGGCATCTTCGGCGTCTTCGCTGTTTCCGAGCACCGACACGGCAACCTTGTGCAGCTGCGCGCGGCCAGTCATAAAAAGTGTTTCGAGCGCGGCGTTATCGCCGGCTAGCGCTTGCCCAATCAACTCGGCGTCTCTCTTCTGTTTTTCCGTAGGCACCGGCAATGCGTCGTCGGAAACGCGAACTTTTCGCGAGTAGGGCTTCAACATTTGCATGCCATTTGGCAAAACGTGCCGCCTGCTTGGAGGCTGGCGCCTTCCGCTTACACATCTCGCTGCGATTGCGCTCATTGTGTGCCCTCGGATTCTTGTTCTAAGACCCGGTTTGCCGACCTCGCGAGATGAGAGAGCAAGTCTTTGCCCAAAGGTGTTTTATTCGAAGCGTAGGTGCTAGACGTTGATAAATAAATAGCTTGAAGCCGATGTCAGCCGCAATTGCGCGTGAAGGGGCGCGGATGGTGACGACATGCCGACAATTGACCGTCAACGCTTTGCAAATTATGCGCTTGAGCAATCACGGCTCGGCAGAAATGTGTGCGACTGACGAGTCTTCGTCGAGATACCGACACTTTCTATCCTTAACACCCGCGTTTTCCCGGCAGTCCAAGTGCCAGCTATAGCTCTAAGTGATTGAGTCCCAGTGACCTGGCACACAAATCAAGAATTGATAGGGTTTGGAGTTCAAGATGCTCGCGAACACATACAACTAGCGGTGCTCCGTCACAGACTGCACTCACGCAGCAGCAACTCGGACGGAATCCGCAGCGCTTAAAGAAAAGAGGGGAACAACGATGCAACCAAGAATATTCGCCCGTTGTCTGGGTACACTGGCGGTCTTGTTGGCGATGTTGACGATTGCACGGCCTAGTGTTCAAGCTTCGCCGCAGGAAGACAACAAGGAAGTTTCCAAGTTACTGGAAGATATAAAGGTTCAAGCGGCGGCTCTCGACAAGGATTCCGACGAACTCGGGTCGTTTACCAGATCCAATGTGTCTTGGCAGGGTCATGCCACGGAATTGGAAACGATTAAGGATCGCATCAACGCCATCGGCAAGACCATCAGCCGATTGCAGCAGCTTCGTAGCAGCGCTTCGCCTTGGCAGGCGGAAGCTATCGATCGCATCATTCCGGTGGCACAGAAGTTGGCCTCCAACACCACCGCCGCGATTGAGCACCTGGATAAGAACCCACTTCGCCTCAACACGCCGGAGTACCAGCAATACCTGAAATCCAATGCGGAAGCCGCTTCGCAACTGGCCTCCATGGTAAAGGAGTTTGTGGATTACGGTAAGACGCGAACCTCCCTGGAAGCATACGAGCGGAAACTGGAACTGCCCAACAAGTAAGGCTCTCTACGGCTCAAAGTACCCAAACGCATGGCAAAGCCACGAACGCGAATCGCTTTCGTGGCTTTCGCTATTACTGCTCTACTTCGAGGTTCGGCGCATCGAGAGCGTCTCCAATTGCAGTCAGCAGCGCATCTCCACCGAATGGTTTCCCGAAGACCGCGACTGCGCCGTTTTCCATGGCTCTGCCTCGCACTCGATCATCGTAAGCGCTCACCATGATGATCGGAAACGAATGGCCTATGCGGTCCAGGATATGTTGCAGATCCAGTCCATTCATTCCGGGTAGCCGAAAATCAATCACTGCACAGTCTGGTTGCTGCGACAAACACACCTTCAGAAACGCCTCGGCTGAGCCGAAGACTTCACATTGGTAACCTGCGGACAAAAGTAGTCCGCAGATGGAATGCCGAACGGCTTCGTCATCATCAACGACCGCGATTTTTGGGACGCTCTCCGTATACCTCATGCCACTTTTTACGTGCGGAACTCAATTGGAGCCGACTTGAAAAGAACAAAGCCAATTTGTTCTATTTTGCTCTTGGCAGTCAAACCTGTGAATCACACAAAGGTATGCGTACCCCTATACCAAAGTCTTATAGGGGTCGCGGTTGATAAATACTGGCCTACCTATTCTCGCGTAGGGTAAATTTGGATCACAAATCCATTTCATGCTGGGGAAATCGTTCGATTCCCCTGTTGCAAAATTCGCGTCAAAGCCAGACTATCCACAAGTACCCTACCGTTACAGATCTTTTCAGTTGGAAGGCTCAATTCGTTGGTCTAGGATTCACTCCATAGTGAACGCTGCTGACGGCCACTTGTCCCCTCATAGACGATCTTTCTTGTGAGTATCGATTTTGCGGCGAAGGGCAGTGGGGGCGGTAGCAAGTTTTAAAGGAGCGCCCATGAACCATTCCGCTGCTGACAATCAAACCCCAATCAAGTTCGCGGGGTCGGAACTTGGCCTCAAGCACTACATTTGCGACTTTTCTTGCGAAGTGTTTCTAAAAGAACTTCGTGAGCGGCGTCCCGCAACCTACAAAGCAATATCTGTTAGTTACCTGCAATGAGCGCTGGGACCGGCCTAGTAACCGACGAGATAAAACGCCTGAATGGTTGCATCAACGACCTGGCAACTATTCTCACGCTTCCCGCCATCTGGTTCGGGTGTGAAAAATTGCAAGTACTAGAATCCCTGCTGGAAGCGTTACTCGGCATATTGCGTCTCGATTTTGCGTTTGCGAGGGCGAGTGCGAATCGCGACAGTGCGCCGATCGAGATTGTTCGTTTGCCGCAACGGCGCAGTCCAGGCATTCGCGCGCAGCACATCGGTCGAGCGCTCGATCCATACCTGACGCGGGAACTTCCCTCGTCCTCGTTAGTCATCCCCAACCCGGTCGGAGATGGTGACATTAATGTCGCGTTCTTCAGGCTGGGTCTGCTGGATGAAACAGGAATCCTGGTGGCCGGCTCGGCACGCCCCGAGTTTCCTACCAAAACCGATATGCTTCTGTTGAGAGTGGCCGTAAATCAGGCTGCGGTCAGCTTGCAGGAAGCCGGGCTATTTGAAGAACACAGGCGGACTGCCGCGGAGCTTGAACAGCGCGTTGCCGAACGCACCTTGGAATACCGCACTCTGTTCGATTCGATTGACGAAGGCTTTTGCACGATCGAAGTTCTCTTCGACGAAAATAGCAGGGCGATTGACTATCGTTTTCTGGACGTAAATCCGGCGTTCGGGAAACACACGGGAATTCGAGACGCCAAGGGCCGGAGAGTTCGCGAGATTATTCCCCATCTCGAAGAGCACTGGTTCGACTTTTTTGGCCAGATCGCGTTAACCGGAGAACCGGCGCGAGTTCAAAACCGGGTAGCGGAATTGCGGAGCTGGTATGACGTTTATGCCTTTCGTGTCGGAAACATGGAGGAACGGAAAGTTGCCGTGCTCTTCAGTGACATTACAGAACGCAAGATGGCCGAGGAAGCATTGCGCGCGAGTGAGGAACGCTTCCGACAAATGGTGGAAAACATCAGTGGCTACGTAATTTTCATGTTGGATCTCGACGGGCGGGTGATTACCTGGAACGCCGGCGCGGAGCGCATGAAGGGCTATTCGAGCCAGGAAATCCTGGGACGTCATTTCTCCGTCTTCTATGAATCACACGACGTTGAGAGGTGCAAGCCCCAGCGCGGACTAGAGCACGCCGCGGTCACAGGTCGTTCTGAAGACACGGGCTGGCGCGTTCGAAAGGATGGCTCTCGATTCTGGGCCAACGTAATCATTACGGCGTTGAGAGACAAAGCTGGCAACCTGCAGGGTTTTGCGAAAATCACCCAGGACATGACCGAACCCAAACAGGCTGAAGAAGCGCTACGCGCGAGTGAGGAACGCTTCCGAAGTTATTTCGAACTGGGATTGATCGGCGTGGCCATGACTTCGCCAACCAAGGGAATTCTCGAGATAAACGACGAGCTTTGCCGCATCCTGGGTTACCAGCGTGATGAATTGTTGAAGGCAAATTGGGCGGAGCTGACTCACCCTGATGATCTGGACGCCGACGTTGCACAATTCAACCGTGTCCTCGCCGGCGAGATGGACGGCTTCATCATGGACAAGCGCTGGATTCAGAAAGATGGCCGGCTCATCGACACAGTGATGTCGGCCAAATGTCTGCGGCGTGCGGATGGCTCGGTCGACTACTTCGTTGGATTGGTACTGGACATTACGGAACGGAAGCGCGCCGAGCACGAACTACACGTTGCGCAGGCCCAATTGGCTCATATCGCGCGAGTGAGCAGCATGGGAGAATTAGCGGCGTCCATCGCGCACGAAGTGAATCAACCTCTGGCGGCAATTGTCATGAACGGTGATGCCAGTTTGCGGTGGCTCAATCAAACTCCACCAAACGTGAACGAGGCTCGTGCCGCGATCAAACAGACCGTCAGTGAAGGACACCGCGCCAGCGAGGTCATTTCCAGAATCCGTGCCTTGATCAAAAAAGGACCGCGGCAAGTGACTGCCGTCAGTTTGAATCGCTTGATCGAAGAAGTGCTCGTTCTAACCCGCCAACAGGCCTCCGAGCAAGGTATAAAGGTGCGCATCGAACTGGCCGCGGAACTTCCGCCGGTTTCCGGCGACCCAATACAACTACAGCAGGTACTTGTGAACCTCATCCTGAACGCCATCGAAGCAACCAGTGCAGCGCGGAACGGTCCACAGGAAGTTTTTTTGTCTTCGCAACGCAAGGGTTCAAACGAAGTGGTGATTGCCATCCAGGATTCTGGAGGAGGAATTGATCCGCGGCACATGGATCAGTTGTTCCAGCCTTTCTTCACCACCAAAGCCACCGGTATGGGCATGGGGCTGGCCATCGGCAGGTCGATCATCGAAGCACACGGCGGTCGCCTTTGGGCCAATTCTAACGAGAGGAAAGGTGCTACCTTTAAGTTTTCTTTGCCAACGCAGAGCGCAGGTGCGACGTGATCGAGCAAGATGCCATCGTTTACGTGGTGGACGACGACTCCGCAGTCCGAACCTCAATGGATCGCCTCATCCGGTCCGTCGGGTTGAAGGTGCGTACCTTCACCACAGCGGACGAATTTCTGTGCACAACGCCTTCGGATAGCGCCGCCTGCCTGATTCTGGATGTGCGAATGCCCGGCATTAGCGGTCTCGATCTGCAAAACGAATTGATCCGGCGGGACAATCCGATGCCCGTCATTTTCATCACTGGTCATGGAGATATTCCCATGGCGGTGAGGGTGATGAAAGCCGGCGCGGTGGAGTTTCTCACCAAGCCTTTTCGCGATCAGGATTTGTTGGACATCATTCAACAAGCCATCGCACGCGATAGGGTGCGGCGCAACGAGCAGGCAGAGATCAAGGAATTGCGCGAGCGTTTCCGTTTACTGACACCCCGCGAACGCGAAGTCATGCAGTTTGTCGTGAAAGGCCTGCTGAACAAACAGATCGCTTCGAATCTCGGTACCAGCGAAACCACCATCAAAATGCAGCGCGGCAGCGTAATGCACAAGATGAAAGCGGAGTCGCTTCCGGAGCTTGTTCGAATGGCCGGTAAGGTGGGCTTGCCGAATTAACGAATGACTTGCCTACACTTCCGCGAAATCCAGCATGATCTCATCGACGTAACACCATCCCCAAGATTCACCGGGCTCAAGCGAGCGCATGATGGGATGTTTCGTCGCGTGAAAAGCATGGTGGCGTGTTTATTTTTCGACGCATCGCAGCAACCGACGTGACCGCACGTCATGCACAGACAAAGGTGCACCTAGGTATCCCCGATCTTCAGGCACTCCTCACAACCACGGCTGTGTGGCCTGACGTTGCGAATCGAACCCAGATGCGTGCAAGCTTCCATTCGCCCTTCTCTTCCGGAGTTCTTCCCGCGCGCCTACAGCGTGGGGATTCCGCGCCTCGGAGGTCCGAGCGGAAATTCCTGCTCAATTGCCAATAGCTCCTCTTCGGTAAGATGAAGCCGCGCCGCCCGGGCATTTTCTTCGGTATGCTGCGGATTTGACGCTTTCGGAATCGCAAAAACGGACGGGCGGTGAGTCAGAAAGCTCAAAGCCACCTGCCGCGGCGTTGCGTCGTGCGCACGCGATTTGTTTCAGCAATCGCCCGCCCGAAGAGTGCGCCCGGTCCGTAGTCATCAGCCTGCGCTCTGGAATTTGTCTTTGCATGGTTTGCCTCCGAAATCCACGCGGATTGCTGCATCACCTGGCGGCCTATCCACGGCAACTAGCGGTCCAAAAATTGCCAAAACTCACCGCCCATAAATACTTCTATGAGAGGACAGCAGTTAGAGACGGTTCCTGCAGTGAAGAATCCAGAATCGAAGAACGCGGCACATTCCATCGTCAAAATCCCGACAGCGCGTCGTCATGTTATCGGCCGCGAAATTCCAAGTCGCCGCATTTTGTCCAGCAACGTGGTGCGTTTGACCCCTAACAACATCGACGCTCCGTGCGGCCCTCCGATCACCCAATCGGTCTCCCGCAGCGTTCCCAGGATGTGTTCGCGCTCGGCTTCCGCGAGTGTCCGCGGCCTTAACTTGGCAGCGGCTCTGCCGCGATGCAATTCCTCCGGCGGAAGCCGAAGGGTCGCTTCGGTCGATAGGATAACGGAGCGCTCAATGAAGTTTTGCAGTTCGCGAATGTTGCCCGGCCAGGAATACTCGGTTAGCGCGTTCATGTCCCCGGCGTCAATATCGTCGATTTGCTTGCCGATGCGCTGGGCGTATTTTTTGGTGAAATGCCAGGCCAGCGTTGGGATGTCTTCCTTGCGATGCCGCAGCGCGGGAACTTCAATCGGGAACACGTTCAACCGGTAATAAAGGTCGCTGCGAAACTGGCTGTCCTCCACCATTTGACCCAGATCCCGGTTGGTTGCCGCCACCAGCCGGAAATCCACGTGAATGGTGCGCCGGCTGCCCAGCCTCTCCAATTCCTGTTCCTGCAAAACGCGGAGAAGCTTGGACTGCAGTTCCACGGGAATGTCCCCCACCTCATCCAGGAACAGCGTTCCTCGATTGGCCAATTCAAAGCGGCCGATCGTCTGGGCGACCGCCCCGGTGAAGGCTCCCCGCTCATGCCCGAAGAGCTCGCTCTCCAGCAACCCCTCGGGAATGGACGCGCAGTTGGTGCCCACAAAAACTCGGTCACGCCGCGCACTCAGCTGGTGGATGGTCTTGGCGATCAGTTCTTTTCCCGTGCCTGTTTCGCCGAGGATCAGAACCGTGGAGTCGGTTTTGGCGACAATCTCCACCTGATTAAGGACTCGCTGGAGACTGTGACTCCCTCCGATAATCTCCAACGAACACGGAATCTGGCGTGTTGCTCTAATCCCCAGTCCGTTGCTCCCATATTCTGCATGCAGGCTTTCCTGACTCATAATCGGTTCCACGATAGTAGCCATGTCGTCCTCCCTCGAATTTAACTCGCCGCCCGGGATTCGCCGCCTCATTTTCTCTGGTCACAAGACTAAAACCTCCAGTGCGGACACTCATTCCGAACTTCCCTAATCCATGTTTCCAAAAAACGGATTGAAACCGTGGTTATCCGACTTTGGCTGGGCTGATTCGATTCGCTGCTGCTGTTGCAATGGCAGGAGATGATGAATGTTTTATGAACGAATGTCGTTTCGGCTCGTCCAGAATACGGCCACGATCATCTCCGGAACGCCTCGCAGCTGTATCTGCGTGTGCCGCCAAGGTGCCACAACCGCAATCTAGCGTCTCTACGGAGGGGCACGCAATTATCCGTTGGGACAGAGTCCTAATACTTTTAGGAGGACTCCCTCTACCTATTCAGCAATGTCGAAGCGGCTAATCCGCCGCCTAGGTAATGCTCGTGATTGCGAACGTTCACGCGAAACGCTGTCCAGTGACTGTCGGAATACCGACGCTGTTCGTCGTGCGGAGAGGAAAGTTCAGACACGTGTAGTCGAAAAACCGTTGACTGTCACGGGTTTATTGTGAGAGGTGCAAACGCCATCGCAGTGGGTGCAAAAGTGCTCCTCGTCAGCGCGGGTTGCTACCCCATAAAGGAAACTGCATTCGATTCGCCGCGCTCATGTACAAACTATTCAACGTTCTCCTCGCGTCCGTCCTTGCTCTCTCGCTTGCGCTTCCATCCTATTCCGCGCAAGTTCCGCCTTCGTTTGCTCCCGAACAACTGGATCATCTGGTTTCGCGCATCGCTCTATATCCGGATCCGCTGCTCGCGCAAATCCTCACGGCTTCCACCTTTCCCGACCAGATCCCGGACGCCGCGCAGTGGGCCGACGAGCATCACTACCTCAAGGCTGAAGAACTCGCCAAGGCCATCGAAGACGACCATCTTCCCTGGGACCCAAGTGTCCAAGCGCTGCTGCCACTTCCTTCGGTTCTCGACATGATGGCTTCAGACATAGCATGGACTACCGAACTCGGCAACGCTGTTCTCGCCGAACGGTCCGAAGTTATGGATGCCGTCCAACGCATGCGCCGGAAGGCCAAGGAATACGGTTACCTTCGCTCCAACCAGTTCATCACCGTTTCCGCCGGATCGTACATCACCATTGAGCCGGTTAATCCTGACTTCATCGTCGTTCCCTCGTACGATCCGCTCATCGTCTATGCGCCGCCACCTCCTGGATTCTTTGTCGGCGGAGCCATCGTGTTTGGCTTCGGTGTCACCCTTGGCGCTTGGTTTCGGCCGTGGGGCTGGGGCGCGTGCCGTATCGGCTGGAGAGACCACGCCATTTTTATTAACAATGTCCGCTGGGAGCGTACTTGGGTGAATCGTGGCGTATACGTTCACCGTTACCCCGCCCTTCATCGCTACGTAGTCGCGAATCGCCTGGAACATCACGACCTGATCCGGCGCACGGCTGAGGAACGTGCTGCCGCTCGTGCTGGCCACATCTTTCACGAGACGCACCATCGCCGCTAGCCGTGTCCCTGGTTTCAGACGTGGCTGCTGTTTGTTTTGGTTATCGATTTTGTAGTTGAACTACATCACTTAGCTCTGTGAGGCACAAAAATGAAATCTCAAATTCCGAAAATCACTCTGGGACTCCTGGTTCTACTTCTTGTCGCGGAGCTCGCCGCAGTCGCAAAAATAGTGAGCGACTACGACCCTAGCGCGAGCTTCTCGCAGTACAAGACGTTCATGTGGATCAAAAAGCCACACATGGACGATCCACTTATGGATGACCGCATCATTAACGCCATCAACTCGGAGTTGACCGCGAAAGGCTGGACGCTAGTTACGGAAGGCGCCGACATTGGCGTGGCTGCCCACGTGGCCACAAGGAAGCAGCATAATCTGGAAACCTTTTATAACGGCTTTGGCGGTGGATGGGGTTGGCATCGCTGGGGAGGCGGCATGGGAATCGCCACCACGCGCGTGGAAACTTACACCGTCGGCACATTGGTCGTCGATCTTTTCGATTCACGCACAAAGCAACTTGTCCGGCGCGGCTGGGCCAGTGACGCTCTGCCCGACGATCCTAAGAAAGAAACCAAGAAACTCGACAAGGACATCGAAAAGTTGTTCAAGAACTTCCCCCCAAAGTGAACACCCCAAATGAGAGTGAGCGCACCCCGACTTCCCTCGGTCGTTGCGCGTTCACCAATTGGGTGTTTGTAATCACCAGGAACGAATCTACGAACCGGTTTCCGGGGTGGTCTCTCGCCAGGATGGATATCTTAAGGAAGGATTAGCGCTCACTTTTGCTGCCCTTACAAATCCCTATAAGTCTTCTCAGGCCGAAAGAGCGTTCGCGCTCTTCAGCCACTGCTCCATCTGATCGTGATTCACCACTCCCACCTGCTGCGTCACCACGTTGCCACCGAAAAACACCACGAAATTCGGTATGCCGCGCACATTGAATTGCCCGCCGAGTTGTGGATATTTTTCCGTATCCAGCTTCAACACCACTGCTTTGCCCGCCATGTCCGCCGCGGTTCGCGCGACCTCCGGAGCCGCCATGTGGCAAGGCCCGCACCAATCCGCCCAGAAATCCACCAGCACCGGCACCCGAACATTTTGTATGACTTCATCGAATAGCGCGTCGTCGACCGGCAGCGGTTCCGCGATCGGCGGCAGCGGCGATTTACAATTTCCGCAGCGACCGGTGCTGGCCAGAAATTTGGCGGGGATGCGGTTCTTCTGTCCGCAATGAGTGCAGGCCCGGATCACAGCCATACGAGACCTCCGTCAACAGCCATTAGATGCGTGAGGGTTTCTGAGGTCTACAGTAACAAATCACAACAGCAAATCGAATACGCGAAACGCGCGTTCCCACTCTTCCGTTGCAGGGTGTTTTGCGCGGGGATCGAGGATCTGAAAGGTCCGCGCCAGTGCCAGACTCAAACCGCCAGCGATCGCCGGCAAGTGCGCTTCCGTTTCTTCGCTATACGGCAAATCGATCTGCGGCTCGGGAACGTTGCCGCGCAAAATCCGTTCCAGGCCAATATCGAGATCGAGTGACTCAAACGCGTGAATGCTCTCCTGCAGTCCCTTGGTGACGGGAACGTCTCGCAACTCCACACGGATCCGCCCGTTCGCTTTTGCCGTATGCTGCGCGATCAACAGCAAATCGTCGATTTGTTGATCGACGAACTCGAAGTAGCGCTTGACATCTTCCTTGTCGATCTCCAGACCGGCGGCAACGCGGAAGAAGCGTTCGATCTGGTGTACCCCTTGGGCGTGCTTGTACGGTTTCAAGTTATGAACCGGTTGGAGTGCCGATCGAGGTGCACCTGTATCGCGATTCTGCATTTACTGGCCCCTGTGCGGCCATCCTGATCTAGCCGTCACGAAAGTGATTCACCCGCTGGCAGCTACTCGTCGATCCGCGCGGTACACGCCAGCGTGCCTTTTCCGCGGCACGTCAAGACCACATTGCCGGCGCCCGCGATGGCCACTTTGTGCCCAATATCGACAACGCCGTCGGTACCCGGACCGGCAACCACGCAAGCTGGCGGAGTCGGATTCCCGCTGTCGTCCGTGGCGCTGACGCAAGTCACTTCCACCGGTCCATCAACTGCGGCGGTCGTAGGATGACTCCCGTTGGTATCAGCACTCGCGGATACAGTCTTGGATGCTGCTTGCGTTTTGTGATTGCACCCAAGCAACAAAGCCAGCGAACCAACCGCCACCACAGAGAATATCTTCGGCATGATGTTCATAAGTCCTCCTCGAGACCGCGCAACGTCAACCATCCGCAAGAAGAGCTGCTGTCTCCTCTTGTCGCTGCGGTATCACTCGTCTCGGCACTTACGACATGCAAAACAAAGTCCAATCGACGCCATTTTGCAAGCTAGATCGCAGAAGTTTCGCCATTGAAAATGTGAGACTTACGAATAGTTTTGCCGCAGCGATGCAAATTCAAGCCTGCGTGTGACGTGTCGCTGTCGACCCGTTGACTCCCCGCTTCTTTGCAACGACTATCCACGAGCCGGAGCGCCGGTTACTGGCCGGGGAACACACATTCATAAAAAGTACGTCTGTGCGAATTACTTCAACCGCGGCACATGTGAAAATGATCTCTATATCCGTTTCTACAACGATCTCAGCTTGTCTAGTGTTTCTGTCGCCAGTTGCTTCGTCAGCTTTGCCGCGGGAAGCTCGCGAGAAAGGCACGCCGCTTGACCGG
>Ga0209526_10000531_pt1 | contig 24856 bp, 22 predicted proteins | sample JacPinW_OM2H0_M1_FD_188566 | JGI IMG/M metagenome (GOLD analysis project Ga0209526, IMG submission 188566) | Forest soil microbial communities from Algoma, Ontario, Canada - Jack Pine, Ontario site 1_JW_OM2H0_M1 (SPAdes) (version 2) | ecosystem: Environmental > Terrestrial > Soil > Boreal... | reverse complement strand
ATATGCACGGCGCGCACCGGCAGGCCGCGGAAGCCCGCGCCCAATTGGTAAGCGGCAGCCAACAAACTGGCCGAATCGGCGCCGCCGCTCAAGGCCACCACCAGCCCCGTGGCGCCGGCGGGAGCGTGGGCGTCAAGGACCGCGCGCAGGGACGCCGCGGAAAAGCTCATGGGGATTTGATGTTTCGCCCGCTACGCGTTCCGGAATACGCCGAACCCGCGCAGCCGTGCCTGGCGCAGCCGTGCCCCGCGCCGCCGTGCCTGGCGCCGCCGTGCCTGGCGCCGCCGTGCCTGGCGCCCGGTCACTGTCCCGCCGCCAGGCCGGGTCGGGCAGCGCCCGGTCGCTGCTGCTGACCGTGCTCGGCGAGTTCGCGCTGCCCTCCGGCGAGCCGTCATGGACGTCCACCCTGCTGCACGTCGCGGACGGGCTGGGGGTGGAGGAGAAGTCCACCCGCCAGGCCCTCACCCGGCTGGCGGGCGACGGCTGGATCGCCGCTGAACGGGTCGGCCGGCGGGCCCGCTGGCGGCTCACCCAGTCCGGGCGCGAGCTGCTCGCCGAGGGCGCCGCCCGGATCTACGCCTTCGGGCGCGACCGCGAGTCCTGGGACGGCCACTGGCTGGTGCTGACGGTGACCGTCCCGGAGACCAGGCGGGAGCTGCGCCATCAGCTCCGCACCCGGCTGACCTGGGCCGGTTTCGGGAGCCCGGCTCCCGGGGTCTGGGTCAGCCCGCACCCGGCCCGCGAAGGGGACGCCAAGGGTGTGGTCGAGCAGCTCGGCCTGGACGCGGCCGCCTTCTCTTTCAGCGGCCCGTACGCGGGCGTCGGCTCCGAGCGCACCCTGGTCGAGCAGGCCTGGCACCTCGGCGATCTCGCCGCGGGCTACGAGGACTTCCTCCAGGAGTTCGCGGGCCTGCGCCCCGGGCCCGGCGATCCCACGCTGCTCGCCCAGGTCCGCCTGGTACACGAGTGGCGGAAGTTCCCCATGCGTGACCCCGAACTCCCCCGTGAGCTGCTTCCCCCGGACTGGGTCGGCGTCCGTGCCGCCAACGTCTTCGCCGACCTGCACACCAGCTGGAACACCCAGGCCCAACACCACTGGGCCGCCCTGTCCACGCCGCCGCGACCTGACCGCTCAGCGCCACTGGGCAGTGGAAAATGAAGAGCAGTGAATGTTTTTGCCCTTGGAGGGGCAAAAACATTCACTGATAAGGGTTGTCCACAGATCAGAAGCGGACGTACTCGTAGTCGAAGGGCTGGCCGTTGATGCCGTTGCGGGGCGGGGCGACCCAGGCGGCGATCTTGCCGGGCTCATACACCGGCCGCATCAGGCTGCGCACGTGCGCCTTGTCGTCCGCGGTGGGCAGCCACCGCCCGCGGCCGGCTTCCCAGGCTGCCTCGTCCACCACCTGGCCGTCCGGCGTGACGTGGCTCCCGGCGAACGCGCCGACGTGCCGGCTGAACCCGACGTGCGGCAGGCGGAGCCCAGGCCCGCCGATCCCGTGGCTGGCCAGGATGCGGTTCCACCGGGTGATCCCGGTCTCGCAGTCGCTGATGTACTGGGTGCGCAGGTCGTGGTTGAGCGTGGTGAGCGCGGGCAGTTCCACCGCCACGATCCGGCCGCCATCCGGCCGCTCGACGGCAGAGACCGCGTTGGTGAGCTGGTGGTCGTCGTCGCGGCGTTCCTCCTGCCAGCGGCCCTTCAGCCCGCTGGCGAAGTAGTTCGCCACGTTGGTCGAGGTTTCCCCGCCGAACAGGTCGAGGCTGACGGTGTAGTGGAAGTTCAGGTACTTCTGGATGACCTCGAGCGGGATCCCGCCGAAGGCGGCGATGTCGTCGGTGTCGTGCTCGCGCATCAGCTGAGCGGTCCGCTCCACCACCCGGTCCACCCCGGTGGTGCCGACGAACATGTGATGCGCCTCTTCCTTGAGCATGAACTCGCAGGTGCGGCTGAGCGGGTCGAACGCGCTCTCCTTGAGCGTGCCGAGCTGGTACTTGCCGTCCCGGTCGGTGAAGTAGGTGAACATGAAGAAGGACAGCCAGTCGGGGGTCTCCTCGTTGAAGGCACCGAGGATGCGCGGTGAGTCCTCGCTGCCCGAGTGGCGCAGCAGCAGCGCCTCCGCCTCGTCCCGGCCGGCCCGGCCGAAGTAGGCGTGCAGCAGGTAGACCATCGCCCACAGGTGACGGCCCTCCTCCACGTTGACCTGGAACAGGTTGCGCAGGTCATACAGGCTGGGGGCGGTCTGCCCGAGCCTGCGCTGCTGCTCCACCGACGCGGGCTCGGTGTCGCCCTGCACCACGATGAGCCGCTGCAGGCTGGCCCGGTGCTCCCCCGGCACCTGCTGCCACACCGGCTCACCCCGGTGCTGGCCGAACGCGATCCGCCGGTCCGGATTCCGCTCGGCGAGGAAGATGCCCCACCGGTACTCCGGCAGCCGCACCCGGCCGAAGTTGGCCCAGCCTTCCCGGCCCACGGTCACGGCCGTCCGCAGGTACACGTCCTGGGTGGGCAGCGTCGGGCCCATGTCGCTCCACCACTGGAGGAACCTGGGCTGCCAGGACTCCAGTGCCCGCTGCAGCCGCCGGTCCTCCGACAGGCTGACGTTGTTGGGAATGCGTTCGGTGTAATCGATGGGCATGGTGGTTCAGGCTCTTTCCCGGTCGGACTCTCTGTTTCCCGCTCGCCTCCGGGGCGCTTGAAGGCGCCGCCTTCCCTCGTCGCTCGTCCCTCGCTCCTCAGTCCAGGCGGCGCCGCGCCCCTCCGGCTCGCTCATGCTCGCTTCCGGTCAGCTCGGCTCATACGGTGGCTCGCTCATGCTCGCCTCCGGTCGAAGGTGGGCCGCTGGCCGGTGCCGTACCTGCGCAGGGCGCCCTCCGGGCCGGAAGCGTTGGGCCTGGTGAAAACCCAGTTCTGCCAGGCGGTCAGGCGGGCGAAAATCTTGGTTTCGATGGTCTCAGGGCCGACGAAACGGTGGTTGGCCTCCATGCCGGTCAACGCGTCCGGGCTGAGCGAGGCGCGCTCCTCCAGGGCGATGCGCACCTCGTCGGCCCAGTCGATGTCGTCCGGGGCGAAGGTGACCAGGCCAAGCTCGAGCGCCTCGGCGGCCTCGATCCGCCGCCCGGTCTCCACCGCCAGCTTGGCCAGCTGGCCGGGATCGCCGTAGAACCGGGAGGCCAGCCGGCTCAGCCCGTTGGCCATCGGGAATGCGCCGAAGTTGGCCTGGGTCACCACGATCGCGGCGGGGTCCAGGCCGGCGGCGGGGCCGTCTTCCGCGGCGCCGTCCAGCATGTACTGCCGGTCGGTGGCGAGCGCCAGCTCCAGCAGCGGCCCGGCGAAGCAGCTGCCGGGCTCGATCAGCGCGATCAGGCTGCGGCTGGTCACGTCGAGCCGCTTGAGGGTCCGCTTCCAGTAGTGCCGGATCTCCCCCGCCAGCCAGTCGCGGCGGTGCGCGGCGAGCAGCTCCTCATAGCCGAGCACCCGGTCGATGTCGCCGCTGGTCCTGATCGTCCAGGTGCCGAGTTCCAGCTCGTTGGTGCGCAGCCGCAGGATCAGGTCATCGAGTTCCCTGGTGACCGCCAGCGGCCAGAACGCGGCGCCCAGCGCGTGGATGGCCGCCACGCTGTCCGGCGCCTCGTCCCGCGGGCCGTGCACGGTGATCTCCGCGATCCCCGCGGGCCGGTCAAGCTCGGCGGCCACGTGCGGGTAGCGGATGCGGTCGCCGGTGACCTCCCGCTCCAGCGGGGTGAGGGCGATGCCCGCGGCGTCACGGGGCCGGTGCGAGCGCGTGGCGGCCGCCTCGGCGCGCTCCCGCACGGCCTGCTCGAACCGGCTGGGCGGCGCGGCCTCGTCGACCAGGCGCCAGGCCTTCGCCGTCTGACCGCGGACGCCCTCGCTCCGGGTGGCGAAGACGTCGGCCAGGTCCTTACGCACGCCCCGCTTGTCCACCACGCGGGTCAGCCCGCCGGTGCCCGGCAGCACCGCGAGCAGCGGCACCTCCGGCAGCGAGACGGCGGTCGACCCGTCGTCCACCAGAATGATCTGATCGCAGGCCAGCGCCATCTCGTAGCCACCGCCAGCCGCGGTGCCGTTGATCGCGGCCAGGTAGACCTGGCCGGAATGCTCGGTCGCGTCCTCGATGGCGGCCCGGGTCTCGTTGGTGAACTTGCAGAAGTTCACCTTCCACGGGTGCGCCGACTGCGCCAGCATCCGGATGTTGGCTCCGGCGCAGAAGACCTTGTCGAGGCCGCCGGTGATGACGACCGCGCGCACCTCCGGGTGCTCGAAGCGCAGCCGCTGCACCACGTCGTGCAACTCGATGTCCACGCCGAGGTCGTAGGAGTTGAGTTTGAGGTCGTACCCGGGGACAAGCCCGCCGCCCTCGTCGACCCGCAGCACGATCCTGGCGATCTCGCCGCTGGCCTCCAGCCGGATGTGCCGGTAGCGGCCAGGATCAGCGTCAAACGACACCTCGGGTACCGCTGTGTCCGCCGTGCCCATGACTCCATTCTCAACACAATTCGATCGTTACGTCAATGGTCTGTAGCACGTTGTCCGCCCGGCCCGGGCTCAGTCGCGTCCGGCCAGCCCCCGGTAGATCCGCATCGCGTTGCCGGCCAGGACCTCGCCGAGCGTGTCACCGCTGAGGTCGAGCGCGGCCAGGGCGCGGGCGTTGCGGGCGATGCCCGGCGTCCCCGGCCAGTCGGTGCCGAAGATGAACTTGCGGGCCAGCCGCCCCAGGTCGAAGCGCGCGTAGTACTCGGGCAGCTTCCTGGGCGGCAGCCCGGACAGCTCGATCCACACGTTCTCGTGCAGCCGGGCCAGGGACGCGGCCGCCTCGTACCACCATCCCCGGCCGCCGTGCGCGAGCACGACCGTCAGCCCGGGGAAGTCCCTGAGCACCGGGCTGAGCAGGCCGGGATCGGCCATGGCGTTGTCGGAGCCGGGGAACGAACTCGTGCCGCAGTGCACGACCACCGGCAGGTCCTGCTGCTCGCAGGCCTGGTAGGCCGGGTAGAGCATCGGGTCGGCGGCGCTGAATCCGCCGTGCACCGGATGGACCTTGAGCCCGGCCGCGCCCATCCCGACCTGCCGGGCGAGTTCCGCGGCGACCGGGTAGTGCAGGTGCGGGTTGATGTTCGCGAGGAAGCTGAAGCGCTCCGGGTTGTGCTTGATGATCGGCAGCAGGTCCTCGACCGGCTGGATCCCGGTGACCTTGGGGCTGTACTCGCTGAGCAGGATGGCGCGGTCGACGCCCTCGGACTCCATGAGCTCGTCGAGGGCCGGCGGGATGACCACGCCGTCGCGGTCGAACACCGACCGCCAGCCCGGCGACCCGAACTGCTCGGCCCAGCTCATCCAGGCCGCCTTGAGCGTGGGCAGGCGCGGCGGATGGACATGCGCATCGATGAGCAGCCGTCCGTCAAGCATGGGACTCCTCCCGTCACCGCACCTTGGGGGCCCAAGTCTAAGTTGCGCATTGTGGCTGGTGATGCGGGTGTTCACCTACCGGCCTGGGCGTGCCAGTGTGGCACAAGGGAGACGATTTCCGGCAGTACATCCAGCTGATTCACCCAGTACTTTCTCAGGCGTATTTCGCCGGCCCTTCAAGGGACGTTGGGAAGCGCCGCACAGGGTCTTAGGTCATTAATATTAATGACCTAAGACATTTTTTTGTGTCCTCCGGAAAACAGCCAGTTCCTGCCCGTTTTTCATAGCACATCGATGATATGACTGGGTAATCGGCCAGGGGGTGGCAAAAAAGGTTCAGAGCCAGATCCCCGCACAGGCATGGCCACGAACCACATTGAAGGAGGCGCGATGACGTACCCCATCGAGACGCAGCATCCAGGAGCAACAGGCCAGCTTCGGGACCGGGTAGCCCTGGTGACCGGCGGCGCCCGCGGCATAGGTGAGGCCATCAGCCTCCGCCTGGCCCAAGAAGGCGCCGCCGTCGCCGTCGGATACTCGCGCAACGAGGAGTCCGCCAGGAAATTCCTCGCGGCTGCGACCGCGGAATTCCCAGACCGCCACATCACCCTGCATCAGGGCAACATCGGCGTGGCCGATGACTGCCGCAGAGTGCTGCGGGAGGTCATCGACCAGCATGGCCGCCTCGACATCCTCGTCAACAACGCGGGCATCACCGTGGACAAGACCGTCGCCAAGATGGGCGACGAAGACTGGCTGCGGGTCATCTCCGTCAACCTGTCCGGCGCCTTCTTCATGGCCCAGGCGGCGCTGGAGCACATGATTGAGCGGGGCACCGGACGGATCATCAGCGTGTCCTCGGTCATCGGCGAGACAGGGAACATCGGGCAGGCCAACTACGCCGCGTCCAAATCCGGCCTATTCGGCCTGACGAAGTCGCTCGCCAAGGAGTCCCTCTTCCAGCTCAACCGCGCGGAGCGGCCAGTGGGGGACGGGGTCGGGCTGACCGTGAACGCGGTGACGCCGGGCTACATCGCGACCGACATGCTCGCCACGATCCCGGAAAAAGTGCTCAACCGGATACGCGCCCAGATCCCGGTCGGCCGGCTCGGCACGCCGGAGGAGGTCGCCCGCGTGGTCGCCTTCCTGGCCGCCGATGAATCCGCCTATATCACCGGGCAGATCTGGTCGGTCAACGGCGGACTGGACATGTGAGGAACAGTAATGGGAGCAGCAATGAATGAACGACCAGAAGTAATGATCCTGTCCGCGGTGCGAACGGGGATCGGTAAATATGGCGGCGGCCTCGCGACCGTCCCGCCATGCGACCTCGCCGCCGCGGTGGTACGTGACGCGGTGACCCGGGCGGAAATGCCACCCGCGGACGTGGGCCAGGCCGTATTCGGCAACGTGATCCACACCGAGGCCAGGGACATGTACCTGGGACGGGTCGCCGCCATCAACGGCGGCCTCCCCGCCGGCACACCTGGGCTGACGGTGAACCGGCTGTGCGGCAGCGGGCTGCAGGCCATTATTTCCGCGGCTCAGGCCATCATGCTCGGTGATACTGATACCGCGGTGGCCGGCGGCGCCGAGTCGATGAGCCGCGCCCAGTACTGGCTCCCCGACATGCGCTGGGGCCGGCGGATGCAGGACGCGGTCGCGGTGGATGCCATGGTCGGCGCGCTGACCGACCCGTTCGACCACTGCCACATGGCCGTCACCGCCGAGAACGTGGCGGCCGAGTACGGGGTGTCTCGGGCTGACCAGGACGCCCTCGCGGCCGAGAGCCACCGGCGGGCGGCCTTCGCCACGGAGCAAGGCTATTTCGCCGAGCAGATGACGCCGATCGAGGTGACCACCAGGAAAGGCAGCACAACGTTCGCTGCCGACGAGCACATCCGGCCCGGGGTCACCGCCGAGGACCTGGCCAAGCTGCGGCCGGCTTTCGACAAGAACGGCTCGGTCACCGCGGGCAACGCCTCCGGAGTCAACGACGCGGCCGCCGCCGTGGTACTGGCGAGCGCAGCGTACTCCGACGAGCATGGACTGCGCCCCATGGGACGGCTGGTCGCCTACAGTCACGCCGGCGTGGAGCCGCGGGTCATGGGCATCGGCCCGATCCCCGCGGTACACAAGGTGCTCGACCGGGCCGGCCTGAAGCTGGACGAGATCGACGTGTTCGAGGTGAACGAGGCGTTCGCGGCGCAGGCGCTGGCCGTCGCCCGCGAACTCGGCTTGCCCGCCGACCGGACCAACCCGAACGGCAGCGGCATCTCGCTCGGGCACCCGATCGGCGCGACGGGCGCCATACTCACCGTGAAGGCGCTGCACGAGCTGCGCAGGACCGGCGGCCAGTACGCGCTCATCACGATGTGCATCGGCGGCGGGCAGGGCATCGCCGCGATCTTCGAACGGGTTTAACCACAGCCGCCCTGAGGGTAGGGCGCCTATTTGAGAGGTGGCTCGATGATCGAGCACGATTCGGCCTGGCAGGCATCCGAGGATGCGATCGAGGCCGTCGGGCCCGAGGCTGGCCTCTTCGCCTCCCTCGACATGGCCAGCTTCGGCGAGTCGGTGCAGGCAGTACTGACCCGGGCGCTCGGGCGCCCGGGTCAGCTCACCGAGGCGGGTCTGCGCTTGAGTTCTACCCTGACCAGGATCGCCCAGGCCAGCGCGGCGCGCTGGATAGGTTCCGATGTGCCGCCGCCGATCCCGCCCGGCAAAGACAAGCGGTTCGCCGACCCGGCCTGGGAGGAGAACCCCGCGTTCTTCGCATTGCGCCAGACCTACCTGGCCGCCCGGCAGTTCACCGAGGACGTCCTCGTCGTTGGGCACGGGGACCCGGTGAGTGACGGGAAAGCCGAGCTGGCGGTCGGCTTCCTGCTCGACGCGTTCAGCCCGACCAACTTCCTGCTCACCAATCCAGCGGCCCTCAAGCGGGCGTTCGACACCGGGGGCAGCAGCATGGTCTCCGGCGCCCGCAACTTCCTGGATGACCTGGTCCGCAACGACGGCCGCCCGAGCCAGGTGGACACGCGGCCGTTCAAGCTGGGCACGAACCTCGCGGCGACTCCCGGGAAGATCGTCTTCCGGAATGAGCTCATGGAGCTCATCCAGTACTCGCCGCAGACTCCCAAGGTCCACGCCATTCCGGTCCTGGCGAGCCCGCCGTGGATCAACAAGTACTACATCATGGACCTCGCCCCCGGACGCAGCTTCATCGAGTGGGCGGTCCAGCACGAGCGCACTGTCTTCGCGATCTCCTACCGCAACCCGGACGCGAGCATGCGCGGCGTGACCCTGGATGACTACCTCATCGGCGGCCCGATGGCGGCGCTCGACGTCATTGCCGACATCACCGGCGCCCCCCAGATCGACATCGTGGGGCTCTGCCTAGGCGGGGCCCTGACGGCGATGCTCGCCGCCTATCTTGCGGCGACCGGCGACAGCCGGATTGGCTCGCTCACCCTGCTCAACACGCTGCTCGACTACAGCGAGCCGGGGGTGCTCGGCGTCTTCACCGACGAGCCGACCGTGGCCCGGCTCGAACGGCAGATGGCGGCCAAGGGCTTCCTGGAGGGCTCGCAGATGTCGTCGACCTTCGACATCCTGCGGGCGAACGACCTCATCTTCAGCTACGTGGTATCCAACTGGCTCATGGGCGGGCGGCCACCCGCGTTCGACATCCTCGCCTGGAATGGCGACAGCACGCGCCTGCCAGCCGCGATGCACTCGTTCTACCTCCGCACGCTCTACATCGAGAACCAGCTCGCCACGGGCGAGATGGAACTGGCCGGGCAGCACCTGTCCCTCCACGACATCAAGAGCGACGCGTACGTGGTGAGTGCCGTGAACGACCACATCGTTCCGTGGCAGGCGGCCTACAAGACCACCGGCCTCCTCGGCGGCAACGCCAGGTACGTGCTGTCCAACGGAGGCCACATCGCCGGCATCGTCAATCCGCCCGGGCCCAAGGCCCGGTACGAGGTGGGCGGCAAGAACCAGCCCACCCCCGACGAGTGGCGAACCATCGCGGAGAGCCGCAGCGGCTCCTGGTGGGAGGACTGGGCCGAGTGGGCCGGCAAGCGGGCCGGCGACATGGTCAAGCCACCGCCCATGGGAAACCGCCGCCACCCCGTACTAGGCGACGCGCCCGGCGACTACATCCACGGCTGAGCTGTCCGGCTGAGCTGTCCGGCTGAGCTGTCCGGCTGACTGATCCGGCCGGCTGAGCTGTCCGGCTGAGCTGTCCGGCTGAGCTGTCCGGCTGAGCTGTCCGGCTGACTGATCCGGCCGGCTGAGCTGTCCGTCTGGCCCCCGGTGGGCGCGCCCCTGTGCGCTTGACAAATCAACCAGAGCGCGTAGTATAACAAGCATAGGCACTAGACACCTAGAGCAAAGAACCCGAGGAGAACACAATGACCGAGACCCGCAACGTCGGCCAGGAGATTCAGGGCGAGATCCTGAACACTGTCCGCAAGAGCCAGGACGCCGTCGTCGATGCCATCAAGCGCTGGGCCGAGGCGGTCCAGTCGATCACCCCGTCGATCCCGACGCCCAGCCTGCCGTATACCGACAAGCTGCCCAAGCCCGAGGAGTTCGTCGCGAATGCCTACGACTTCGCCGAGCAGCTGCTCGCCAGTCAGCGGAAGTTCGCCGAGAACGTGCTGCACGCGACCACGCCGGTCCTTTCCGGCAAGAACGGCACCACGGCCAGGAAGGCCGACTCCGCGGCCAAGTAACCAGGTAGCTAGCGCGGCGGACCAAGATTCCCCGGTTCGCCGCGCTTGCGCATTCCTGGCCACAATGCTTCATGCATACTATACTTAGCATATCTCTACCGCTCGAGCCGGGCCGCCAGAAGCCCGTGCCCCAGAGAGCACAGTTTCGCCAGACGAAGGACGGGGGGGTTCCGGTGTCAGATCCGTGGGCCGCGCAGACGGAGGCTCTTGGCGCCTTCATCCGCAGCCAGCGCAAGCTCGCCAACCTGTCCCTGCGCCAGCTGGCTGAGCTGACTAGCCTGTCCAATCCCTACCTGAGCCAGATCGAGCGCGGCCTGCACCAGCCGTCCGTCCGCGTCCTCAAGCTCCTGTCGACCGCTCTCAACGTTTCCGCGGAAACGCTCCTCGCGGAGGCGGGGCTGCTGGATCCGGAGGGATCCGCGGGCGCCGCCAGGACCACAGGCTCTGGTCCCCTGCCGTCCGCCGTGGACGCGGAAGCCGCCATCCGTGCCGATGAGCGGCTGAGCGACGAGCAGAAGGCCGCCTTGATCGCGGTGTACCAGAGTATGCTTCGGCCCACGTAGCGGGTCGCGGTCGCACGCAGCGCGCCGCGGCCCGCACGGCCGCTACGGCCAGCCCGGCCGCTACGACCCGCGAGGCCGCTCCGACCCGCATGGCCCGCTACGACCCCTCCGACCCGCAAGGCCGCTACGACCCCGCAAGGCCCGCTGCGGCACGCACGATGCAGCACCACAGCCCTCACGGCGCACCACCGTCACGGCGCACCACGCACGCACGGCCCGCTGCGGCCCGCACGGCGCACCAGGGCCGCACGAGCCGGGAACGCACCACACGTTTACCAGATGGTTCTCTCCTGATCCGCGCTAGGAGCCGAGTATGTCTATAATTCCTATATGATTACAGGGGAATCCGGGCTCCCCGCTCACGTCCTGGTGCCGGAGCCGCGCCGATCCGTGGTGGCGATCGAGCCCCCGGGAAGCGGGATCGGCTACTGGGCCGGAGCCCCCAGCGCCGCGCTCGGCGATGACGGCATCTACCTGGCCTACCGGATGCGCCGCCCGGTCGGCCACGGCCGCGGTTACGCGGTGGCCATAGCCCGGTCCGCCGATGGCGAGCATTTCGAGACGCTGATCAGCATCAGCCGCGAACTCATGGGCACCGATTCGCTGGAGCGGCCGTCGCTCGTGCGCACCCCGCAGGGCGCCTGGCGGCTGTACCTGAGCTGCGCGACCCCGGGCACCAAGCACTGGCGGGTGGAACTGATCGAGGCGGCCCACCCGGCCGAATTCGACGCCCGCGCCAGCCAGGTTGTGCTGCCGGGCGACCCCAAGACCGCGGTCAAGGATCCGGTGATCGTGCACCGGGACGGGATCTGGCAGCTCTGGGCCTCCTGCCACCCGCTGGCCGATCCCGGCGAGGCGGACCAGATGGTGACCGACCACGCCACCAGCCACGACGGGCGGGCATGGACCTGGCAGGGAACCGCGCTGAATGGCCGGCCGGGCCGGTGGGACTCGCGGGGCACCCGGGTCAGCGCGGTGTGTCACCTGGGCGGCACCATCGTGGCCTACTACGACGGCCGCGCCAGCGCGGCGGAAAACTACGAGGAGCGCACCGGCATCGCGACCGGGTCCGAGCCAACGGGCCTGTCCGCGCTGGGATCGGTCCCGTTCGCCCAGTCGCCGCACGCCGGTGGCGGCCTGCGCTACCTGGACATTCTCACCCTGGCCGATGGCCGTCAGCGGCTCTACTACGAGATGACCCGGGCCGACGGCTCGCACGAACTGCGGACCGAGCTCCGCCCAGCCGGCTAACCGGCCCAGCGCCGCCGCCCCAGGAAGCCCGAATGTGCCCGGTCAGGGCCGCGGCTGGGGCTGGCCGTTACGCGCCTGGCGCTGGCCGGGCGGCCGCTCGCCCACCAGCCCGCCGGAGCGCTCCCGGGGCTGCAGCCAGTCGCTGAAGTCCGACTCGGTGACCTTTTCCAGCAGCCGGACGTCGGTGTCGAAGTACGGCAGCAGGGCCTGGCGCTGAGCCCAGGTGAGCGGCTGCCGGCTGCGCGCCTTCTGCTGCAGGACGCGTTCAAGCGGCCCGGCCATGGCCGCCGCCGCCCGGCCCGGCAGGTGCCGCCCGGCCGCCGTGATGGCCCGGACCGCCTGGGAAACCACCAGATGGCTGAACGATAGCTCCGGGTGAGCGGTGACGTTCTCCCTGGGCACTTCCGTGATCACGCCCTGCGGCACGCCCAGGAAAGCGCAGATGGAGTCCAGCGTCTCGGCGGGTGAATCGACCAGCGCCCGGTACCGGAGCACCAGGACATTCTCCCGCGGGAACAGCGTGTACAGGTGCTCGAGCTGCTCACCGTACCGGCCGAGCCTCGTGTAGTGCCAGAACTGGGCCCAGCCCGCGGCGACCCGGCGGTCCTCGTCCGCGCAGGCGGCGATGAAGTCGTCGATGGGGTCGAGCCCGGCGGACCACAGGTGCGTCCAGTTCGAGTGCGCGCGCTCCACCGGGTCACGCAGCATGGCGATCATCTTGGCATCCGGGATCACGTCCCGGATCCGGCGCTGCGCCCGGCGGTCGTAGAGGTAGAAGGGGGTGGATTCGCCGCGCAGCATCCCAGCCGGCGCCGACGCGAAGAGCGCCTCATAGTCCGCCCGCCGCCAGACGTGCTCACGGTAGGTCACGATGTCGCCCGGTCCCCCGCCCCGGGTGGGCGGCGGGCCATCGGTCAGGAAGAACTTCGGCTCCTTGACCGGCGACATGAAGAGCGCGGGATGCCTGGCCAGGGCGGCATGAAGCGCGGTGGTGCCCGCTTTCGGAGCACCGATGATCAGGAAGTCCGGCATAGCCACAGCGGGCCTCCTTCGCACGCGATGCAGGCTGCGGAGGAATAATAGCTGATAATCTCGATCTGATTAGTAGGTTAGCACGCCTTCCTGGGTCGGGTGCCTTGCCGTTCGCCGCGATCACTTGCCCTTCGCCGCGATCATCCGACCACCGGCCTCCCGGTCGGCGGCGAGGTTGTCCTTACCGCACAAACCGGCGATCAAACATCCGTGCCTGGCGCCAGCGGGGCCGGAAATGCTGAGATGGTGCTGGTGGGGCATTGACAGGCGGCAGCCATGTGCGCTGTCGTTCGTACTGTCCGATCACAGAGAGGTGGACGGCAATGAGCGCATGGAACGCGATGTCCTATGAGGGAAAAGACACGATCCTGCGAGTCGTGGGCGAAGAGGCAAACCGGTTCTTCAAGCTCGCGGAGCAGCCCGGCGTATGGGAAGCGCCGACCGCATGCGAGAACTGGGCTGTCCGTGACGTGGTTGGCCACCTGGTGGACACCACTGAGGGCTACTTCGCCGCGTTTGAGACGGCCCGCAGCGGCGGCGAGGCCACCGCGCACGGCCTCGCCGTCATGCACGAGCGGGCGGGCGAGGCGGCGACCGAGTTCCGGGCCTTGTCACAGCCGGAGCTGATTGCCCGGGCCCGGGGCGACTTCGACCGGATGACGGGGATCCTTGAGTCGCTGGACGCCGAGGAGTGGTCGGGCCTCATCGTCCCGCACAGCTACATGGGCCCGGTCCCGGCCTTCATCTACGCGGCCGGCCAGCTGATGGACTACACGGTGCACTCGTGGGACATCCGGCAGGGCACCGGCCGGGCGCACGGCCTCCCCGGCGACGCGGCCGACCTGCTGGTGCCGTTCATGTTCATCATCTGGCAGTCAACGGTCCGCGCGGATACCGACCCGTCCCCCTTCAGCCTGGGCATCACCGTCAGCGGGCGGAACGCGGGCAGCTACCGGGTCAGCGTGGCCGACAAGGCCATGTCCTACGAGCAGGGCGACGTCAGCGACCTGCCCACGGTGATCGACTTCGACCCGGGCAGCATGGTGCTGACCGCATTCGGCCGGAGCAACTCCGGCACCGTCCGCGGTGACCTGGACGTCGCTGACCGGTTCCTCAACCTCTTCTTCCGCATCTGACCATCCGGGGGCGTCAGCGGGGGGCGGCTTCGGCGTCGTATTCTCCTGGCTGATGCCCCTGGGGCAGCCGGTGCTTGGCCACCCGCGCGGTCGGGGTATGCGGCAGCTCGCCGATGAGCTGCCAGTAGCGGGGCACCTTGAAGGCGGCGAGCCGGGCGGCCGCGAACGCCCGCAACTCGGCAAAGTCGGGGCTGGCGCCCGGGGCGGCGACCACGAACGCCTTCACTTCCTCCTCGGACAGTTCCGAGGGGACCCCGACCACCGCGCACTCCAGCACGGCCGGGTGCTCGGCCAGCACCTCCTCCACCTCGGCCGGGGAGAGGTTCTCGCCGCGGCGGCGGAGCACCTCCTTCTTCCGCGCCACGAACGTGAACGTGCCGGCGTCATCCTCGGTGACCAGGTCGCCGGTGTGCAGCCAGCCGTCGGTGATCGCGCTGGCGGTCTCCTCCGGCATCCCCCAGTACCCGGGGGTCACCACCGGGTTGCGCAGCAGCAGCTCACCGGTCTCGCCGGGCCCGAGGTCCCGGCCGTCGTCATCGACGACCCGGACCTCGTTGACGACTCCGAGCCTCGGATGCTGGCGCGGCGCGCCCAGCGTGCCGAACGGGCGGGTGCCGCGGGGCCAGATGAGCCCGTACGGGCTCTCCGACATCGCGTACCCCACCACGATGCGCAGGCCGAACCGGCGCTCCATTTCCTCCTGGCGCTCCCTGGCCGGCGCCGGGCCCGTGTAACACCGCCGCAGCGGCGTGTCCGCGTCATCGGGCCGGGGCGGCTGGCGCATGAGGATCTCCAGCATCGCCCCGATGGCGTTGAACTCGGTCGCGCCGTGCCTGCGCGCCGAATCGAGGAACCCGCTGGCCGAGAAGCGCGGCAGCAGGATCAGCCCCGCCCCGCTGGCCAGCGAGCCCATGACCGAGTACGCGGGGGCATTGATGTGGAACAGCGGCAGCGAGGTCATCAGCCGGTCGGCGGCGGTCAGCTCCATCCAGTACGGGAAACCCTCGCCGGCCATGACGTAGGCCCGGTGGGTCTGCATGACCAGCTTGGACCGGCCCGTCGTGCCGGAGGTCGGGATGAGGACAGCGAGGTCATCGGGCTTCACGGCGGCGTCCGGCAGGCGCCAGGAACCGGCGCCGGCGCCGGCCCACTCCCCCGTCAGGTCCGCCGCGTCGAGCACGCCGAGCGGGGGCAAATCCCGGGCCGTCGCCTCGGCCACCAGCCGCATGAGATCGCGGTCGGTGACGATGGCGCGCGGCCGCGTCTGCCGGACGAGCCCGGAGAGTTCAGCGGGCGCGCTGCGGGGATTGACGGACACGGTGACCGCGCCCAGCGCCGCCAGGGCCAGCCAGCAGATCAGGTAGGGCGGGGTGGTCCGGGCGGTGACCATCACCAGGTCCCCATGGCGGACCCCGGCATCGCGGAGGGCCTGTGCGGCGGCGGCCACACGCGCCGCCGCAGCGGAAAACGTCAGCGAGCCCTCGTCCGCGCGCACCCAGACGCCGTCCGGGTCCCGGCTGGCCGCCGCGAGCAGCAGTTCCGGGATCGTGCGGGACGACGCGATCCCGTCAGCCATGGCTATGACGATACGTCGCGGTCCGCCGCGGGCGGCGGCAGTCCGCGGCGCAGAACCTCCAGGAGATCGTCAAGCACGTCGTCGGGGACCTGCCCGCCCGCCGTCCAGTCGGCCCAGCGCATGCCGACGAAGTTGCCGATCCCGGTGTACATGAAGGCGATGACCTCGGGGTCGTAGCGTGCGTCCACCTCGCCGGTCAGCTGGGCCTGGCGTACCGCGCGGGCGTAACCCCGCGCCAGGTGCTCGTAGTACTCGCGGAACAGGCCGGGCGCGATGAACTCGGACTCGCGCACGATGCGGTCCATCCACGGCCGGGTCGACAGCATGTCGAAGAACGCGCGGAACGATGCCCGCTCGATCTCCCGCTGCCCGCGGCCGGCCTGCTCGATGGCCGCTCTCATGGCCATCCTGAGATCGGCGTTGATCCGGCGCACGACCGCCGCGAAGATCTCCGCTTTCGAGCCGAAATGCGCGTAAAAGCTGCCGGTCGCCATGCCGGCCCGGGCACAGATGCCCGCCACCGTGGCCCGCTGGTAGCTCCGCTCCCCGAACATCCTTTCCGCGGCCGCGAGCAGCCGCTCGGCCGGGGGCCGGCCGTCACCCTCGGCGGGTCTGCGGCTGGCGACGACAGTCACGCTGATACTCCGTTCTGGATTCTGAACGGCAAGCGGCCGCCGGTCCCGCACCGGAGGCAGGGCCGGCCGCCCGCGGAATCGCGGACGGCCGGCCCCCGGCGGTCAGGACGATGGGACACCGCTGGCCGGGGCCGCGGGCTGCGCCGTGCTGTAGGTCGTGATCGCTCCGGTGGGGGTGGTGTCGGTCACCTGGACCGGGCCGGTCGGGGCCAGCGCGCCGTTTTTGACGACGGCCATGTAGGCGCCGGTGATGCCGTCGTGGTTGGTCGCCGAGTAGGCGTACGGCGCCACGGCGAATCCCTGCGGCAGCCCGGCATTGATGGCGCCGACCAGGGCCTGCCTGGTCGGGTTGCGCCCGGCCTTGAGCATCGCCTGGACGAACGTGTAGCCGACCGCTATGCCGTAGGCCACGTTGCCGTCCAGCGGCAGCTTCGGGAGGTACGTGGTGTGGATCTTCTGGAGCAGCTGGATCCAGGTATTGCTCGTCTCGCCGAGGGAGGGGAGGTAGCCGTCGGTGATGATGCCCTGGGTCAGCGCGCTGCCGAAGCCGGCCGTGGTGTTCTTGGCGAACGCGGCGAGCAGCCCGGCCAGCGTGATCGGGTCGGAGCCCACGTCGCTGACCACGAGCTGCGGGGCGAAGCTGAGCTTGAGGCTGGTCAGCTTCAGCAGCGCGGTGAACGCGGGGACCGAGAACGACACGACGACCTGCGCCCCGGCCGCCTTGAGCGCTGTCACCTGCGGCGCGACGTTGGTCACGGCCGGGTTGTAGCTCTCGCTGGCCACGACCTGGGACTTCGGGATCTCGTAGTTGAGGCCCTTGACGCCATCCTGGCCGAACTCGTCGTTCTGGTAGAAGTAGCCGATCTTCTTGCCCGCGAAGTGCGCCTTGATGTAGTTGCCCAGGATCTTGCCCTCGCGGACGTAGTCGAGCTGCCAGCCGAACGTGTTCGGCAATGTCGACGGGGCGTTCCAGCATTCGCAGCCGGAGGCGACGAACACATCAGGCACCTTCTGGGCGTTCAGGTACGGCGCGACCGCGAGATGGGTAGGCGTGCCGAGCCCGTTGAAGATGGAGTAGACGCTGTCCTGCAGCACCAGCTGGTGCACGACGGTCGAGGTGATCGTCGGGTCGTACTGGTCGTTCAGGTACTTGTAGACGATCTTGCGGCCGAAGACGCCGCCGTTGGCGTTGACGTACTGGAAGTAGGCGTTGGACGCCGGCGCGATCTCGTCGTAGCCGGGCGCGGCGACACCGGTGAGCGGCTGATGGCTGCCGATCAGGATCTGGGTCGCCGTGATGCCCGGCGCGGAGGCGGTCAGGGCGGACGAGGACGATGAGGAGCCCGAGGACGAGGACTTCGCGCCGGAGCTGCAGCCAGCGACCGCCAGGGCGGCGATGGCCCCGAGGACGATGGCGGGCCGGCCCAGGTGTGACCTCTTCATGGGGTGCGATCTGTTCATACAGAGCCTTCCTTCTGGTGTTCGCTGGCCGCCGCACGCCGGCGCGGGGCGCCCCGGAGGATGCCCGCGTCGGGTGTCATCGGCCCGAAGAGGCGGCGCAGGCCGCCCTGGATGCCCGTGGGGAACACGAGCATGACGACGATGAGAATGACGCCGTAGGCAGCGATGGGGACGCTGGAACTCGCCCCCCCGGACAGCCCGTGGCCGGCCGCCACGTTGGTGAGGTAGCTGGGCACCAGGACCAGGACCAGACTCCCCCAGACGGCGCCGGGCAGGGTGCCGAGGCCGCCGAGCACCGCCGCGGTCAGCAGCGCGATGGACAGCGTCAGCGTGTAGGCGCCCGGGGCGACGATCCCGGTGACCACGGCCAGCAGGGCCCCGCCGAGCCCGGCGCAGGCGGCGCTGACCACGAACGCGAGAATCTGCAACCGGGCCACGTTCAGGCCGGCCAGCGACGCGGCGATCTCGTCGTCGCGGATCGCCCGCCAGCTGCGGCCGACCCGGCTGCGGGACAGGTTGGCCAGCAGGACCAGTGTGATCAGCGCGGCGGCGCAGGTCAGCCAGGCCAGCCAGCGGGTGGGCGGGAAGCTCGCGCCGAGGAACGCCGGCGTGATGATCGTGACGGCAAGCCCCTGGTCCCCGCCGAAGATTCCCTGGTACTGGCCGGCCACCGACGGCAGCGCGACCGCCAGCATCAAGGTGGCCCCGGCCAGGTAGGGGCCGCGCAGCCGGGCCGCGGCGACTCCGAAGATCGCGCCGGCCAGGGCGGCGATCACGGCGCTCGCCGCGAACACCAGCTCCAGCGGCCAGCCCAGGTGCAGCAGCAGGAGCGCCGAGGCGTAGGCGCCGATCGCCATGAACGCGCCATTGCCGATCGAGATCTGGCCGCTCAGCCCGATCAGCACGGTGAGCCCGGCGACGGCGACCACGTACGCGGCGACCTCGGCCATCTGGTAGTCGCGGTAGGGGCTGAGCCGGACCGACAGCGCCGCGAGGACCAGCGCGATGCCCAGCGCGGCGGCGGTGTGGCGGGCCAGGGTCACAGGGTCACACCCGCCTGGCCGTCGCCGCCGAGAACAGGCCCGACGGCCGGATCATCAAGACCAGGACGAGCACCGCCAGCCCGTACACCAGCACCAGGTTGCTGCCCAGGTAACCGCCGGCGTAGCTGAGCACGACGCCGAGCAGCACCCCGCCGGCGACCGCTCCGGCCGGGCTGTCCAGCCCGCCGATCACCGCGGCGGTGAAGCCGAGCACGAAGATCGAGTCCATGCTGTTCGGGTACAGGAACGTGGACGGGGTGACCAGCACGCCGGCCAGCGCCCCGAACAACCCGGCCAGCGCCCAGCCGAGGGTCAGCACCCGGCCGATCCGCACCCCGAGCAGCCGCGCCACGCCCGGGCTGAACGCTGTCGCGCGCAGCCTCAGGCCGACCGAGGTGTACCGGAACACCGCCGCCAGCGCCAGCGCCGCGGCGAGCACCGCGGCGGCGGTGAAGACGTCACTGCGGGAGACACCCAGCGCCACGCTCCCGACCTTCAGCCCGGTGACCGAGAACGCCGCGGGGAACGAGCGGTACTGGCCGCCGTAGATGATCCCGGCCAGCCCCTCCAGGAAGATGAGCAGGCCGATCGTGACGATCACCGAGTTCAGCGGCGACTTGCCCTCCGTCGGCCGCACGACGGCGCGCTCCAGGACCGCGCCGAGCACCAGCCCCGACGCGAGCGCTACCGCGAAACCCGCCCAGTAGTTCCCGGTGTCCCTGATCACCAGCCACGCCACATAGGTGGTGAACATCGCCATCCCGCCCTGGGAATAGTTCAGCACCCGGGTCCCGCGCCAGATCAGCACCAGCGACAGCGCTATCGCGGCGTAGATCATGCCGACGGCGATCCCGCCGAGGGTGTACTCGAGGAACGCCTGCATGCCCGCCTCCCCTAAAATCCCAGATAGTGACGGCGCAGCCCGACATCGGCCGCGAGCGCGGCGGCGTCATCCTCGGCGACCACCGTGCCGAGATTGAGCACCACGCCCTTATCCGCGATGCCAAGCGCGCTGCGGGCGTTCTGCTCGACCAGCAGCACGGTCAGCCCCCGCTCATCGCGAAGCTGCCGCACCAGGCCCATCACCTGCGCCACCATCTTGGGCGCCAGGCCCAGCGACGGCTCGTCCAGCAGCAGTACCCGCGGGGCCGCCATCAGCGCCCTGGCGATCACCAGGATCTGCCGCTCACCGCCGGACAGCGTGCCCGCCGCCCGCCGCCGCCGCTCAGCCAGCACCGGAAACCGCCGGTAGGCATCGCTCAGCGCCGCCGACCGGCCCGCGCTGCCCCGCCGCGAGAGCGCACCCAGGCGGAGGTTGTCCTCCACGGTGAGCTCGGTGATCACGCCCTGGCCCTCGGGCACGTGCGCCACACCGGCCCGGGCGATGTCCTCGGGCTTACGGCGCGCCAGGTTCGCGTCGCCGACGAGAACCCGTCCCTGCCGCGGCCTGATGAGCCCGCTGATCGCGCGCAGCAACGTGGTCTTGCCGGCCCCGTTGGCGCCGAGCACCGCGGTGATCGTCGCTGGCCGGGCCGAGACCGAAACGCCGTCGAGCACCAGGACCCCGCCATACCCGGCGACGATCTCCTCAACGGCCAGCGCCGCCCCGTCAGCCATCGCCCGGCCCCTCCCCGCGCTCGGCGGGACCGCTCCCAGCCGTGCTGCCCTCGGCCGCGCCGACCTCGGCGCCCAGGTAGGCCGCGGTCACCGCCGGATCCGCCTGCACCTGGTCCGGCGTGCCCGCCGCGATCAGCCGGCCGAAATCCAGGACGAAGATCGTGTCGCAGACGGACATCATCAGGTCCATCCGGTGCTCGATCACCACCACGCAGGCATCCTCGGCGAGCCCGCGGATCAGCTCACCCAGCTCGGGGAGTTCCGTCTCCGACAGGCCGCTGGCCGGCTCATCGAGCAGCAGCAGCCGGGGGTGCCCGACCAGGGCACGGGCCAGCGCCACGCGCTTGCGCAGGCCGTACGCCAGCGTCTCGGGCATGCTCCCGGCCAGGTCCGCGGCGCCCACCCGGTCCAGCGCCTGCATCGCCTGCTCCCGCAGCCTCCGCTCATCCCGGCCCGACCGGGGCAGGCCGAACAATGCCGACAAGAACCCGGCCCGCGCCTGGCACGTCGCGCCGACCATGACGTTCTCCACCACCGACAGGCCGCGGAACAGGCCGACCCCCTGCATGGTGCGGGCGATCCCCAGGCCCGCCAGCCGGTGCGGCCGGACCCCGGTCAGCTCCTGGGCGCCGAAGGAGATCCCGCCCGAATCCGGCCTGACGAAACCACACACCGCATTGAGCAGCGTCGTCTTCCCGGCCCCGTTCGGGCCGATGATCCCGGTCACCTGACGGAGGGCCGCGACGAGTGACACATCATCAAGAGCGGTAAGGCCGCCGAAGCGCACCGTCACGCCGCGCGCCTCGAGCACGCCTGCGCCCGGGGCCGCCGACGTTGGCGGATGCGCGTCAGATGAACCATCGTTCACCAGGAAAGTCCTGATCAGCTAGGCGACACTGCCAGATTGTGAACCCTGATTCAATGGCAGGGCGAAGCCGTCGGCAAGGACCGGAGCACCACTTGGTGCCGATTCGTGACTAAACCGAGATCACGGCGGCGGGAGACGGCCGGCAGGTTCCGGGCGACCGGGCGGGACCTGATTACGCCGTCGTCGGCGAAGAGGGCGGTCGTCAGGACTCCCCGGCGCCGGCGGGCGGGATCCCGGCGGCGCCGTTGCCCCGGCCGTGACGGCGGACCAGTTCGGTCAGCGCCGACAATTCGGTGGCGAGCGCCGCGCGCCCGTCGCTGGTGATCCGCACCCAGGTTCTCGGCCGGCGCCCTTCATAGCCCTTCTCGACCTGGATCAGGCCCGCTTCCTCCAGCACCATCAGGTGCCTGGACAGGTTGCCGGGGGTCAGGCCGAGCGCGTCGCGCAGGTATCCGAAATCGGCCCGCTGTGCCTCGGCCGTGATGGTGAGGACGCCGAGACGGTGCCGCTGATGGACCGTGTCATCAAGCCCGCTGGTGGGATGCGAAGCATCGGCCGCGGCCGGCTCGGGCGGCCTGGCGCCGCGCCCCTCCGGCTCGCTCATGCTGACCTGATCCGGCGCTGGGCCACGAACGCGGCCAGACCCGCGACCAGCAGGACGACGGCGGGCAGCAGGATGCCAGGGAGCACGGTCAGCGACCAGTTACCGGGGCTGGGATTCCAGCCCATCCGGAACAGGAGGTTCTCGACGTTGTACAGGCTGACCAAGACGGCGGCGCCGGTGTAGACGGCGGCCGTGATGGCCAGGGCGACGCTGCGCTCGGCCCGGGCCAGTATCCACAGACCGGCCGCGATGATGAGGAACGCGAAGGTGCCCCGAATCCACAGATCGCCCGGCCACAGCCAGCCGAGGAACGGCACGAAATGCGACAGCAGCGGCAGCAGGACGACCAGGACGGTGAGCACCACGCCGGTGGCGATGTAACCCCGGGCCGGCGTCTCGACCCCGATCCTGCGGGCGTGCCACCGGTACCAGAACAACGTGAGCAGGTAACCGCCGACCAGCGCGACCAGCCAGTACCAGCCGAGGTAGAAACCGCTGCCCCCGGCGGGCATGCCGCCGAGCACGGTCGGCGCGCCGCCCACCACGGCCGCGCCGCCCATTACGGCGTTGGCTCCCGCCGGAGGAGTCGCGGCGGAGACGTACAGCGGGGCGGCGGCGCAGGTCAGCACGCCGAAGAGGACGAGCGGGAACCAGTAGGCGTGCCGTGCTGACCGGGTCCGCCGACGCACGGCCGCCAGTTCACGCAGCACTTCCCCCGGTTCCGGCGACCCGGCCGACTCCCGCGGAACCCCGCCCTGCTCGCCCGGCACCTCAGTGCTCATGGCTCCCTCCGATCCTGCGCTGGCGGTGCCTGCCCCGATACGGCGCCGCGTCCTGACTCCTATGCCAATAGCTTTGCATAGCCAACTAGATGCTGCAAGAGAGTTCAGGAAAGCTCGGAGATCGAGGAGGCCGAGGGTGCTCAGCGAGTCGGCGTGGCCACCGGTTGAGTATTCGCTGGCCGCCCGGGGTGCTCAGCGAGTCGGCGTGGCCACCGGTTGGGTGTTCGCCGGCCCGCCCGGGGATGGGCCGGCGGTGGAACTCGGCGACCCGCTCGGCGAGGTGGCCGAGGGGGTGGGAGTGACCCCGACGCTAGCCGAGCGTGACGTGGCCGGCGCGGACGGCGTGGCGGTATCGGTCGGCGTGTGCGCCGGGGTGGTCTGCGTGGTCCGGCCGCCGACGACGCCGCCGACGGTAGTCCCGCCACCGTGCCGTTGCCAGACAACCGCATTCAGCGGCTTACCCACCGACAACTCGAACACGGTGATGGCGGCCACGGCGACGAGGAACGTTCCGACGGCGATTCCCGTCATCACCAGCCAGCGCGGCCTGGTCTTCTTGCCGCCGCCGTCCCTCGCCGCGGGAGTCCCCGCCGGGACGGCCCGGGACCGGCCGCCGGTAACGGCGAAGATCTCGGTCGGGGAGTCGTGTATCGGATCGTTCAGGCTGATGGGTTTCGGCGAGCCAGTGACGGCGCCCGGCACCGTGTCATCGGGGCGCCGCACGGGGAGGATTTCGGTTTCCGCGGCGTCCGGCCCGCTGGCCTGCCGGCGGCTGGTGACGCCCACCCGGTTCTGAGCGGACGCCAGGTCGGCCCGCCCGGCCACGGCCTGCTCGGCTGTCCGGTACTGCCGGGACACCACCGCCCCCCGCAGCCGCTCGTGCGTACGCCCAAGGTAGTGCCGGTATACCTCGGTCCCGACCGTGCTGGCGATGCTGCCCACGGCCGCCCCGAAGAGAGTGCTCGCCACGCCCAGGTAAGAGGCGGCGATCGCACCGGTCAAAGTGGCCAGCACGCTGGCGGCAACCTGAATACCACTCAGGTTGAACCGCCGCGTCGCCATCGCTCCCCTTCCAGAAACCGGCCTTCCCGCCCATAAGCGGGGAGGCCCACCGCGACCCGCAGGCGTCAGCGGCCCAAGAGTCGAGCCTATGTCGGCTCACGGGGCGCCTATGTCGGCTCACGGGGCCTGGAACGTGGTCTTCCTCACTCCGCGGCGGCACCGACAGGGGTTGCAGCGAACTGGTGACTGGTCAAACTCAGGCGGAGCAGCCCACGGAACCCATATCCGGTGGTGTGGGCCGGTGGCGTGGGCCGGTGCCGGCTGCAGCGGCACCGGCCCACGGGTGGCGGGTTACCCGATCGCAGCGGCGAAGATGTGCATCGCGGTCGTACCGGTCGCCACCCCGTGACTGATGTCGGGGAGCGTCACATACCGCACCGTCTTGCCCGCCTGCAGCGGCACCGCGGCGTAGTACACGCTGACCTGCTGGTTCTGCTTCCCGGTCGGCGTGTTGATGTAGGGGGCGGAGGCGATGATGTCACCGCCCGGCACTGGCGAGTTCGCCCACCAGTCCGCGAAGGACAGCGTGAATGGCTGGGTGCTGCCATCCGTGTACGTGATCGTTCCGCCGCCCGACGCGGTGCCGTAGTCACCGGTCCCGAGGAACCCGAGCGTCGCGCCGGGCCCCGACACCGCGAACGTCTGGCCGCCCGCGACCACGTTGTCGGCTGTGCCCGGCGAGGCATTCGGCCAGGTAAAGGTGAGGCCGTTGTGCGTGATGGCCGCTCCAGAGGTCAGGCCCGCCGCGGCGAGCGCCTGCGCGGAGTAGCTGAAACCACCGCCGTCGAGGTTCCCGGCTGTCGTCTTGCTGTCGTCACTGATGCCCGGGTTGTCGAACGCGCTGGTGAAGGATGGGTAGGGAACAGAGATCTGAGTCGCAGCGCTCACGCTGCGCTGGATGCCGGCCACCGTGAACGTCGCCGCCGCCGCGAGCTGGTAGCTCCCGGGCTGCGCGCCGGCCGGGGCGGTGACGGCCCAGGTCGTCTTGGCCGACTGGCCGGCGCCCACGGACGCGAACGTCGAGGGCGAGGTCGCCTGCACCGTCCAGCCGCTTGG
>Ga0209526_10000530_pt1 | contig 24944 bp, 33 predicted proteins | sample JacPinW_OM2H0_M1_FD_188566 | JGI IMG/M metagenome (GOLD analysis project Ga0209526, IMG submission 188566) | Forest soil microbial communities from Algoma, Ontario, Canada - Jack Pine, Ontario site 1_JW_OM2H0_M1 (SPAdes) (version 2) | ecosystem: Environmental > Terrestrial > Soil > Boreal... | reverse complement strand
CGGCCGCGTTCGTTTTTTACGGTTCTCCGCCAGACAAAGACGCCATGACGCGCATCAAGGCTCCCGTGTATGGGTTCTACGCCGGCGAAGACGCGCGCATCGGCGCCACCGTTCCCGGGGCGATCGAACAAATGAAAGCGGCCGGCAAGACCTACGAAATTGTGACCTACGACGGCGCCGGCCACGGCTTCATGCGCGCGGGCGAAGCTCCCGACGCGAACGATGCCAACCGCAAGGCGAGAACGGAAGCCTGGGTGCGCTGGAAGACCCTGCTGGCTAAGGCGCGATAGACTTCGGCGAATAGACCGCGTCGTTGCGCACCGCGCGGGAAATGACATGGTTGTGGTTGGCCATAAGCAGCCCTATGACAAAAGTCTACGCAGGCACGTCTGGTTGGGCCTACCCCAGTTGGAAGCCGGACTTCTATCCGCCAAAGCTCGCTTCGGCGAAGTTCTTGAGTTACTACGCCGGCCGCCTGAACACCGTGGAGGTGAACTACACCTTCCGGCGCTTTCCCACCGAAAAACTACTGAGGGGCTGGATGGATGCCACGCCTCCGGATTTCAAGTTTGCGGTCAAGGCGCACCAGAAGATCACGCACATCAAGCGTCTCCGGGACGTAACCGAGTTCGCCTCGGAATTTGTCGCTTCGCTGCAACCGTTGGACGCCGAGAAAAAGCTAGGTCCGGTGTTGTTCCAGTTGCCGCCATTTCTAAAGTGCGATCTGCCGCTGCTTAAGGATTTTCTGGATGGGCTTCCCCGCCGTCTGCGTTCCGCCTTCGAGTTCCGGCACGCCTCGTGGTTCAACGAGGCCGCATACGATCTGCTGCGCGGAGCGAACGCGGCCCTGTGCCAAGCGGAGAGCGAGAAGCTGGACACTCCGGATGTCCAAACGGCGGACTTCGCCTACCTGCGCCTGCGGAAGGAAGAGTATTCGGATAGCGCCCGCAAGGTGCTGACACGCCAGGTCACCGACCTCAGCCAACGCGGCGATGCCTTTGTGTACTTTAAACACGAAGAGACCGCAGAAGGCGCGCTATACGCCGAGAACTTACTGGCTTCGACCAAGGGGGCCTAATCAACATATCAAGTGCCGGTGCCAGTCGGGCCCAATTGTAGAAGTATCCGTACGGATCCGGTCGGAGGACTATGCGTCCGCGTGCAATCGGGGCATCGCAAGACATACTAGAAGCTTTTCGTCCCGCGGACTCGAGTGGTGGTACCGTGTTGGAGTAACCCGAGTAGGAGGGCAGGTATGTCCGAGGTCGTTTACGTTTCCAAAATAAAAATCGAGCGGAAGAGCGGTCCACTGCGTATCGCCTATTTGCCCGGCGAGTCACAGCCGGTTACTTTCAGTGTGCACGGTGCCATCGCGAAGCACTACAAGGTCGATCCAGCAAAAATTGGAGAATCCCACGCCTCCACTCTGGACTATGTGATCGCCTCAACTGCTGGTTGAATGATGGGCACCTTTGGGGGCGCGCTGGAAGCGCGTCACGTGGATGCAAGTAATGGCAAGCTCACCGCGGAAATAACTGGTGAGGTGGAAACGGAGGAAGGCGTCTTGGTAATTCGCCGCATTCACGTCGATATGCGGTTGGTCGCCCCGGCAGAGTCCCGCGAAACTATAGATCGCGTGCATGGAATCTATGCCATGAACTGCCCTTTGTATCGCACGTTGCACAAGGCGCTTGACCTTACTTCCTCTTATACGTTGGTTCCACCGCAGACGCCCTAGTCCTACGTGGCGGAGCCAGCTCTGAGGCCCGCCAGGGTTTCGCTAACGGATACCTGCTCGTCAGGACGGCCGGAGGGTGTGCTTAGACTCCAGCTTGGAGCGATATGTCCCGGCCTTTCTAAATCGCCGGCCTACTTGTGTCGAATGTTCACGGGAGCTCGGGTCCGATCGAGGGGAAACACTTGCAGTTGCCATTTGACCGGGACCGACGTTGGCACGTAGCACGTGGTTTTGTCGCAAGCCTGATACTCCAGGTTTCCGTTGATAGCGAAGGTTGTTCCATCTTTCCCTAGCGAGCCGCCTAACCCTGCGGAGCTCACTTTTACGTCTTGGCTGATCCGGAATGTGCCCTCGAAGACGGGTACGCGCTCTTTGATTGCGGGCAAGTAGAGGATTTTAGACGCCGGGTAAACCAATGGCTTGAGCTCCAGTTCTGGAATCGGCTCGATAACGAGCTTGATGGGCTTATATCCCTGAGTGCCAGGCGCGTACACGTGCACATCCGGAGGCAATCGCACTTCCGCAACCAGCGTCACCCGAGTGCCGGGAACGCCCGTGCGATCGGATTGCTGGACGGCCAGTTGAAGGTGCGGAGCCTCCAGCGTTTCTGTTACTTCTTGCCCTAGTTCCGGAAAAAGCTTTGCAATGATGCTGTTCCCAGTGAGCCTCTCGCGGTATTTCGCTTCGAAGAACTTTTCTCGAATCATGCCATTGGTATCAATGAAAAAGTATCCCGGGCGTGCATAGCCCTTCTGCATGCCGGTGGCTTCCTGATTAAATACGCTATACGCCTGAATGATCTTCGAGTCGGGATCCGCAAGCATGGGGTACTCGATCTTGTGCCGGTCCGCAAAAAACTTCAGAATTTCTTCGGTGTCATAGCTAATGGCGGCCAGCTTGACCCCTTGCTTTTCAAATCTCGGGAGCGCGCTTTGCAGCTGGACCAGCTGCCCTTTGCAGAAGGGTCACCAGTCGGCGGAACGGAAAAAGAGAAGAACGGTGCCGTTAGTGCCTTTCAGGGTATCGAGAGTTTGCACGCGGCCAAACTCGTCGCGGAGCGAAAATGCGGGCGCCTTCTGACCGACCGCGAGCCCAATCCACATCAACTCGACAGAAGCTACCTGAATCGTAGGACCATCCACGGTGCCGTGTACGGTTACGCTGTCTCCCAGATGGGCGGTTACTGATTCCTGAGGCTCAAGGCCGTACATCACCCTGTCCGTGTCGTCAAGGAGCGCCACCTTCGCACCCGGCACGTTCTTGGTGCAGTCGGGAACTTCGGCAAAAGCTTCATCTGCGTTGCAACTGCTAGAAACAAGGGTGCCGGACCACGAACCGGGTTTTGTTGTGTTGCTCTGCCCCGCCACTGCGAGGGGGGCGATAGAAAAAAGCGCTGCCAGATAGAGGCAGAAGCGTTTGGCCACAGAATCAGCTTGGGCCGACCGCATCAATTCGAGACCTCTCGTTTCATTTTCGAATCCGCCCATACTGTACGCTCGACAGTATCCGCGCGCAAGTTATCGGTCCATTGCAGTAACGCTGACATCGAAGCGATGTTCTTCCTGGAGCTGGCCACACTTACCTGCCCACCCCGTCGAGATCATTGAAGTCAAACTGCAAACCGCTCTCAACCCGCCCATCCTGGTGTTCGTGTGCGGGAACAGAGCAACGAAACAGTCAATTGGTCGAGATGCTTTGTCAGCAGGTCCCAAACAATTTTCGGACCATCACACAGAACGGCGCAACAAAAGTCCCGCCACTCGTCGAATCGATGGGGCGAGGAGAGCTGTTGTGATGCGCATGCCAAACTATTTTGGGGCAGCCTGACTATCCCGCTGCTTTCTTCGCTTGAGCTCGAAATTTCGCCCATCGTTTCTTGGCGGCCTTCCCAATCCTCGCTCTCGCAGCGGCGGACAACACGCGCTTCTTTACGCCCGTCAATTCTCGATTGGTCGAATCGCCCAATGCTTTTGCGGCCGCTCGCACTCCGCTCAATTGGTGCTGTAGCTTGCCTAAATGCTTTTCGAGTTTTTTCTCTTCGCGCTTGATTGCTGCCAGAAGGTCCATGAATCCTCCGATATGGAATCTATATCAAACCAGAGCTAATGCACCAGTCGTACTGCGAGAGGTAAGTAACTGGGCAGTGGCGTCCCGTTAGTCGTCGAAGAGTGAACGCACCTGATTCCTCTGCTGTGGACCGTGCAACTCCGGAAGACCCTTCCCGTGCCACAGACTTCGAAACTGTTCGATTGTCGCCGGGGCATGGCCCGCATAGTGGTTGTTGGCGTAGGCGTAGATCAAGACACCGCGCTTTCTGATTTGGTAACAATAGTCAACCCAACGACTGAGTTCGCTGGTGCGATCGACGATGGTCTTACTCCAGCTCGTCGTCTGTTGCTCGATGCCTTTCCTATCACCTAGCCATCGGATGTAGGTCCAGGCGGCCGTGATGGGATCAAATTTCTTCGCTAACTCGGTCGGCCCGGACATGTACGGCAAATCCTGAAGTACGAGGGCGACTTTGTGCTCTCGCAAAAGATCGGCAAAGGTAGCGTCGAGCCAAGTCTTGTTTCGAATTTCGATCGCAAATCTTCGCTCCGAGGGAAGCTTTTTCAGGAAGGGTGCCAGCACGGCGAGAAAATCATTCTGCTTCGGAAAGTTCCGGCGGTCGAAGAATGGAAACTGAAAGACGATCGGACCAAGCTTATGGCCGAGGATGTCCATCGTTTCCACGAACTCCGCGAATTCAGCAGCGCAGTTTACCAGCGCTTTTTCATGGGTGATGACCTGCGGAACTTTCACCGAGAATATGAAGTCCTCGGGCGTTCGGGCCGCCCAGTTGCTAACGGTGCGGGCGGAAGGGCACGCATAGAAGGTCGAGTCCACTTCGACGGTGTGAAAGCGTTCCGCGTAGAACGCCAAGTAGTCGGCGGGTCGCATTCCCTTCGGATAGAACGACTTTTCCCAGCCCGCCGCTGTGAACGATGAGGTTCCGAGGAGGATCAGCGGAGTGCTCACGGCACAGAGTATACCGAAGGCCCGTCGGGTATCGCGCACTCTGTTGGGTGGTGACGGCCGCGCAGGGGGAGGTGCGGCGTATAGCGGCCGTCTACTTTTCAACGTAATGCCAGAATATCCTGCCCGATCACCAGTTCGCCGGGTCTAGACGGAACCACCAGGGCCGTCTTCGGCTCATGAGCGGGGGTTCAGACGCCAGCTGCTCTCGCAAAATGCCCGCAGGTTCGGGCCGATTACTTCGCTCATAGACCCCGATGGCGGCTCGATCTGCGGCTGCGAGGCTTGCGTGCTTACCGCCTTCTGCGAGCGCCGTGTCCCAGGCGTTTGCTGCCTCGCGACTTATACGTCCCTCTTCCTCATAGGACTGTGCTTGGGAGGCCAGGCCGACATGGCGAAGGATTGCAGCCAGTGCCAGGTACTCTGGGAAGGTCCCATAGGGGTATCGGGGAGTATTAAGCTGGATCGTGTCTAGCAGAAGTTGAGCGGCTTTTCGAGCCTTCTCATCACGAATGCCAACCGCCATGACTCTGTCGATCGGTATTTTCCCCGGACCTGATTCCGCTAGGCAGGCATACGCTTTGTCAAAATTGCCGACCATGGCGTAGGTTTCGCCCAACTTAAAATACACCTCAAAAAAACCGCCCGCGTCTTCAGAGGCTAAGGCTTGCAGATACCCGCCGAGCGCTTTGTCATACTTGCCTTCTCTGAACGCGCGATCCCCTGCATTCCTTTCCTTCGCGTACCTCTTGTCGTTCCCTTGCCAATGGCTCGGTGGTGTAGCACAAGTCTGCGCACTCGTTAAAGAGGCAAAGAGCAACCAAAGCGTCCCTGTGAATAATACGGCCTTCATGTTTCGCTTCCTCGAAAGTGCTAAATTGCGCAGGAAGCTAGCATGCTCGTCGGGAAGCCGCAACAAGATATTCGCAACAACTTCCGCGCCCCCTTTTCGGTTGGAAAAACGACTGCCAATGAGCGGCGCGATATTTCTGGCTGCCGTCCTCGTCATAGCGCAAGTCGAGGCAATCATGCTTTAGGGCCGCCCATCGTACGCGATGCAAAACCCTATACCTAAAGGTATCCCAACGCCCGCCAGATTTGCGGCTCAGCTTTTTGCGGTTTCTTGTCGATAACCAGCATGGCAATGCTCCGAAATTCGGTATCGGCGCTTTGGTCGTTTGCAGTGCTGCTTGCCGCGCTGGTGCAAAATTGCGCCAGGGTTCTCGCGGCGTTGCTCCTTCTTCCTTTTGCGATACAATACGTTCGTGCCCGAATGGCGGAATTGGCAGACGCGCTAGGTTCAGGACCTAGTTCTCGCAAGGGAGTGGAGGTTCGAGTCCTCTTTCGGGCACCAAACTAGCTAGGCCGCTTTTCGCTTTCCGATTTGCGTCTCCTCAATTATCAAACCTTGCGCCGCCCATGCTTCCAGCGCAGCTCCGGGAATCACATTTCGTTTCCCAACTTTTTGTACCGTAATTTTCCAGCGTACGCGTGCGGCGGATCTATCTCACGGCCATTTTCGTGGTGTTTATTTTTTACTGGGTTTCCGGCGAACGGAACTATTTCGGCTTCCCTTCCCTATTCTCTGCCTGGGCGGGCGCAACTTCATTTTGTTCGTCTGGTCGTGGCCTACTTTGTTTCATGTTTCGTGGTAGGGGAACTAGAGCGTTGTGCGAAGTGTGGATTTGGATGAAACCGTTCATTACGGCACCATTTTCGCCCGCAAAGCGGACAAAAAGGGGGGCCACCCAGATATCGACAGGAGGCTGTCGTCCGAAAAGCGGACAGATGTCTGGTTGGCCCGCCCAGCAGTCTGTCCTCAGGCCAAGCAGACCTCAATGGGGCGAAAGCCCGAGCAACCCAGGTTTTCCGCTGTACACCTAAGAAACGTCATCCGCTAAACGGACCAAGATCGAGCGAAGACCGACCATCGGCAGCAAGTCCAAGCGGCGGACTGCGCAGCCACGTTAACTGCCAAAGAAATTGCGTCAAACGGGGTGCATGACAGCGGATGACGGACGCCGAACGCAGGGTTCGCGCAGACAACCAGGAGGATCACGACCCAGAAGCCCGTCCCGCAGGGACCGGAAACGCCCAATTTCAAAAGTCTAAAAACTCCTGGCCGGGATCGAGAAGCCCATAACGTCTAGCTCGGCAGGTCTCGCAAACGCGGCGGCAAAATTATTTTAAGACGCGCAAAGGAAACTCGGACGTAAAAAAAGGACCGGCCTCGGGTCGAGGAAGCCGGTCCAACAGGGTCGACTGCTGAGGAGAAGTTACGCGGCCAGACTAGGCCTGCGGGTGCTGGATGTAAACCCGGGTTTTGCCTTAGCGATGGACGGGAAATCCTGGGGAAAGCCCAAACCAAGGTACGGGAAATGTTGGGTGGAGCCCACGCGGCGGCTCTGGGCTTAGGGTCAAGCGTGGCTCCCTTGCTCAAGATACGAGCGGTCGTCGTTGTGACCATCTGAGGAATGTTGGCAGCGAGCTTCTCGTCCTGACCAAAGTCGTCACCCGAGGGTTGCGATGACGATGATCGTCGCTTCTGAGGGACTTCTGTCCCTTTGCGATGGCTCACAACAATGCCGGTCTTGCTGGCTCAGCTTAAATTTAAGGGCCGCCCTCTGTTCTGACAAGAACGGCCCCATCAGACGCAAGGAGAAAACCAGTGGGACTTTTGGGGTAGCGATTGAAAGTCCCACTGGAACAGGTCGCTTGCTCGTGTTGCATGAAATATCTCTCCGTCGTGCCGCCCGTGGCAATCCGGTCGATTTCGTAGAAACCCTTAGACGACCTTGTCCACTTTGCCGACGCCCTAACGCGAACGCCTACTCGGTCAATGGCTGGCTTGCCGGCCGGCCCGTTGAGCCTTAGGGGCATAAATCATGGTGCCGGATCTGTTCCTGTTCCCCGCGATTTAGCTTAACGTCGAAGGGATTCCTGAGAATACCAACACCCACGAGAACATCGACCTGCTTGTGAGCTTCTCCACGAGAAGGGCTTGAGTTTTGATCACAACGGGTTGGAGGCGGACTACCAGGCACGGACCGCAGAAAATAGATGGCAAGCCGAATTGGCTACTGCGCAAGGATTGGTACCCTGGCGTACACACGCCCTGCCACAGAAGTGTTATACCTGCCGAGTAGTTCGCTGACGCAGTGCGAGGCTGCATTATGCCCATCAAAGTGCTCCTGGCTGATGACAGAGAGATCATGCGGCGAGCGATCCGTAGCCTCCTACAGGCCCAATCCGGAGTCGAAGTTGTGGGCGAGGCTGCTGATCTAGCTCAAACCATGCAGATGGCGAACGATTTGAAGCCACAGGTCATTGTTATGGATCTACACATGCCCAACGAAACCAAAGTTACGCCTCTAGATGTCAAATCTCATCTGAATCACGGCTCACGGCTAGTGGCCATTAAAGGTGAAGTCTGGCAGAAGGATGCTAGTGAGACACTGCTATTGTACTCGCATTCTGCTCTGATATGACAAATAGTTATGTAGGCGACATAGCGCGCCTACATCCGAGCAAACTGTTCGCTCGGTGCCGCGTCTACCGCTGCATTTTGCTGAAGGATCGTTGCAGACTGTGACTTGCCTGGCGACTTATCCCGCTACTTTCCTAGCTTGTGCCCTAACCTTCGCCCAGCGCTTTTTCGCCGCCTTCGCGATCTTCGCTCTCCCCGCAGCCGACAACACGCGCTTCTTAACAACCTTTAGTTTCCGGTTCGTTGATTCGCCCAATGCTTTTGCAGCCGCACGCACTCCGTTCAATTCGTGCTGTAGCTTGCCCAGCTGCTTTTCGAGTTTTTTCTCTTCCCGCTTAATTGCTGCCAGAATCTCCATGAATCCTCCAAGATGAAATTTATCTCAAAACGAGGCTGTGCACCAGACGCGCTGAGAAAGGGAAGTGACTTGGCATGCGTAGATCGTAGGAGCGCACAAGCCGTCACGCCAAACTGACCCCTAGCTCTCCAGCGGCGCAAGTCTTTTCCAAACCGCTTGAATCGCCAAATGTTCGGGACTGTGGATTTGGATCGGTTTGATAAGCCTGTTTTCAATTGTCTTTCGCGCTTCGGCAATCGATCGAGTCCATTTGGATTGTTCAGTTTCAAAGGTCGCAGACACGTATGCGGTTTGCCATCGATTCTTTTGTGGATTGTTCATGGAATCTTCTTTCAGGCGGTCAGGACAGCCAAGCCAACCCTACTCTGGTGTACCGTTTGAGTCCATGAAAAAGGTATGTACAGAAGCGCTAGGGGGCTTCGGGGTTAGATAAGATTTCACACCGACCCGCTGCCAGTGTCCCCCTTTACGACGAGACCGGCAAAGAAACAGTGCCACATCCTCAGGTCGGACCCAGTTGCATTTCTTGATCTTCTCTGCCGCAACGCCTCGTCTATCGCTCCTCGGGCAGTTTCCCGAATGGGTATTCCCGCAACATCCGAAACCGCCGTTTTTTGAAACACTCTCCATCGTGACGCCGGTACAAAATCGTTCCGCACCGCGCTGCATAAACCAGCAAGAAAGTTCGCATTCGGGTTCAGGGCACGGCGAAGAACCCATAGCCTCGGTTATGAGCGAAAAGGTTACCCCTAGGCGCGAAATACGAAAAACAGGGTATATCCATAGTCTGGCGAGACTCGGTAAAAGTTAAACGAGGTGAAGTCGAGGTGAACCCATGGAGCTACGAGTTTTGATCGTTGATGATTCCAGGACTACTCGACGTGTTCTTTCCGCGATAGTCAGCTCCCGCTGGACCGTTTGTGGGCAAGCTGAGAATGGAAGGTCGGCCGTCAAAAAGTTCCATAAACTCAAGCCGGATTTGGTGCTGCTGGATCTGGCGATGCCCGATATTGACGGTATTGAAACGGGCAGACAGATGCATGCTATCGATCCTTCCGTGCCGCTCGTATTGTTTACCTTGTTGGACCCATGGGGGCTCGAAAGTGCTGCCCGCAATGCAGGCATCTGCAAGGTCATCTCGAAGTCGGAAGGTTGGAAACTCATGGAGACCATTGAGCAGATCGTATCTGAGTCTGACTCCTTAAGCCGTCGAGCGAAGTCGAAAGCGAACACCGTGCGACCCAAGTCCAGGGCAGCGGCGCACTGAAGCGAGGTATGTATGGCCAGAATTCTAATCGCGGACGACCGCGAATCCATGCGGATGGCACTTAGGGCTACAATCAAAATGCATCCCCATTGGGAGGTTTGCGGCGAAGCCACAGATGGTCGTGAGGCCGTGGCGAAGGCGCAAGAGTTGCAACCTGACCTCATCGTTTTGGATTTCAAGATGCCCGTTGCCAATGGAATCAAGGCAGGCAGCGAGATTTCCAGTTCGACGCCCAACATCCCCATTTTGATGTACACCTTGTACAAAACTCGTGAGCTGGAAGTGGCGGCCAAACTGGTGGGCGTCCGACAAGTGATTGCCAAGGACGACGGGCCGCACCATTTGCTAAGCGCGATGGAGTACGAACTAGCCGTTAAGAATTCACAGTGAGCGACAGCGGGCGAACACGGATGGTGCAGATCAAAAGGGCGCTTTGATGTTTCTCTACGCCCCCTCCGAAGGGGGAATAGGCCTCCCATTTCGCGACAGGAAGTTCGATTTCCGCACGGTGAGCAGAACTGGCTGCCGGCGGCTGTGAAAGACAAGATTGGACCCTAAATCATGAACACCGATTTTCTGGAGCAGTTGGCGGGACAAGTTAAAGTCGGCAAGAACGCGGCTTGCCGTCGAGCCATCGAGCGCATACTTGCGATGGTGAAAAAGCGGTGCGACGAAGACGTTTATAGCAGCAGCACCGCGGCAGAACTTGATTTCCGGACTTTAGTCGAGCAACAGGGCACCTGCCAGAAACCGAAGATTGCTTCGAAGATCGCCGTTCACAAACCGGACAAAGTCAAACCCTAGATTCGCTCTCCCCGCGCTCTCGAGGCTGCCGCCTGCGCGTCGCCTTGGCCAACATCTGCGTGGGGCCGTCTTCGGGCGGAAATAAAAGCTCTCGGCTGGATTCAGTTTTCTAAGTCCGCGGCGGACCCAACGGAGAGAGGCTGCCGTCCGCAGCGCGCTGAGAACGTCGTGAGGTTGCACAGAACCTTCCTTTGCCGGGAGCAGCGAACCGTACTTTCGAACCGTTGCACCGAATCCTATGTCGTGCTCTCGAGCGGTGGGTATTTTTTGAACATCGTAAGCTCGGCTAGGCACACTTCTTTGTCCGTTCCCACCGATTCCTAGAGTGTCGGCAAAACCCGCCATCCTGTCGCCTTGTCCTACCACTGGCCAAGTAGATTCACAACACTTGCATCGCTAGAGGACTCGCCAGTTTGGAGCAGAAGCTGCTAGCTCCCGACCGTTTGGAGCCTTGCGAACGATCCGCGGTGCGCGTGTGTCGCCAATTGACCAGGAGGGAACATCAAAGGAGACGTCATGAGCGATGAGCAGACAAAATACCCCCACTGGCAGGGGCCCTACGAAGCGGCGCTCTCGGAATCCAGCTCGCCAGGGCTACTCGGCAAAATTCACGCAGCCGAACAAGCCATCTTCGAGCGCCTACAAGATTTGGCGCACGACTCAGGCCACAAAACAGAACGACAGGCTATAGCCGACGCATTGTCTGTACTGCTTAGGTTGCAGCGAGACAAATTATTGTTTCCCGACTGGAAGCACTAGGCAAAACCGTTTCTTGGGGCTGGGGATGCGTCGGACCCTAGCTAAGGACGAGTACCCGATTTGACCGATAGTATTAATTATCAGATCAGCTCCTACTAGAGAGATCCGTCGCCCGGCACTGGAGATTCCGGTGAAACCCATGGATATGGACCTTCAGAACAGGCGCGGCGGCGGAAAAACGGTTCTGGTAGTTGACGACAATCCAGGAATACGTCAAGCGGTCTGCCGGGCCTTTCTATCCGATGGTTTCGCTGCCTGCAGCGAAGCGGACAATGGGCGAGAGGCGTTAAGCTTGGCTGAGGGGCTCAAACCGGACGTAATCATTCTAGACCTGTCCATGCCGGTGATGAATGGCTTGCAGGCCGCGCCCGAGCTTCGCAGAATCTCTCCAAAAACCCCTATCATTCTCTTTACGATGTATGGTGCCGAGGTTTCCCAAGAAGACGCTGCGTCCGTGGGAATTGATCTGGTAGCCTCCAAGACGGAATCACTTTCTGAGATCGTCAAAAAGGCTCATCGATTGATGGACGATCGAAACCGACAGTCCCAGTCCGGCCGGGCTAGCTCTCCCCTTTAGCTTTTTCCTTGCTTTTGCTGGTGGTGGCGTCCGGTTCGGCTTCGACGGTTACATCCACATGGGCACCTTCTTTCAACTTCACCTGGTTGCCCTTCTCGTCTGTTAAGGTGTTCTCAATACGGATCTCCCGATACAGCTCATCCGCACCTTCCACAGCGATCTCCGCCTTTTCCGGGTCCCTCGGATCGGGCGACTTGATAATTTTTTGCACAGTACCCGGCAGGGTGGCGTTTGCTTTTTCCGTCATCAATGTCTCTCCGACCACGAAAGTGGCTGGTGGAACAAGTCTAGCAGGTTCACTCTGCTACGGTTCGACGATGCTGTTGCGTAAGGCGTATCGAACCAGTTCGCTCAAGGAGTGGCAGTTCAGACGCCTCATAATGTCGGCACGATGCGTCTCTACGGTTTTCAAACTCAGCCCCAGGAACTCGGCAACCTCTCGACTACTCTGCCCCTTCGCCAATAGCTTAAGAATCTCTTGCTGTCGCGGGGTCAGACGAGTGACGGGTTCGGCGCCATCCGCGTCCCTGACCTTTCTCAAGTAGCCGTCAAAGACCATTTGCGAGACCTTGGGGGTAAAGTAGGTTTTGTTGTATCGCACGGTCTCTACGGCCGCGACGAGTTCTCGCCCGGCATCGGTTTTGAGTAGGTAGCCGCGCACGCCGGCGTCCAGCATTTCGCGGATCAAGGCATCCGACTCGTGCATGCTTAAGATCAATACTTTGGTCTTCAATCCACTGTTCCGGATTTGCCGTGCTACCTGGAGGCCGTCGAGCTGAGGCATGCGAATGTCGAGTATCGCGACATCCGGCTTGGTCTCGAGGACCTTCTCGACGGCTTTCTTCCCGTCGACAGCCTCGGCTACCACCTTCCAGCCTGGTTGCTCTTCTAACAGGCTGCGCAGTCCCCTTCGGATTAAGTCGTGGTCGTCCGCCACAACTAGACGCAAGATCTCCATGTCACCTCAGTCTGGGAATCGGAGCACCAGAAACGCCACCTAGATTAGCGGCTAAATAGAGCAATCAAAATAATGATGGGAATAGGGACGCCGAGTAGATACAGCAAAATGGAGCGCATCGTATTCCTCCGTAGTTCAAATACTCGTCCCACACCGGGGCAGACGACCAGTTAGATCGGCTTTACATGATCCCGCTGCCGGCCACCAATGGTCGCCGCGTAGCTGGCGCAAAACGCACCGATCAAAAGAGCCAGGAAAGTCCATAGCGATAGGTGCTCCGCCGCCCGCCGAGCGCTGTCTGCGGATTGCCGAGCCTCCGCAACAACCTCGGAGATTCGTTTTTCGGCCTGGGTTGGATTGAGACCGGTCCGGGCAGCGACCAGTTGTGCTAGATAGGCTGTGTCTGTTGGCGGCAGATCCCCATGCCGAAGGGCATGCGCCAAGATGTGTCCGGCCTCCGCGCGGACCGCAACGCCATTCCCCTCCGCATCTCGTTCGCTGCGGAACAGGGAATCGACATAGTAATCGCTGGAATCGGAATTTCCGTTACTGTTCTGAACGCCGGAGGTTCCGGCGTGGCTGGGCATGGATACCGCGGGTTCCTCACGTTGTTGTCCCGCGCCACCGACCATTGAGGAGGCAGCCGACAACAAAAAAGACGCGGTTACCACAAGTCCCACGGCCCACACTAGAAAACCATGGGCGGTGTCGCGGAAATAGACTTCGTCCGTATGAACGCTGGCCCATTTCGTTCGCAACCTCCCCGCCAGGTAGCCACCCATCGCCGAAGAAATGATTTCCATGGTGATCAGCCATACGATGGCAGCTTTACCAACCATCGAGGAGGAAGCCCCGACGTTCGACCACGGCGAAACGGCGGATAAGCCGAGGCCGGTGCCCAATGCCAGCAAGCTGAGCGACAAGGCGGCGCCTACAAAAGCGCCGGCAATCACTGCCGCCCAAGATACGCCGGAGGCATATGCTTCCTTGCTAGACCCTGTTTCCAGCGTGCTCAGTGCACTGGCCATGACTGCCGCCTCCCGGCTGTTAGCGGATCGCTTGCTTTACTTGCAGGACTCGCTCACCATTTTTATCGAGGTGACCTTGAGGTGCCCGTGCTCGGTGTCCGTCTTTTTCAATCCGCTATCTTTGGCGGCGTCCTTGGCGTCTTCCTTGAGGTTGTGCATCTTTGCGTTGGTTACCTTGCCCCTGGCCGTGATGGTATGACCTACGTGATCCGCCAGAGCCACAGTGTCGCTCTTCACTTCCCACGTGCTCCCATTCTTTGCGGTGAGTAGATATTCGTCCGAGCCGTCTCCCTTCGCTAGACACCCAGTAATTGCCCTTAAGGCTGCCTTGGGCTTTGGTGATGTCGCTGTCTCTTGTGCAGGAGTGGCCGAAGCAGCGAAAACAAGAATCGCGCTCCACAACAATCGGTTCGTCTTGATGTTCATGCTTTTTCTCCGTCGCGTCTGATTTTGGTCGAGAAGGATCCCGTGCAAGAAAGGATATTGTTGTTGCTCTGACCGCACCATCGGGTGAAGCAGGTAGGTCCGCGGAACATCTGCCTTAGATCACGTCCTGGTTTTTTTTTGCCTGCAACGCTCCGCTTTATCAACGCGTTGCCGGGCAGCCCCGCGGCTAAAGCGGACGAATCCCTTGCCGTATTAGCGATGGCGAAGCCTCAGAGATTCCCAGCTTCCATCGGCGGTCCAGCCTCCATCGACGGCTAGCGCGTGTCCGTTGATGAAGCCGCTCTCCTCGGAATCGGCGAGAAAGGCAATCGCCCTGGCGACATCGTCCGGTGAAGCGAATCGCGCCATGGGCACGCGCCCTACGATATCCGCATCGGTGTAACTTCCGCCGGCCTGGTCTGCCACATCCATCTCGGTTTTCACCCAGCCTGGGCAGACGGCATTCACGCGCACACCGCGGCCTCCCCACTCCGCCGCCAGTGTCCGCGTCAAACCGACGAGCCCGTGCTTCGAGGCGTTGTAGGCCGCGCGGTCCGCAACGGCCAGCAGTCCGGCGACCGACGCCACGTTGATGATGCTCCCGCTGCGTTGCGCCAGCATGCTCGTGCCGAATGCCTTTGCCAGCAAGAAGGGCGCCACCAGATTGACTTCCAAGACGCGCCGATACTCCGCGCCCGAGAGTGTTTCGGCCGGTGCGATGAAACTGATCCCGGCATTATTCACAAGTACATCGGCGCGGCCCCAGCGAGCTTGTACTTCGGCTGCGAACCTCCGGACCGTGGCTTCGTCGGAGATGTCGCCGACGAAGTCGAGCGCCTCGGCACCGCGCTCGCGCACCGCTCGGGAAGTATCTGTCGGCGGGCGAAGATCGCTGAGGGCCAGGCGGTAACCCCGCTCGGCCAAGAGCTCCGCCGTGCGCTTCCCAATGCCCTGCGCGGCTCCGGTAATAATTGCGATATGTAATCTATCGGTCATAAAAACGGCCAACCTTTCCTCGAACGGTGCGCGGCCGCCGCCGCAGTTTTATCGATACGGAGTAGTGGAAATTCGGATTCATAGTGCTATACTCGCCGCAGAATCCGTCTTACCCCTTGTTTGCCTGCTTCCATCTTCGCGGCAAGCATCGCGGTTCGGTTTCCAACGGGGAGGTTGCGATGGAAACGCTTACGGGGCCCATTCTCTATCTGCTCATCGCCTGGGGGATCATCACCGTCGTATTTATTGGCCTGCTGATGTGGCGGAGCCTACTCGCAAGCCATGAGGATGATCAAATCTTCCTTGGTACAGCGGAAGAGCACATGGCCAGAGAGCAGCGCGAATTGGTCGCCAAGATCGGTTCGCTGTCGCGGCCGATTGCCACGAGCGGCATCGCAGCAGTCACGCTCCTGCTGGTGATTGTCGGCCTGTGGCTGTATGAAGGCCTGAAGAGTTTCTAGACGAGCGCGTTTGGTCGCCTAGCCAAGCCGGACGTCAACGGGACGCAGGCTTGCCCTCGGGCGGCTGGGTTGCTGGGACACTGTTCCCTGGAGCCGAGGGAGTGCCGGGCTGGGTCGCCTGCACCAGTGACGTGTGATTGTGCACGATCACCCAGCGGTTGTTGCGTTTCTCCATGACCAGAGTTGTTTGCCCCCGGGATCCCGAGGGCTGTCCATCCACGGTTGCCGAAAAGTCCCACTGATAACAGGCCCAGGCAACCATCCCCTCTACTTTGATGAGGGTGTTGCTCCGGTCCATTCGCACTTGTTGCATGCGGTTGCGCTGCTGCTGATACAGAGCAGCATAGTTTGCCCAACCAATTACCGGCGGACCCCATATTCCACTGACCAGCGTCACGTCATCCGCGTAGGACTGATGCAACTTCTCGACGTCGCCCACCTGCCATGCGCCCAGCATCGATGAAATCATGTAGTCGATCTGCTGTTCGTCACCCAAGGGAATCGAGGGAGTGCCGTCCGAGGCGGGCGCATTGTTCTTCTTTTTCTTGTCCTTCTGCTGTGCCGTAGCTCCCGTTCGTCCGAAAAGAACGCCAGCGCAGAGCAGGAGACTTAGAACGACGCGATACCGACGCCCGCTCTGGTTTCTGGGCCGTATCGTTGGATTCATCGCCTCTCCTTCTAGCCAGGTAAGATTTGCTGGCGGAAAGAATAGCACGGCGATATTGCGGCAAGAATGTCGAGTCGGAAGGATTGCGGAAGCGGCAATGCTCCCGTCTGAGGGTATTCGAGACGGGCTCAGTGCCTGGCGGGTGAGGCGCCGAGCAGATTCACAAACAGGCGGTACGCTCCGGGAACGCCTTCCGGCAATTGCCGGAAGAAAGCGATGCCGGTGTAGATGTAGGTCCCTTTGCCGAAGTTTGCGCAAACCAACCCGCCGTTTTGATCGATTTCGCCGGGATCGTTCATGGCCAGCAGCGGTGTGTACTTCGGATCGAACTGCGTCCAGAAATACAGGCCGCGCTCTTGCACCCAGCCGTGGAAATCGTCCTGCGTGATTTTGTTTGGCCGGTTGAGCAACGGGTCGTCCGGTTTGAGAAACTTCACCGGCGAATTTTCATCGGTGATGCGCGGCAGTGGATTGTTTGGCGGCGGGGTGATCTTGGCCGGATAGGGCGCATATTGGGCCCGATCCCAGGCAAAGTCGCGCTGGTACTGGACGACGAGGGTGCCGCCGTTTGCAACGTAATCGAGCAGCCGCTGATTGGCGCCCGGTAGATCGGTGCGCAATTCATAAGCACGCACGCCGACGATGATGGCGCGGAATCGCGATAGGTCGCCAAAGGCGAGTGCTGCGGCATCGAGCATATCGACTTGTATACCCAGGCGCTCCAGCGCTTCGGGCACGGGCTCGCTCTCCGCGGTGATGTAGCCGACATGCAGATTTTCCGGCACGGTTATGGCGAAAGCGTGGACAACGGTTTGCGCCGGTTCGCTCCAAAGCTGGGTCGGGAGCGTGGGCAGCGGCTCCAGCGATTCGGTGAACTTCTCGGTGATGGCAGAGCCAGGAACGTCTTTTGCGACCGCGAAGCGGTCGGCGCCACGCTGGGCGTATGCCGCAATCTTGTAATTCCCCGCGACGAGCTTTTCCGGAGTCGCGACGGTCACACGTGCGTACCGATCGCCGGTGCCGGAAAATTCCAGTGCGACCGGCGGCTTGCTACTCCATCCCTCGGGCACGTCGAGACCCACGAGGACTTTCCCAGGCTGTGTGGCGTAGGAGTGGACGCGCAGCAATACGTCAAACGGTTTTCCCGGCTTGGCCAGCACTTCAATGACTTGTCGGGGCTCGACGGCCAGGGTGTAGGCGGGCACGACGCGCAGAGGAACGCGGTCTACGCGGGTGGAACTGGCCTGCACATGCGTGACCGGAACACGAGACTGGAGGGTGTATCCGTGAATCGTCACTTCCTGTTGCGCGACGACCAGAGGTGGAGGTTCCGGTTGCAAACGGTCCGGCTCCGGCGTGGTGGACGGTCTAGGGACGGAGACCGTCAAGTGTAGCCCTTGAGCAAGGTCACCTTCGCGCTTCGTTTCCCGGAAGTCGCCTCGGAAAACGAGCTTCAGTTCGCCCAGGACGCAAATGCCCGTCCGGCAACCCGCCTGCGCTTCGACCGTAAAACTTTCGCCGTCGACCAATTCGCTGCGGTCTGCTTCGGCGGTTACTTGCAAGCCTGCGGCGAGGGCCAGTGCCTTTTCGATTCGCCCCACCGAGCGGTTCCTATCGGCGATCTGATCGCGTTGGGCAGGGTCTCCGGTAAGGTGCCACGGGCACTTGTCCATCCAATGCGCAGCGTCTGTGGCTGCCAGGGCCAGAGCGTTACTCGCGGCGTACCAATCCAGGTTCATCGCCGCGGCTCGCGCCGCAAAGAGTTGGTCATCTGCTTCTTCAAAGGCCCGGCAGCCTGGGAACAAAGCACGTAACGGCGCGGCAAGGTTTGCGAGAGCGAACTTGGCGTTGCCTTCGGGCAGCAGCGCGATGGGACGACGCAGGAAGGGCGAGCCGAGAAAGGCAGAAATGCCTTGCGTGCGATGGTTCGCAAAGGCATCCAGTCCGATTTGGCGGTAGGTCTTGCCCCACAGCGGAGATACCTCATCGAGCGGGAGAGAGTATCCCTTTCCATCGCCACTGCGGTTGAGATCAAGAATTTGGACCGGGCCCTCGCGGTCTCCGTTCCACGGCGGAAGTTTTCCTTCGAGAGAATCGTGGAAAGCCTTGGGGTCGGCGGCGAGTTGGACGGCTTTGGGTGCCCATAGGCCGGCGGTTTGATGATGGCCGTGACCGGTGTGCACCCCGCCGAAATTGTTGATCACCAGGTTCGGGCGAAAGGTGCGGATCACGCGGACCATGTCTTCAAGCACCGGGTCGCCCCAGATTTTTTGCGTTTCTTCGGGTGTTTTCGAGAAGCCGAAGTCGGGGGCGCGCGTGAAGAACAGTTTCACGCCGTAACCGCGGGTGGCGGCGAGGAGTTCCTCTGTGCGAATCAGGCCAAGCTGAGGCGCCTGCTCGGGGCCGAGATCGTTTTGTCCGCCTTCGCCGCGGGTCAAAGAGAGCAGCGCGACGTCGGCGTGCAGCCCGCGTGCAAGATAGGTCAGTACCGCGGCCGATTCGTCGTCGGGATGCGCCGTAATGTAGAGAATGCGGGTGGTGACGCGAGCACTGTCGATCGCTTCGATCGTTTCCGCCAGGCCTGGCCCTGTTCCGGGTGGGGGAGGGAACTGGGCGTTGGCTGGCGGCACGGCCGCACCAAATAATGCGCTGAAGAAAACGACTGCCGTCCGCAAAATCAGGAAAGCCGCCACTTTCATTGGGCGGGCTCGGAACTCGGCGCGCCGAAAGGCCACTCTTTCCGCAACCGCGATTGCACCAGGAAGACTACGAGACCCAGGATAATCACAAATAACCCCCACCAGACCGCCTTTCCGGTTCGAAAGAAAAGCCAAATCCAGCCCGCGATCGTAAGCAGCGCGGGCAGAGGATAGAACCACATCTTAAACGGCAGGCGTTCCGCAGGCCAGCGCCGCCGCAACAGCATCACGCCCACGGCTTGACCAATGAATTGAATGATCAGGCGCATGGCTAAGACCGCGGCAATCACCGTTCTCAACTTGAAGAGCAGAGCAAAAAGAAAGGTCAGCGCTCCAAGAAACAACAAAGAGATGTGCGGAAACTTTTTCTGGGGATGAACGCGGGCAAACATGCGGAAGAAATTTCCGTCGAGCGCCGCCGAATAGGGCACCCGCGAGTATCCAAGGAGCGAAGAGAACACGGACGCGAACGCGATCCACAGAATCATCACGGTGGCGAAGCGCGCTGCTCCCCCGCCGTACAATTTCTCGATGAACGCGCTTACGATGAACGGCGAATCCTGGGCCTGCTGCCACGGCAACACGCCGAGGATGCTCGTCTGCATGGCCAGGTACAGCAGCGCAATCCCGATGATGGAGATGAAGATTCCGCGAGGGATATTGCGCGCTGGATCGCGAATTTCACCCCCGAGGTGGCAGATATTGTAGTAGCCCCAATAGGTGTAAATCGTGTTCACCGTCGCGGACCCCAGCGTGGCGAAAAATAGCCAAGAAAAATCCCAGGCGCCGGGGGCATAGGTAAAGACCAAGCGCGGCTGGAAGTGCGTCACCCCGCCCCAAATGAGCCAGAGAATCGTGCCGACGACTCCGGCCCAAAGAAATAGGGAGATTCTTCCGATCGAAGTAATTCGGCGGTACAACAGGATGACCAGAACGATCACCAGCAGGCCGGACAGTGCCTTTTCCCCGTACTTGCCGAGCGGATACAGATAGGACGCGTATTGGGAAAAACCGATGGCCCCGGAAGCCAGACTCAGCGGCGCCTGAATCAAGGTCTGCCAAACGAATAGAAACGACATCAGCCTGCCCATGCGTCCCGGGCCGTAAGCCTCGCGAAGGAACACGTAGCTTCCCCCGGCGAGAGGCATCGCGGCTCCGAGCTCGGACCATACAAAGCCGTCGAGAAGCGCTAACACGGCACCTGCCACCCAAGCCAACAGGCACTGCGGTCCGCCCATGGCCTTGATCACCAGCGGAATCACGACAAACGGGCCGACGCCAACCATCTCGATCATGTTCAGCGCCACGGCTTCTTTCAAGCCGAGGCCGCGTTCGAGACCGCCGCGTTCTTCACCGGGTGTGATCCCGGGGCGGTCGGCGTTTTCGGCTGCTGTCATCGCGCCGCCGAGAATAGCAAATGCGCGCCGCGGCACCTAATGCCCGCTGCGGTAAACCATTTTGATTTGCAAGGCTAGCCGAACCACGTAAACTCGTCGGGCGCAGAGTCTGGTGCCGCGCAAATTCCTCAAACCCTGGCGGCAAACTGCATGTGGCGTTCGGTCTTTCGTGGCTTTGCACTTCTGATCTCCGCCGGGACCGCCGCCGCGCCGACCCGCTGCGCGAAACTCGTCCTGTCCCCCGCAACCTCCGCGGCAATCGACAAAATCTACTCGGGCGACCCGGACGCAGCCATCGAAGACGCACGTCGTCTCGAGACCGAGCAGCCCGAGCATCCCCTCGGCTATGTGCTCGAAGCCGAAGCGATTTGGTGGAAGATCTGGTGCACCTCGGCGGAATTCAAATACGGAATGACCACCGCGCGGCATCGCGCCAAGCTCGGCGCCGACCAGCACTATTTCGATCTTGCGGCGAAAGCCTCGTCGCTTGCGGGAGCGCAGATCGTGCGCCACGATTCCGCGGAAATGCAGTTCTATGCGGGTATGGCCGACGCACTTGCCGCGCGGCTGTACGGCCTGCGCGGAGAGAACCGCAACGCAGCCCGCGCCGGCGTCCACGCCCGCGAGCATCTCCTTCGTGCCATTGCACTTGATCCCGATCTCGCCGACGCGGACTTTGGACTGGGCCTGTACAACTACTACGTGGACACACTATCGGGTGTCGCGAGGGTCATGCGCTTCTTTATGGGCATTCCCGGCGGCAGCAAGCAGGAAGGCATTCGGCAACTTGAGCATGCCATCGGTGCCGGGAGCCTTACTCCGGCGGAGGCGCGGTTCTATCTGGCCATTAATCTTCATAGCTACGATCGTCAATACGAGCGCGCGCTGGCTGTGGCCGGACCCTTGGTGGAAAAATATCCCTCGAATCCCCTCTTCCAGCTTATCCGCGGCGATCTTTACTCGAAGCTCGGCCGCAAAGCACAAGCTGCCGAGTGCTATCGAGCCGCCGCCGCGCTTCCCATTCGCGACGCGGAATGCCGCGCGCACATCCAAAACCTAGTGCGTGCGTCGCTGGCCGCCATCGGGGCAGACGCCGAGCCCACCGCGCCTTGACGGGCCGCTCGGCGCTCCAAGAGCGCTCCATCGGGCGGCTTCGAATGTCGATTGACCTCCTCGTGGCGGGAATGGTAAGCATGTAGGGTTGCGCGCGCCTGTAACTCAGGGTAAACGCTGCGCAGAGCGCTTGGTGCGTCCGTGTAGGTTCTGCGGGACGGTCAACGCGCAGGGCGGATCGAGCATCTCATTCCAACAGCACCCTGGCGTCGCGGGTCCCCCCGCTGTTTGCCCGGGCAAGTAGGCCGCCAGGCGGCTGACTTGGTAAGCCCGACCGCCTCGCGGTCACACGTGAAGAGAAGGAGTATCGATGAAGCGGTTTGGAGCTGTGCGAGGTGTGACTCGGGAGCGGTTAATGCAGGGCGTCGCCCTGGTGGCGATTTTCGCCGTGGCGGGTTGCAACGACTATGGCAACACCTTTCAGAATCCGACTGGTGCCTCGATTGGTTCTCTTTCCCCGTCCAACATCCCTGCGGGTAGCCCGGATTTTACCCTGACGATCACCGGTGGCGGGTTTGTTGCAAAGACCGTCGTTCAATGGAATGGAAATACCATACCCACACAAGTGCAGACCAACAGCGCGGGAACCGTGACGGGTATCACCGCCACGGTTAAGGCGGCGCTGATCGCCAAGCCTGGCACCGCCTTCGTCAACACCCTCAATCCGGCATCGGGAGCGGGACAAAATGGGCTCTCCAATTCCATCGCTTTCCTCATTAATCCCCCGGCCAATCCCGTGCCGACGCTCAGCTCGATGTCTCCGACGAGCGCTGCAGCCGGGAGTCCGTCGTTTACCCTGACCATCAACGGCAGCAGTTTTCTGCCCACTTCGGATCCCTCGGGTGGGTCCCTAGTTCATTGGAATCTCGGAGCGACGCAAAGCACGCTCCCGATCGTCAGCATCAGCTCGACCCAGATCCAGGCCACGGTGGACACGAGCGTTCTCGTCAATTCCACGAGCCAACCGGTCGCCGCAACGGTGACGGTCTTCAATCCGCCGTCTTCGCAAACGGGCGGAGGCGGTGGCACCAGCGCTAACGGCCTGCCTTTCTCGATCAAGCCACACGGAGCCACTGCGATGACGGCGGCCTCAGAGACCGTGGCGGAAGAGACTCCGGCCGTCAGCATGGATGGGCGCTATGTCGCCTACACTGCGGCGCAAACCGATCATGCGCAGGTTTTTGTCCGCGATACGTGTGAAGGTGCGGCCACCAGCTGCCAGGCCCGCACGGTCCTTCTTTCCGCGGCGACAGACGGCGCGGCCGGAAACGGAGATAGCCGGTCTCCCTCGATGAGCTCGGACGGCCGCTACATCGCATTCAGCTCCGCGGCGACGAATCTGGTGGCGAACGCAGGGGCTGGCCGACAGATCTACCTACGCGACACTTGCTTTGGCGCAGCCGCCGAATCTTGCCTGCCTTCGACGCAGCTTGTCTCCACCGACAGCAACGGCGCACTCGTCGGCACGGAAAGCATCCTGCCCTCACTGAGTGCATCCGGTCGGTTTGTCGCGTTCTTGTCGGTGACGCCGAGTCACACCACGAGTCAGTCCTCGGCGCAGGTGAAATCGGGTGCAACGGGAACCAATAGCGGTTATCGCCAAGTTTTCGTGCGCGACACCTGTCTTGGCGCCGCCGATTGCACGCCCAGAACCAAGCGTGTTTCTCTGCAGCCCGGCGACAGTTCTACGGCGGACGGGAAGCCCGCGGGCCCGGCACTCAGTCCCGCCGCAAAACACGTCGCGGTTGCCGGAGCGAACGCGCCGACTCTTTTCACCCGCTCCGTTGCCGTGGACGATCGCGTCTTTCTCGCCCTCATCGGCAACCAGCACTAGGCTTGGCGAATGCTGTCAATGTCGGCCTCCGGCACCAAGGCCGGGAACGCGCGCGGAACCTGCTCGACGCGGCGCCTGACTCTCGCTCCATCTTCGAAGCACTACGCATCGCAAAGAGCGAGGAATTCCGCCGCTCTTTGCAGGGCATGACCAACCCCTACGGCGACGGCGTGGCCTCGGAAAAAATTGTGCAGGTGCTGACCACGGTGCCGCTGACCGAGGATCTGCGGATGAAACGTCATCCGTCTTCGGCGGTTCAGGGTTGTGGCTAACCCAAGAAGCCCATGTTCGTCGACTGAAAGTGGGCAAGGTTCGGGAAATTGCCGACAGGTCCTGCACCCGCCACCGACAACAACATCAGGACGAGACGCAATGGAGCGTCAGCGCGACGAATTGGGTCTAGCGCCTCGTGAAGAATCGAGTGAGGGCAACTGTCAGTATCAGAGGCAGTCTATCGTCCCAGTTAATATCGGGAGTCTGCTGCGGGAAGTACGATCTCCGCGTTTAAGACGAAAGGTAATTGTTGATGGTGGAATTACGGTCGATGCTCCACCAGCACTTCATACCGATTACGCTGTGGAGTTGGTTATCTGGTTGTGAAGGTTCTTACGGGACTGGAGACTCCATCGTTCGCACCGGTCGCTCCCGTCGACTCGACAGTGTAGTAGTAGGTCGTGTGCGCATTGAGTCCCGCGATGCGAACCCTAAAAATCATATCGGGATGGGAAGGATTGCGGCGATTAGGGGATTTAGCGACTCGAGACAAGTTCACGGCATCGCTGCCATAGCGCACGATGCCAAAGTGCAGGTCGGTGCCTCCGGGATTTGTTGTGGACCAGCGAATGATCGCCATTGTTTCATTCGCTGTTTCGAGTTCAGGACCTGCCGTGATCTGAACGGCCGTATGTATTTGCGTCGCAGCGATAGCACTTTGAGCCGGAGAATGCGACAGGGTCAAACACGCGAAACCCGCGACTAACGCAAGGGCAAAAATGAATCTCCTCATGAGCGTGCCTCCAATTCGCCATATTTAGATTCAGCGTTTTTTGGCGAGAGTCGGGGCAGACCGTGCGACGGCCGATCCGCCCCGAACCGCTTCCGTAAGTCCTAGGGCTTTGGAGGTGTAGCGGGTTTCCTCACCAGACTGGCTGGTGCGCTGGTGGATGCCGACGGTTTGACGAAGCCGTCGGTCAGGGTTTCCAAAAACGCCACCAAATCATTCTCCTCCGCAGAAGACAGCCCAAGGTGGCCGATGGTCATGTTCTCGTTGTTAGGATCTTCCGGCATGGGCCAGCAGGTCACTTTCTCGACCGTCCCCTCGGGGCAGTTTCCGGAGAGCACCGGTTGGAAGTAGACGTCA
>Ga0209526_10000529_pt1 | contig 24976 bp, 25 predicted proteins | sample JacPinW_OM2H0_M1_FD_188566 | JGI IMG/M metagenome (GOLD analysis project Ga0209526, IMG submission 188566) | Forest soil microbial communities from Algoma, Ontario, Canada - Jack Pine, Ontario site 1_JW_OM2H0_M1 (SPAdes) (version 2) | ecosystem: Environmental > Terrestrial > Soil > Boreal... | reverse complement strand
AAACCGCTGCGCCGATCAGAATGAGTGCGCCGAGCCACCAATATCCCGTGACCGTGTGATGAATTTGCAAAAGAATTCGCGTCGGTAGCGGTAACGCGCCGCCGATCTGCGACATAAATCCGGTCAACCGCGGCACCATGTAAGTAATGAAAATCGTGATCAACGCCGCGCCCGCCACCGCCAGGAAGGCCGGATAAATCAGCGCTTGTTGCACGCGGTCCCGCAAATCTTTCGCCTGCGTGAGATGCTTCACCAGTCGAAGCAAAATGTCCGGCAGCGCGCCGCTCGCCTCGCCCGCGGCTACCAGGTTCACATAGAGCGGCGGAAAAATGCGCGGACAATCGCGCAATGCTTGCGAAAAACTCCGGCCATCGACCAGCGCCTGGTGAAGAGTGCGGGTCATTTGTTGAACGCGCGGTTGTTTAAGACGCTTTTCCAGGATCGACAATCCCTCGTCGAGAGTCATGCCGGCTTGGAGCAAATGGCCGAGTTGCTCGGTAAAGATGAGCAACTGGCCATGCGGGATTTTCAGGTTCTGCGTAGCCGGCGCGCTGGCCGATCTTTCTTTCGCCGCCGCTTCCGGCGCGGCGCTCACCGCTTCGATCCGAATCGGAATACAACGTTGTTGCTCGATTTGGCGAATCGCCACGCTACGGTCCGCGCAATCTAAAACTCCTTCGACCAGGCCGCCTTCCGCGTTCCGAGCTCGATAGGTGAATTGTGGCATCGCGTCAGAAACTAATTCGAAATTACAAATTCGAAAGTGGTTCGCGAATTGCGGACATAAAAAAGGTGGACAATCGAATTCTTGCTCGCTACTGTCCGCGCCGATTGTTGATGAGCACGCTGCGTGATGCCGTTGTTCCTGGCTTCATCGCGGGAGTTGTCTCAATTTTCGCATCCTGGCTTTGGATGGGCGTCGTGTTTCATCGCTATCAGCGAGAAACGCCGAACACGTGGAGGCCCGAAGGCGCGCGTAGCTATATTGCTGCCAGTTTGCTCCACGTCTTCGCCGCGTTCGGCATTGCCTGTCTGTTCGTGTTAATCGTGCGTTTCAATATTGCCTTCTTCGGCGCGGGTTTGATCGGGAACTTGCGCTTCGCTCTGTGCATCTGGGGAGCCATTTCGTTGCCGATCGTTCTCGAATCGGCAATTTTCATCCGCCTGCATCCAATGGTTGTGTTTGGCCAACTGCTCGACTGGCTCAGCACTTCCGTTCTCGCCTGCGTCATCACCGGATGGTGGTTGCACCGTTGATCTCGTTTTCACGTCGCCAAGAATCCACCTCCACCCAGGCTCTCTGGCACGTTTGCTGCATTTCAACCTCGTAATAATGAAGCGCGAAAAACAAATCCTGATTGCAACGCTGCTTTGCGCGTTGTTTGGTGCGGCCCCGCACTCGTCCGGGATCATTCGCTCGCCTTTTCCGGCGAAAGCACTGCCGCCTTACCGCGGCAATGTGATCGTCATCGGCGGCGACTCGATCCTGACGCCCGCGGAGAGCGCACCGGCGACGCCAGCGAAACCGGCGAAGTAGATCCCGGAACGTTCCGGGATTTTTTTCACGCGCGAACTATCATCAGCCCCCGCTCGGCAAACATCGACAATCGTCGGTGTCCGAAATCGAAAATCGCCAATCCAAAATCGAAAATGGAGTGAGGCGGGGGCGGGAATGGAGCCGGCGGGAGCCGAGCGACATAGATGAAGCCCGGTGACGGGGTGGTCTTCTCTGGTGCAATCGAAAATCGGTAATCCAAAATCGAAGATGGAGTGAGGCGGGGGCGGGAATCGAACCCGCGAATAGCGGTTTTGCAGACCGCAGCCTTACCACTTGGCTACCCCGCCGCTGCGAGCAGCCATCGTAACGTGCGACCGAATCGTGTCAATCGGTGGACGGGCGCTTGATCTTCACGCTATCTTCGCCGCGTGACTTCGCGTTCTTCACAACTTTTCTCGCAAGCGCAGAAGCGCATTCCGGGCGGCGTGAACTCGCCGGTCCGCGCGTTTCGCAACGTAGAAGGCGAACCGTTCTTTGTCGCGCGTGCTGAAGGCGCGAAAATTTGGGACGTCGATGGCAAGGAATACATCGACTACGTCGGCAGTTGGGGCCCGGCAATTCTCGGTCATGCCCCAAAAGTAATTGTCGATGCTGTCCGCGAGGCGGCAGGGCGCGGCCTCAGCTTCGGAATTCCGAATCCGCTCGAAGTGGAAATGGCGGAGCTCATTTGCCGGTGGATGCCCTCGATCGAAAAAGTTCGAATGGTCAACAGCGGGACGGAGGCGACCATGTCGTGCCTTCGTCTGGCGCGCGGATTCACCAAGCGGGACAAGGTCATCAAATTCGATGGTTGCTATCACGGGCATGTTGACGCGCTGCTCGTGAAATCGGGCAGTGGCGGTCTCACCCATGGCCGGCCGAACAGCGCCGGCGTTCCGCGCGCTTTTGTCGATCTGACAATTTCGTTGCCGTTCAACGATGTCGATCTTGTCCGGGAAACATTTCGGGAGCACACAGACAAGATTGCAGCGGTGATCGTCGAACCGATTCCCGCCAACGCGGGACTTTATTTTCCGAAGAAAGATTTCCTGTCGATCTTGCGTGAGGAATGCACGAAGCACGGCGCGCTTTTAATTTTCGACGAAGTGATGACCGGTTTCCGAGTCGCGCGCGGCGGCGCACAGGAAATCTATGGAACCAGACCCGATCTAACCGCACTCGGAAAAGTGATTGGCGGTGGCTTGCCGGTTGGCGCGTTCGGCGGGCGCGCGGAAATCATGGATCAACTCTCGCCGGCCGGTCCGGTTTATCAGGCCGGAACGCTTTCGGGCAATCCACTGGCGATGGCGGCGGGCCTGGCGCAATTACGCGAGCTGGAGCGGATCAACGGTTGGGAATTATTGGAGAACCTCGGGGCGCAATTTGAGAAAGCGGCGCGAGATGCCATCGCGCGGACCAAGATCGACATCACGTTTCATCGGATCGGCTCGATGTTCTGTTTGTTCTTTGCCGGCGGCCCAATTGTCGATCTTGATGGCGCCCAGCGGAGCGATCTGAAAATGTTCGCCAAATTTTTTCACGGCTGCCTGAAGCGCGGGGTCTATTTCGCACCTTCGCAGTTTGAAACCGGCTTCATTTCGACGGCGCATTCGTCCGCGGACATTCAGCGCACCAGCGAGGTCGTCCGCGAAAGTTTGCAAGAGCTGTAGGGGAAGCGCTCCGCTTGCCATGAGACACTAGCAGCGTCCCCTACAGGAAATCTTTGCGCGAATTCGCTGCATGGACTAGGAACTGCCGCTGTGAGTGACAACTCGCGAATTCGCGCGGCCGCGAAATTCTTTTTCGAGGGCGACCGCAAGTTTTTTGTCAAAGGCGTTACCTACGGACCATTCAATCCGGACGCCGAGGGAAATTATCTCGGGCGGCCGGAACAGGTAGATGCCGATCTTGCGCTGATGCTTCAGGTGGGTCTGAACCTTGTTCGTATTTATCACGTTCCTCCGCGCTGGTTTCTCGATCGCTGCGCAGCCGCCGGTGTCCGCGTGTTGATCACGCTCCCTTGGGCGAAACACGTCGAGTTTTTGCGACAGAAAAAAGCGCGCGACGAAATTGGCGATTCGGTTCGGACAGCGGTCAGCGAACATGCGGGTCATCCGGCGATTTTTGGTTACCTCGTCGGAAACGAAATTCCGAGCACGATGGCGCGCTGGTTTGGTGTGCGGCGAGTGACCGAGTTTGTGGAGCACTTGATTCGAATTGGTCGCGCGATTGATCCAAACGTTCTCTTCTCCTACGCGACCTATCCGCCGACTGAGTATCTGTTGCCGCAGAACGTCGATTTTTTCTGTTTCAATGTTTATCTGCACAACCAGCGCGACTTCGAGCGCTATCTGCTGCGCCTGCAAAATCTCGCCGAGGAGCGTCCGCTCATTTTGGGCGAGTTCGGCATGGACACCATTCGTCATTCGCAAGAAGAACAGGCGGAAATGCTCGGCTGGCACGTGGACAGCGTGGTGAAATGCGGTCTTGCTGGAACAGTTTTTTTCTCGTGGACGGACGAATGGTTTACCGGCGGTCAGGAAGTTACCGATTGGGCCTTCGGAATTGTTACGCGCGAACGCGAACCGAAAAAAGCGTTCCAGACGCTGCGCGATAAGCTTGGCCAGGATAATTCCGTTTTGCCGCATCGTCCGCTGCCGCACGCGCCGTCTGTCTCGGTGATCGTTTGTTCTTACAACGGCGGCAAGACGCTGGCGGCCTGTCTCGATTCGTTAGGCAAACTCAATTATCCCGATTACGAAGTGATTTTGGTCGATGATGGATCGACCGACGACACGGCCTACATCGCGGCGCAGTTCCCGAGCGTTCGCTACATTCATCAGACCAATCATGGTTTAAGCCACGCGCGGAATACCGGCGCGGCCGCGGCCCAAGGCGATGTGCTTGCCTATACCGATTCCGACTGCATGCCCGATGTCGATTGGCTCTATTATCTAATCGGCACGCTGGTGAGCGGCGATTACGCCGGGGTGGGGGGACCGAATGTGAGTCCGCCGTCGCAAACATCGGTGCAAGCTTGCGTGGCGGCGGCGCCGGGCGGACCGAGTCACGTTTTGCTCACCGACACAATCGCCGAACACATTCCGGGCTGTAACATGGCGTTCTATCGCTGGGCGTTTGAAAATATCGGCGGCTTCGATCCCGAATATCGCAAGGCCGGCGACGACGTTGATTTCTGCTGGCGGCTGCAACAGGCAGGGTCCGTTATCGCATTCAGTCCCACCGCGATCGTGTGGCATCACCGCCGTTTTACGCTGCGGGCGTTTTTGAAACAACAAGACGGTTATGGTGAAGCGGAATCGCTGCTTCGATTCAAGCATCTGATCTTTTTCGGTCCCACCGGAACGGCGAAGTGGCGTGGCCAGATTTACGGGACGCCGCGGTTCAGTTGGTTTCTTAACCGGCCCATCGTTTATCACGGAATTTTTGGTGAAGGTTTTTTTCAATCCATGTATCGGACGCCGCAATCGGATCTCGCCGCCTATCTCAGCAGCATAGAATGGTTCGCGCTGACGATTTTTCTTTTTGGGCTCGGCGTTTTTTTGCCGGCGTTCCGCATCGTTCCTTATCTCATGTTTGGCGGCACATTGTGCGTGGCCCTCTCTTACATGGTGCGCGCCCACATCGAACCGAAGTTCGACACCGTGATCGCGCGCCTGCTCGTGATGTGTTTGGCTTTTGTTCAACCGCTGGTGCGCGGATGGTCGCGCTATTTCACCTGGTTGCATTTCAAACGCACGCCGCGGAGCGTGATCAGGGCCCACGAACATCTTCCTGCCGGCGCCAGTTTTGGCGCAGGTCTGAGTCGCCGAATTTTTTGGAGCGAACAGGGGAGGGACCGCCATTACTTGCTCGGTGCCATCTTCCAATTGCTCGAAGAAGAAGGCTGGCGTTACTCCACCGATACCGGCTGGAATGAATGGGACATTCAGATCTACGGAAATTTTTGGTGGAGCGTTGTCCTCCAAACCGTCACCGAATATCACGGCGGCGGAAAATGTCTCACTCGAGTGCGTCTGAGGAACCGGCGCGTCACGACGACGGTGATTCTCAATTTGGTAGCGCTGAGCATTCTGATTTATCGCCAGCTCAACGCTTCTCATGTCGATCTTTGGTTCATCGTTCCGTACTCGATCTTTGTCGTTTTTCTGGCCCAGCGAGCACGGGCCTTGAAGTCGCGCGTGGCCGAACTTGTCGATCTTGCCGGTTACCGCGCCGGCTTGCAGCGCATTACGCGGCGCGGGGCAATGCCATTGCAGAAATCGGAGCCGGAGGTCGAGGTGCCGATGAATGTCGATCCCGCCGCGCGCGTGTGACGCGAGACTGAAGTGAAACACCGCATCCTTCTTCGTCTGGCGTTTGCCCTTGCGGCGGAACTTTTCTTTTTCGCAGCGCTCAATTTTTTCGATGACTGGTCGCTCCAGTCGATGCCGGTGAAGTTTGTCGAGTCTGCGTTCCTTTCCGGGATTGCGTATCTCGTTGCAGTTTCCAATTTTCCGCCAAAGGACGGATTGGCTGCGGCGAACAAGATCGACATCGGAACGCGGAAGCAAGCGATCCTTTTCTGGACTGTGGCCATCGCTCTCCGTTTTATCGCGCTGCCGCTCGCACCGGGCGACGATCTTTGGCGTTATCAATGGGAAGGCAAAATCCAGCGCGCCGGATTTAACCCGTACCTGGTCGCGCCTGACAATTCGAAACTCGACGAACTTCGAAATGATTTCCCGCAGTCCGTCAAAATTAATCACCCGGAGTTTCGCGCAATTTATCCGCCGGGCGCCGAGCTGTTCTTCCGCTTCGTCAGCGGCATTACCGATCGGCCGCTGTTTTACAAACTCCTCTTTGCCATTGTCGATCTTGGAACGGTCGCCGTGCTCTTGCGGTTGATCGGCGGTGAAGAGCGCTATCGCGATGCGGCATGGTACGCGTGGAACCCGCTGGTCGTTTACAGCTTTATCGGCGCCGCCCATTTCGACAGCCTCATGATTCTGCCGCTGGTGGGCGGGATTCTTTGCCTTGTGCGGTCGACGACGGAACCCGAGTCGCGTCGCAAATGGATCTGGGCAGTTTCCGCCGCAACTCTTTTTGGAATCGGCATCTCCATCAAACTCATTCCAGCATTGCTTTTGCTGCCGTGCGTCTTTGCGCTGCGCTGGCGTGCCATTGTTCTCGCCATCAGTGCGGCGATTCCGGCAGCGCTAAGTTTGCCGTTTGGATTTCCTAAAGTCCGGATTTGGGATTCGTTAGGTCGATTCGCCGACGTCTCGCGCGTTAACGATCTTTTTTGGTGGTTGATCGAAGACACGGTCTGGGCAAATCCGCACCAGAAAAATTACCACTACAACATGATCCTGATCGTCTGTGTCGTGGTGGTTTCGTTTGTCTTCATTCGAAATTGGAAACGCGGAATGCTTTGGGTCATGGGCGCCGCGCTTGTGCTCAGTCCCGTGCTTCATCCCTGGTATTGCACCTGGATTTTGCCGATCGCGAGTTGGCGGCGTGCCTATGCCTGGCACGTCCTCTCCATCACACTTTTCGCTTACTATCTTTTTTGGGACGAGCAGCTGTTCGCCTTGCCGTGGCACGCGGAACCTTGGATGCGTGCGCTCATCATCGCGCCGGTGCTGGCTGCTTTGGTCATGCTTGGTGCGCGGAAGAAATCGGCGGTCGGAGCCAATTAGCTGCGTTTTCGAAATCGTTCGGCAACGATGCTTCGAAGTTTTTCCATTTCTTCGTGCGCGGATGTTCGAAGCCGAGTTTCCAGGCGTGCAACATTTGGCGCGAGAAATTTTTGGCCGGGCGCGCTCCATAAACTTTGTCGCCCAACACCGGATGACCGAGATGATGAAGATGCACGCGAATTTGGTGAGTGCGCCCACTATGTAGCCGGCACTCGATTAAACTGACTTCGTCGGAGGAATGGAGAACGCGATACTCGGTCTTCGCCGTCCGCCCGCGGTGCGAGGTCACGCTCATTCGTTGTCGATGGACCGGATGGCGTCCGATTGACGCTTCGATTACGCCTGCGGTCTTGCGCAATTTTCCGGCGACGAGCGCGAGGTAAATCTTTTCGACGGTGCGGTCCGCAAATTGAACCGACAATTCCCGATGCGCCTCGTCGTTTTTCGCGACGACCAGACATCCGCTCGTGTCTTTGTCGAGGCGATGCACGATGCCGGGCCGTTCCTTTCCGCCAATTCCTGAAAGCGTCGGGCAATGATGCAGCAAAGCGTTCACCAAAGTGTGCTCGCGATGGCCCGCGCCGGGATGGACGACCATGCCGGCCGGCTTGTTGATGACGATGAGATCGTCGTCTTCAAAAAGAATCTCGAGTGGGATCGCTTCCGGTTGATTGTCGATCTTTTCCGGTGGCGGCTCGTTTAGATCGATGTGGTCGCCGGCGCGAACAAGATCGCGCGGGCGCGCGGGTTTGCCGTTCAGCCTAACGAATCCGCTGCGGATCAACTGTTGCAGGCGGGAGCGTGAAAAACCGCTCAACTTTCCAGCGAGAAAAATATCCAGGCGAAGTCGCCCGCTTTCCCTGGGGACAACCAATTGATGGTGCGCATTCATTGCTCCGCACATTGTCGATGTTACAATCGATACCGATGGCTGCCGCGAAATCAAAACCAGAATATCGCGGCCAAATCGAGCTGCTTCTGTCATGGGCTCCAAGTGCATAATCTTTTGATCTTTTTGCGAGACAGAGCCGAGCGCGTCAGCTAATCTTTGAGCATGGTTACTGGTCACTGGTTGAAGGTCGCCGTAATCAGCTCAATCGCGCTGCAAGCTGGGTTGTCGTTTACGAACGCGCAGCGGCGCGGGTTGGACGTGCAGGTATACACAGGGACGCCGCCCGGTTTAATCAAAAAGGTTGACCCCGAGTATCCTGTCGGCTTCTCGTTGCACGGGGCCGAAGGCAGAGGTCGTTTTCGGCTTACAATAAACCCCAAGAGCGGCGAAGTGGATGAAGTCAAAGTCGTAAAAAGCTGTGGCTACAAAGACCTAAACGAATTGGCCGCCAAAGCTCTCTTGCAATGGCGGTTTCAGCCCGGAACTCGCGCACCTGTCGAAGTGCCGGTGGAGTTCTACGTTCACGGAGGCACTCGCCTCTTGCACTGACGTTGCTCAATTGGCGAACGTCTAATAGCGCAGTCCAATTTTGTGTACCGACTTGCAATGGGAGATTACCCATTGTGAAGTGCATACTCTTTCCAAGTGCTCATTGAGCCTGGAACTGGCGCATTTGTTGCTTCGAAAATAGCACGATGCGTCGCGGGGTAATCTGGTTTTCTCTTCTTTTCATTTTTGCTGCGCAGGCGGGGCAGCTGCCAATGACGGCAAAGGATGTCGGTTTGATGTTACGCGCCGGGTATTCGAGCAACGCGCTCACGAAGGAATTGTCGGTCCGCTATTTTGCGGACACCTTGGACGAGGCGAAAGAAAAGGCGCTCATCCAGTCGGGTGCATCGGCCGAGCTGATCACTGCGATTAAAAGTGGCGCCTATTCACTTTCGGCAGAAAAAATGGCGACGGCACAGGAGCAGATGGCCGATCAGGCAAAGCGGCGCGCCGAGGAAGCTGAGAATGCGCGTAAATTCAATACGCTTTATCAAAGTCAGCTCGCCCAGAAGCGTTCCGCAGCCGCGCCAACTGGCTCGGGTGGCGATGCGATCTCACAATTTCTCAAAGCCGATCTTGTTCAATGGCGCAACGGCGGCGTTGTCCGCGCCGACGAGACCGCTCTAGCGAACAAGAAACTCATCGCGTTTTATTTTTCCGCGCATTGGTGCGGGCCGTGCCGCAAATTCACGCCACAACTGGTGGAATATTACAACCGCGTCGCGCCGCAACATCCCGAATTCGAGATCGTCTTTTTCAGTTACGATAAATCGCCGTTCGCATTCGAGACTTACCTGCGCGAGACAAACATGCCCTGGCTGGCGATTGATTACGCAAAGTTAAAAGGCAAAGAAACGCTGGCAAAAAACGCCGGCGACGGGATCCCGTCTCTTGTCCTGGTGGATTCAACCGGCAATGTGATCTCGAGCAGTCATTCCGGTTCGCAAAATCTCGGGCCAGCCAAAGTTCTGGCCGATCTGGACGCGATCTTTTCCGGCAAAGTCGCGCCCCAAGTTGCCGCAGCCCATTAAGTCGGCACCGCTGCGCCGGCCAGCGAACCTGCTCAGCCTGCCCGCCGTGGCGGGCGAATCCCTTCGGAGTTGGCCTGCCCCGTTCTACGGGGCTGCAGCGTTTGGTTAGACCCGTCCGCGGTGATTGTCTCTCCACAGATTGACGTAATGATAGATACAGATGCCTGCGGCCGTAAGGGTCCAGAGGACAACAAATACTTTTGCAAACCACGGCACGTTAGCCGGCAAAATGTAGATTGAGACACATATACCAACGATCATAAATACTCCGCCGAAGAATGCGCCCAGCGCCGACGTCGGCTTGCCGGGTGCGATCTGAGGCGTGTCCTCGCGAGGATTCCGGATGACTTTCCAGCGGCGATTAAGCAGGTAAGCTGCGAGGGCGAAGACCATTCCGCCAGCTTGCATCCAGCCAGCGTAGACGTACGGCAATCTCTCTGCTCGGGTGAGATAAACTGTTCTGATCCTTTCGTGAGGCGCTCCTTTAAGCGTTTCAGCGTAGATGCGGCCTGATCGGGGATCAGGCCGTTCCGGACGGGTGCCAAAATAATATCGTTCGATCGTCAGAAGCGAAAGAATGGGCGTGATCGCCAGGGCGATGAACACGATAACGATAGCTTTACGAAGCGCTTTCATGTGTGCACCCGATCTGATCTAACGAGGATTATGCCGGATTTTTCGGTCTAAATCCATTATAGATCAAATCCTCCTTCGGCCTGCGATTGCGGGACTACGGCGGACGGTGCCAAAGCTAGACCGCCGAAGCCCGGGCTGCTTTGAACGAAAACGGGCCCGGAGCGTCTATTTACAGCCATTGTTGCGAGTGTAGATTTTCGCGCGACATTTTGCGTCGCGACCCAGATGGAACAAAACCCGCCACCGCCATTTCCTTCACCGGAAGAACTGAAGGCGAAGATCACGGAGTTCATGAAACAGAACTTCGGCGATCGCGTCTCGGTCGCGACTTTTACCCAGCCGGAACCGGCCGAAAGCGAGACAGAAGAGAAGCCGGACAAGACCGACAATGAGGAATTTCGATTCAATTTCCTGCCCCGCGATATCAAAGCGCATCTCGATCGTTTCGTGATCAAGCAGGACGAAGCCAAGAAAGTGCTCTCGATCGCAGTTTGCGATCATTACAACCACGCCAAATACCTGCGCCGGCTCGAGAAGGAAGACGCCAGGCGCGCGGAGGAAACTGAGTACGCGAAACAGAACGTGATCTTGGTCGGGCCGACTGGTGTCGGAAAGACCTACCTCATCAAGCACATCGCCGATTTGATCAAAGTTCCCTTCGTGAAAGCGGACGCGACCAAATTTAGCGAGACCGGCTACGTGGGCGGCGACGTGGAAGATCTCGTGCGCGAGCTGGTGCACAAAGCCAACGGCGACGTGAATCTCGCGCAGTTCGGCATCATCTACATCGACGAGATCGACAAGATTGCCTCCGCCGGAAATTTGATCGGACGCGATGTGAGCGGGCGCGGCGTGCAAACGACCTTGCTCAAGTTGATGGAGGAAACCGAAGTGCCGGTGCGGAGCATGAACGATCTGCAGGCGCAATTGCAGGCCGCATTCGAATTTCAAAAGCGCGGCAAGGCCAAACGCGAGACGATCAACACGCGCCACATTCTCTTTGTAGTCAGCGGCGCCTTCGAACGCCTGAAGCAACAGGTCTCGCGCCGGATTTCACAAAGTCAGATCGGGTTCAGCGCCGAACCGGTCCAGGTGATGGACAACGAGTTGTTTCAACACGTCACCACGCAGGATTTTGTCGACTACGGTTTTGAGCCCGAATTTATCGGGCGGTTACCGGTGCGCGTGGTCTGCGAGGAACTGGATGCCGATGATCTGTTCAAGATCATGAAATATTCCGAAGGCAGCTTGCTTCGACAATATGAGCGCGCTTTTCGCGCTTACGGAATCGAGATCAGCTTCGATGACGAAGCCTTGCGTTTGATTGCCGAAGCCGCCGCCAAGGAAAAAACCGGCGCGCGCGGCTTGTTGACGGTGTTTGAAAAACTATTTCGCGACTACAAATATTATCTCGCCGGGTCGGGTTTGAGTCAGTTACGGGTGACTGTCGATCTTGTGCGCGAGCCGAAGCGCGTTCTGGAACGCCTCATGGCGGAAGGCGAGAAGTTGGAAGGGGCGACCTTGGAAACGAACGCGCACCAGTTTGCGGATCGGTTCAAGGCCGAGCACGGGCTGGAAATTGTCTTTGACGAAGCGGCGTTGCGACGTTTGGTCGAACGGGCTCAAGCCGAACGCATGAGCATAAACGAACTTTGCCAGCACCTGTTCAAGGATTACCAATTTGGACTTAGCTTGATCGAAAAGAACACGCGCCAGAAAAGATTTGTGCTCGGGTCCGCAGCAGTGGATACGCCGGACAAATTTCTAAGCGAACTCGTTGTGCAATCGTACTACCCGGTTGCGTCGACGGCAAAGGCCTGATTTGTCGATGAAACGTCCGCTTCTCGCTACTTTGATCGTTGGAATTTTCGTTTTCGTGGTGGTCAACGCACTGCAACTGAGCGCCCCTCTGTTGCGCTTTGAGACGAGGGCGGTGGAATTTATCTCGTCCTACAGAGTCGCCACGGAAGTCGTGGCAAACAAATGGCAATATCTGTTCGTTGCGATTTCAGCGTTCGCCGCTGCCTGGCTGGCTTTGGCGAGCGCGCGTCGCGGTCGGATGGGACTGATTGTCGTCGGGTTGCTCATCGAGCTAGCTGCTCTTGCCTGGATTTGCGGTCTCTACCACGCTTTCTTTCAACCATTGCCGGCGATGTTTGCGATCGTCCTGGCCTACGTCGTTGGCAGCGCTTATGCCACGATTGCTTTGCGCGGCCGTAGCGTCACAGCACGATCGCTATTCGGCGAGCGATTGTCGAAGGAGCAAGTCCACCGCGTGATTGCGGGCGACATTGCTTTCGAACCTGAAGCAAAAACTTACGAGACGACCGTCGTTGTCTGCGACGTAGCCAACAAATACGACCTCGCGGAAGATTGCGACCCGGCCACGTTCGGTCAGATCACTGAAGCGTTCATTCGTCGGACGACCGAAAGTTTCTTGCAAGCGGGCGCTTACATTCAAGCAGCGGACGGTGAGGGCGTCGTCGCGCTTTTCGGTTTTCCGGAGGGAGATGCACATCACGGCGACAAAGCCGTGAGAGTAGCGTTGGACTTGGTGGAGCGCTTTCGGGACTTTCGCCAATCGAACAATAGCGAAGCTTCCGCCAAGTGCGATGTGCACGTGGGTATCAGTTCCGGGACCATGATTGTGGCGCCGTTGGACGATGGGAACCGGTCGTCGCTTCTGACCAGCGGCGAACCAATCGAGCTGGCGAGACGCTTCTGTGTGGCGAATCGTTTTTACGGTTCGCGCATCCTGATTGGTCCGCACACTTTCGAGCTCGCCAGTCGTTACGTTGTCGCGCGTCCGATAGATTTTCTCAGCGGCGTTAACTCGCGCGAGCGCCACGAAATCTACGAGCCGCTTTGGCCGGCAGCCGAGGCCAAACCGGAACAGCTGGCGCGACGCGACTCGTTCTGGAATGGCGTCGTCTTTTATCGGGAGAAACGTTGGGCCGAGGCCTATTCCGAATTCCAAAAAGCGCGCGGCCCTAACGACGAAGAGGACGCGCCGTTGCAATTGTATTTGCGTCGCCTCGAGCCGCTCGCGTTGCATCTAACTGACGCGCTTGCGCCGCATTCGTAAGTCCGCTGCCTTTTGAGAAAGACAGAATATCCAACGGCGCTGCGGGATTTGGTCGGGCAACTGCGGAAGATGCCTGGCGTTGGGCCGCGCTCAGCCGAGCGCATCGCTCTCTGGATGGTGCAGGCGCGCAGCGATGGGCCCGAGCAGATAGTCCGTGCTATTAGCGATACACGGCGAGCGATTCATCCGTGCAAGCTCTGCGGATATTTCACGACAAATGAAATCTGCGACATCTGCGCGGATTCCTCGCGGGCCGCAGATTTGCTCTGTGTGGTGGAACAGCCCACGGATATTCTTCCGCTGGAAAAAACGGGCGCCTTTCGCGGACGCTATCACTCGTTAGGCGGCCGAATATCGCCGCTCGATCACATTGGCCCGGAGGATCTGCGGATCAAGGAACTGCTCGATCGCATCGAGAAAGAGAAATTCTCCGAAATCATTTTTGCGCTTGCTCTCGATGTGGAAGGCGAAGCCACCACAAATTACCTTGTCGATCTTTTGAAGAACAAACCGGTCGCGCTCACCCGGATTGCGCGCGGCCTGCCTGCCGGCGGCGGATTGGAGTCGGCCGACGAATTGACACTCTCCGCCGCGCTCTCGGGCCGGACGAAACTGTAATTCGCTAGTCATCCCGAGTCGCGCAGACGACGAGGGATCTCACAACTGTAAACCGCGTCACACTCATCTTGCGTGATCACTTAGCATATGTGAGATCCCTCACTTCGTTCGGGATGACAACGTTGTTTGCTTTTCGATTCCGCGCTGACTAATTTTGAATACCCATGTCGTGCGCGAAAATTGATCCGGCGCTGCACCAGCCGCACAAGCCGCCCTGGATCAAAGTGCGTTTGCCGTCGAACCCGGTTTTCTTTTCCACCAAGGCGCTCATCTCCGACTTGCGTTTGCACACCGTTTGCGAAAGCGCGCAATGCCCGAATCGCTGGGAATGCTGGAGCCAGGGCACCGCCACGATGATGATCGCCGGTGACCGCTGCACCCGCGCGTGTGGGTTTTGCGCGGTGACAACAGCGAAGCCGTTCGCACTTGAAGAAGACGAACCGGAGCGCGTCGCCGAGGCGGTGCGGCGCATGAAGTTGAAACACGTCGTCATCACCGCGGTCGCGCGCGACGATCTCAAAGACGGCGGCGCCAATCATTTTGCCAGAGTCATCGCTGCGATTCGGAACATGGATCCGTCGGTGATCGTCGAAGTCCTGGTGCCCGACTTTCACGCGCAAGATTGGTGCATCCAGATTGTGCTCGATGCCGGGCCGGACATTTACAATCACAACATGGAGACGGTGGAGCGTCTCACACCAGTTGTGAGATCACGCGCGAAATACCGCACGTCGCTGCAAGTTCTGCTGCGCGCAAAACAATTGTCGTCCCGCGGTCGCGGGATCGTGACGAAGAGCGGCGTCATGCTTGGCCTTGGCGAAACCGAGCCGGAACTTTTTCAAACGATGGACGATTTGCGCGAAGTCGGCGTTCAGGTTTTGACGATGGGACAATATCTTCGTCCGACACCGAACCACTTGCCGGTGGTTGAATACATCGCGCCGGAGCAGTTCGATCTTTACGGCGAGATCGCGCGTAAAAAAGGATTCGAGCACGTCGCTTCCGGCCCGCTCGTTCGCAGCTCCTATCACGCGGCCGACTTTCATCCCGTTGTCCGCTGAGGATGGAGGCGTCAAGAACTGCAGCGGTCATTCCCGCTTACAACGAAGAAAATCATATCGGCGACGTCGTTCGCCGAACGCGTCAGAAACTCGACGACGTTCTTGTCGTCGATGACGGCTCGCGAGATAAAACCGCAGATCGCGCGCGTGAAGCCGGCGCCGAAGTCATTGTCCATCCACAAAATCGAGGCAAGGGCGAGACGATCAAAACCGGATTGCGTCACTGGCTCGAACGGCAAATCGATTTCGTAATCATTCTGGATGCCGACGGCCAGCATCGACCGGAAGAGATCGACCGTTTCGTTGCAGCTGCGCTTTCGGCGGACGAACCAAAACTCATTCTTGGCAATCGCATGAACGATATTTCCTCAATGCCGCTCGTCCGCCGAATCGTGAATAGTTGGATGAGCAAACGGATCAGCGCGGCTTGCGGCCAGGAAATTCCCGACACGCAGTGCGGGTTTCGGATGTTACATCGACAACTGATTCCGGAATTGCTCGGCGGCGCGGCGCGTTTCGATTACGAGACCGAAATGCTGATCGTCGCCAGTCGGAAAGGTTTTCGCATCGACTCAGTCCCAATCAGCACCGTTTATTCCGACGAAGTCAGCAGCATCCATCCGGTGCGCGACACCCTCCGCTTCTTCAAACTGATGAGCCGCTACAAAAAACTGTAGGGGAAGCAGTTTGCTTCCCAAAACGGGACGCTGGCAGCGTCCCCTACAGGGATCGTCACGGCTTCTTTGCCGGCAAGGGCTTGCCGCTCTTGATGATTTCCGCTTCCGGCGTCAACTTGGCCGCCTTGCCGCTGAAAATCACGCGGTTCGGTTTTTCCGCGAGCGATTCGACAAACGCTTTCGCGTGCGTCGTCGCGACTTTTAAGTTTAGCAAAATCACGTGCAGTTCTTTCATCTGTTCCTGAAGCGACTTGTCGGTCGTGCCGACAAAAGTGTTTGCCGTGGTGAAAAGCGTGCCGGCTTGTGTCTCAACCTTGTTCAGCCCGGCAATCACGTTTTGCAATTCGTCCACGTCGGTTTTTAGCGAATCAGCCAGTGGTCCGAGTTTCGGCATGAAGTCGCCCAGATTGCCTTTCAGATCGCCCACCGTCACCGTGAGAGTATCGAGCAAACGGTTGGCGTTTTCGAAAAGCGGGCCGGCCGCAGCGGTGATTTGTTCGATGCCGTAAGCGGGATGTCCTTCAATCGCCGCGTTGTTCGCAAGTGTTTTGCCGCCCGCGGTGCCGGCGGAGAGCGCGACAAACTTTGGCGCGAGCAATGTATCAGCGCTGAGCGTCGCGGTTACATCGACGGGCAACGGTGGAATTCCGTCGTCGAGTTCCACTGTCACGATCACCGCGTCTTTTGTGTTTGCCGATTTTGCCCGCTCGCTCGGACTCAAATGCCGCATCGCGATCACGCGCCCGGCCGGCGCACCAGCATAGCGCACTTCGGAATGAACTTTGATGCCGGTGACATCCTCGTACTTGATTTGCAAGGTGCGTGTCGGCTTTTTCAAACGGTAACCCGACAGAGCAAACGTCAGCGCGCCGAGTAAGACGATGCTGCAGGCAATGACCGAGAGAGCGACGATATAGTCGGAGAGATTTTTCTTCATGCGGTTTTGCGATGGAATCGATGGCGCGCCGCGACAAAGGGCCGCGGTTTCACGTGTTGATGATGCTCATGCTCATCTTGCGAAAGATTCAATGGAATCGGGCCGTCCGCTTCGCCGTTGATGAACTGGTGCACCTCCGGGTTCGTGCTGTTGCGAATTTCATCCGGCGTGCCTTGCGCGACAATCGAGCCGTGACCGAGCATGATCATGCGCGTCGCGATCCGAAACGCGCTCGTCATGTCGTGCGTCACCACCACCGCGGTCATGTGCTCCCCATGCGTGAGCTTGAGTGTGAGTTGATCGACCACCGCAGTCATTATCGGGTCGAGTCCGGAAGTTGGCTCGTCGCTGAAAAGCAATTCGGGATCGAGCGCGAGCGCGCGCGCGAGGCCAACGCGCTTTTTCATTCCGCCGCTGATCTCGGCCGGTTTCAAGTCTTCAAATCCACTCAGCCCGACCATCTCAAGTTTTTGTTTCACAACTGATTCGATTCCGTCGGGTGGCATTTTAGTGTGTTGGACAAGCGGAAGCGCGACATTTTCGCCAACTGTCAGCGAGGCAAGCAATGCGCCCGATTGAAACAGCATTCCGAACCGGCGCCTGACAAGCGCGATCTCCCGCTCGTCCATCGTCGTGATTTCCTGGCCGAAAATTTTCACCGAGCCCGACGTCGGTTTCATCGAGCCAATAATGTGGCGCAGCAACGTGCTCTTGCCGCAGCCGCTTCCACCCATGATCACGAGGGTCTCGCCGCGGTGGACGTTGAAGGAAATGTCGTTGATGATCGCGCGATCCCCGAATCTGCGGACAAGATCGGACACTTCAATCACCGGCTCGCCATTCGGGTTCATGCGCCAAAGAAGAAGATGCCAGTGAGAATGGCGTTGGTTACCAACATCGCCAGCAAAGCTTGCACGACCGAAGAAGTGGTCGCTTGACCGACGCCTTCCGCCCCGCCTTCGACGTGCAGGCCGGCGTTACACGCAATGGTGATGACGATCCATGCAAAGACGCCGCTCTTAATCATGCCCGAATACAAATCCCATGTGTTTGCGCTTTGCAAAGCGCGCAGCACATAGCCGGCGGTGTTGAAATTGAGCGCGAACCGGCAAACCGCCCAGCCACCAAGAACACCGATGTAGTTTCCGAAAATCGTGAGCGCCGGCAACATGACAAGCATGGCGAGAAAGCGCGGCACGACCAGATATTGGACCGGATTGATCGCCATGACTTCGAGCGCCTCGATCTCTTCGGACACTTTCATTGTTCCCAGTTCGGCTGCGACCGCAGATCCGCTGCGACCGATCACGATCACGGCAATAAGGACCGGCCCCATCTCGCGCAAGATCGACAACATCACTAGATCGGGCACGTACATCTCCGCGCCAAGTTGTTGGAGTGAGTGCGCTGCTTGCATCGCGAGTGTCACGCCGATGCTGAACGCGGTCAGCGCGACCATCGACGTCGCGCGAACACCGATGAAAACCATTTGCCGAAAAATTTGGGAGATACTAAAAAACTGGCCGGTAAAAGGCGCAACGAGCACCCAGTAAAGCAAACTCAGATTCAGTTTGAGATAATTCTTCAACATCTGGGCGCGTCAGAATGACAAGCTGCGCCGAATGACGAAAGCCGAAAATCGGAGCCGGATTGGCCTTTAATAGAATTAGATCAGCCCGCGCTTGCGGAAGTCGCCGATGTTTCCGCCGGAGGAGCGCTCGATCATGTCGATGGTGAATTTGAGCAGGCAGACTTCCCAGGCTTCGTCCACGCCCTGGATGACGGCGCTGAGCGGTTCCGCCATTCCTTCGACTTGCGACTTGGTGCGGGCAATCACGGCGTCGATCGGATCGCGAAACATTCGCTCGACCACGTCGGTCTTTCGAAACTGAAATCCGTAGCGCAAGACCGCGATGTTGCGCGCCTGTTCACGCAGTTGTTCGATGTAGCGCTCGGCTTTGTCGCCAAATCCTTCCAGCAGCAAGCGGCTGAAATGTTCCGGCGTCAGAATCTGCGGACGGTCGGCGTGAATTTTTCCATCGCGCACGCGCACTTCGTTCACCCGGTCCATCAATTCCGAGATCAGATAGAAATGAAAACTGGTGCTGCCGAAGGTGGCGATCTTGCGCTCGGGCGCCAGAATCACCTGGGTGTTCTCAATCGCGTATTGGAAATCGTCCTCCTTCATTGGTTAGGTCAACAATAAGTCTGGGCAGCTGCATTTCAATCTGTAGGGGACGCTGTTAGCGTCCCAAATGCCAGTCCGGCTCGGACGAAGCCAACGGCTTCCCGTACAGAAGCGAAGAGACGTCCAAAATTTTACGCACGCTTCAATCGAGCGCTGAAGCTTCGAGCGCGCAGGTGGCGATGTTGCGCACGCGGCTGGATCGCCAGCGCAGGACTGCTTCGCCGGTGAAAAGCGCGAGCGCGAGCCAGATCAAAATGAAAGTGATCAGATGCCCGCGCGTGAACGGTTCGTGATAAAGGAAGACGCCGAGAAAGAACGAACCAATTGGCGAAAGATATTGGAGAAAGCCAACGGTGATGAGGCGAAGATGTCGCGTAGCGTAACCGAACCAGAGAAGCGGCACGGCGGTGACGACGCCGGTGCTGATGAGCAAGATCGACAACGACCAGTCGGCGCGGGCGAACACAAGCCCGCCCGACCACTGAAGATAAATAAGAAAAACCACCGCGAGCGGAACGAGCAAGATCGTTTCGATGAACAAACCGGGAATGGCAGCGGTGCCTGATTGTTTTCGAAGCAATCCGTAAAGTCCAAAGGTGATGCAAAGCAGGACCGCGATCCATGGGAAGCGGCCGTAGCCGAAAGTGAGATTCAAAACCCCGAGCGCAGCGAGTAAGACCGACGCGAACTGCAACCGGGTGAGACGTTCGCGCAGAAAAATTGCGCCGAAGAGGACGTTCATCAGCGGCGTCATGAAATAGCCGAGGCTCGTTTCGATGACCCGTCCGATGTTGACCGCATAGATGAACAGAAACCAATTCGACGCGATGGCCAGGCCGCCAGTGAGGCAGTAGATGCGCGCCCGGCGCGAGCGCACATTTGCAATCACTTCGGGCCAGCGCTGCTGCCAGCTTAGTACGGTTGAGAGAAAGATTGTCGTCCAAACAAATCGATGCGCGAGAATCTCCGTGGCCGGGACGGCGGCGAGAAGTTTCCAGTAAATTGGGATTAGACCCCAAGTCGTAAATGCGGCGATTGCGGCAATGAGACCGGAAGTCTCGTGCGATTTGTCCGCGTCTTTTGGCAAGATCGAAAGCGAGCTTAATGCTTCGTCTCGCTCGCCACGTCCTGAAAGAAGGGGACGAACTCGTTGTAGCCACCGACCGACAGTTTTTCAGCCGCAATAAAACGCAACGCCGCTGAGTTGACGGCATAACGTTCCCCGGTAGGCGTGGTCGGGTCGGCAAACCAGTGCCCCAGATGCGCATCGCTTTTTTTGGCGCGGATCTCGATCCGGTTCATACCAAACGACGTGTCTTGTTTTGACACCAGGCGATCTTTCGCAACCGGTTTTGTAAAAGTTGGCCGGCCGGTGCTTGCATCATATTTGTCGATGGAAGTGAAGAGCGGCTCGCCGCTGATGACGTCGACGTAAAGGCCGGGACGTTTGTTGTCCCAGTATTCATTACGAAAAGCGGTCTCGGTGCCGTTTTGCCTGACGACACGGTACTGGTCCTCGTTCAATGTCGATCGAATTTGCCTTTCACTCGGCAATGGCTGGTTCGGGTCGTAAGTCCTGGCCTTTGCTTTCTCGGCCTGCGCGCGGCTAAAGAAAAAGACTCCGGCCACCACCGCGACCACACCGAGCACGCCGAGTAAAACGCTGAGGTACGACTTCGGCTCATGTTGGATGCGGCTGCCTTCCATATCGAGATTGTCGATCTTACTTCTTCTTTTCGAACAGTGGCAAGAACTCCCCGTAGCCTTCTTCTTTCAATTTTTCGACCGGGATGAATCGCAGCGAGGCCGAGTTGATGCAGTAGCGCTGACCGGCGGGCGCCGGGCCATCTGGAAAAACGTGGCCAAGATGCGAGTCGCCCTTACTCGAACGGACTTCGGTGCGTTCCATGCCGAAAGCGCGGTCGGTTTTTTCGGCGACGTGCCCTTTCTCAATCGGTTTGGTGAAGCTGGGCCAGCCGGTGCCGCTGTCGAATTTATCAACCGAAGTAAAGAGCGGTTCGCCGCTGACAACATCGACATAAATTCCGGCGCGATGATTGTTCCAGTATTCGTTGTGGAACGCGGGCTCGGTGCCGCATTGCTGCGTTACGTGGTATTGCTCGGGCGTGAGTTTCTTTTTTAATTCTTCGGCGGACGGTTTGGCACTCGTTTGGCTGGTGGTTGATGGACTTGTCATGGCTGTTGTTTGGGTGGCTGGTTCCTCTTTCTTCTGGGCGCCGGCGCGGTTCAGAAATATCAAAAGGCCGCTCAAGCCGACGAAAACGAACGCGCAGAAAATTAACATTCCGCGCGACGATTTTCTTGGCCGTTCCGGAAACTCAATCATGCTTGAAAAATACGCGATTTATTTCGCGGCAACAGCGGAATTTCGCTGGTCGACATCCTGGCGTCCGGCTTCGGGGACGCGAATGTAGGCGCGGAACACAAGCAATCCAATCGGCGCGACCGAAGCGGCGAGCGCGAAGATCAACCACAGGCTTCCCGCATGACATTCGCCATGCTCAGGGCAGAACTTCGCAAGGACCCATCCACTTGTTCCAATCAGGAGTTTGCCGACGAGAAACGGAATGTAAGCGAGCGCGCCGTAGGAAGCCTCCTGACCAGGCGGTGCGATCGCCGCCGCGTATTCATAGACGCGCGGCGAATAGAAAGCTTCGCCCACGGAAAAGATCGTTAGGTAGATCGCCGACATGATGTAGTACGGATGAACCGGGCCCTTGAGTTGCAAATAAACGTGGCCGAGCGCGTGTCCGAACGCGCTGTCTGCCACCGGGACGAACCAATCCGTCGGCAAAGCCATGAGGAAAACTCCTGCCGCGCAAATGATGCTCCCGATAATGACTATTCGATACGACGCGACGCGCTGGGTGAGGGCGCCGATTACCGGAGCGAGCACGATAATAAGGATGGCGTTGATCCCGGCCAGTTTGCCGACCGGCGCGTGTAATCCCATCTCGCGATCGCCGAACTTCGGGAAGACGTAATCCATTTGCAGAAAAATGGCTTTCAGGAATCCGATGAAGAGAAAGAACACCAGCAGGCGGTAAAATCCGGATTGCCCGATCAGGCGACGAAAAAGCGCGAGCGTGTCGTTCGAGCCTTTTTGGACGGTTCGCGCAATTCCTGTCCAAAAGCCGGAACCATCGGCGTCCATTTTTGTTAAGGCCTTGTCGCGCTGCGCGTCGCGTCGCAGAAAATAAATCGTTGGGAACAGCAAGATCTCGAGTGCGAGACTCACGCCGAAGAGTTGTTCATGCGGTGTCGGCCGAAACCCTGAGATGCTCACGTGAAGATCGAGCGAGCGAATGAAATCGAAAACATAACCGGCGACGAAGTAACCGACGTTCATCAGCGCGTAGATGATCGAGAACGCGATCGAACGTTGCGCGGTCGTGGAATAGACTCGGGTCGCCGCGAGCAAAACCGGCGTGCCGAGCGCTTCGCCAATCGCCAGCGGCAGTAAGCCGCAGACCAGCACGAGTGTTGGACCCGTGCTCAAAATCATGACGCTGCGCGCAAATGTGCAAATCGCGACGCCGAGAAAAAATGTTCGGCGGAGTCCGATCGCGTCTGTGAGCGAGCCGGCCAGCAAAGTAAAAACCGTCATTGCCGGCGCCCAAACCCAGCCCACCAACGCGCCGGCCGCTTGATCGCTGAAGCCGAGATCTTTAGAAAGCCACAGCACCATCGTCTTGTTCGTGATCGAGTAGGCGGTGTAGATGAGGAACTTGATCAGGAACGTCAGCCAAAGGTCGCGCTGCGCTCCTTTGAGCACGGTGAACTTCGCGAGGAAGCCGTGCAGTCCTGTCGCTGCGATTGGAGCGACGCTATCTTCAGGCGCGAACGTGTCTTTGATTGCGTCTCCCACGGTCTTGAACTTCAACTACAACATCTTCGCGACAAATTCGCGCCCGTCGAATTGCGCGAAGTTGTCGATCTTTTCACCGGTGCCAACGAAGCGCGTCGGAATTCCGAGCTCATCCTGAATAGCAACAACGATTCCGCCTTTACCGCTGCCATCGAGCTTGGTCACGATCAGGCCAGTTAGATCGAGTGCGTTGTGAAATTCGCGGGCCTGGCTCAGTGCATTGCCGCCAGTCGTTGCATCAACCACGAGCAAGATTTCATGCGGCGCAGTTTGGTCGCGTTTGGCCAGGGCGCGTTTCGCTTTTTGCAGCTCGGCCATGAGATTGCTTTTTGTGTGCAACCGGCCGGCGGTATCGCAGAGCAGGAATTCAATCTTGTTCTTTTCGGCCGTCTGATACGCGTCGTAGCAAAGCGCGGCCGGATCGGCGCCGTACTGGCGACGAACCATTTCCACCCCAAGCCGTTCGGCCCAAACGCCGAGTTGCTCGATCGCGGCTGCGCGAAATGTGTCGGCTGCGGCGAGTAAAACTGTATGTCGATCTTGTTTGAGGAAATGCGCGAGTTTTGCGGTTGAGGTTGTCTTACCTGTGCCGTTCACGCCGACGAGCAGGATCACTTTTGGTTTTTCTGGCGACGACTGGAGCGGCGGCGCATTTGCCGGTAAGATGCGCGCAATTTCTTCGCCCACGACTTTCACGACATCGTTGATGCCGGTGAGGGACCAGGCCTCGCGTTCCTGCAATTTCTTGATGATTCGCGTGGTCATCGGCACGCCGAGATCGGCGCGGATTAAACCTTCCTCGAGTTTATCCCAATCGATCGGCTTACCGGCAAAAGTTTGGGCGAGCGATTGAAGGAAGTTCATCGGCGTTCAACGCGCGCGCGAAAGACCGGCAATTTATTTTGTAGCGTCAGTCGCAGATTTTGGAGCGGCGGAAGCGGCTTCGCGCAGCGGGCGAGTGAGATCGTTCTTTACACGATCAAGAATGCCGTTGACGAAACGACCGGACTCGGCGCCGCCGAAAGTTTTTGCGAGTTCGATAGCTTCGTTGATCGAGACGACCGGCGGGATGTCGTCGCGATAAAGCATTTCGTAGATAGCGAGGCGCAAAACATTGCGATCGACCGCTGAGATCCGATTGAACTCGTAGTTCTCACAGTAACGGCGAACGCGCTCGTCGATTTCCGGCAGATGCGCCACCATGCCTTCGATGAGCGGCTGAGCAAACTCGCGGACGCGCGGAGTAGCCGGACAAAATTCCCAGAAATCTTCGATCTGCTCAGGCGTTTCGCCGCGCTGAAGATCGCGCCAAAAATGATATTGAATGGCTGCTTCGCGCGCGCGCCGTCGTTTTCCCATAGAATCTATTTGTCGCGCAGCTTCGACATGACGTTGCTGATTTCCACGGCGGCACGCGCGGCTTCGGTGCCGCGGTTGATTGTGTTTTCCAGACAACGCTCGCGCGCCTGCGATTCGTTATCGAAGCTCAGGACGGCGTTGATGACTGGCACGCCCTGAGTGACGGCAATGCGTTGCAGGGCGTCGGTGACGGAGCGGCTAAGATTTTCGGCGTGTTCGGTCTTGCCTTTTAAAATCACACCGATGGCGATAATGGCGTCGGCTTTTTTCTGTGACGCGACTTCACGCACGACAATCGGAATTTCAAATGCGCCGGGGACTTGCAGGAGGTTTACGGCAGCGGTGGGCGCGAGCGCGCGCAATTCTTCCGTCGCATGAGTGACCAACCCCTGAACGTATTGCGCGTTGAACTGACTTGCCACCATCGTGAAGTGACGCTTGCTGCCGACAATGCGAGGGCGGCGTGAAATCGCGTTCGACATCGATGATGTCTTAATGCCTTAACATCGCGGTTTCGGCAAGATGGCGAGGTGCGGAAAGAGAAGTCTAGAGGCGTTGGAGCGCCTTTTGAGCCAGTTCTTTCGACTTGTTGAGCTTGCCCTCTTCGTTGTCCGGCCCGCCGACACTGACGCGAACAATAGCATCGTTCCTTAAAACATAGAGAGCACCGCCCACGCGATTGGCGTTCCAATAGGCTTCATCGCCGATACCTTCAATTTTTTTCGGCGGAGTGGATTTTTCCTTTTTTTCTTGTTCCCGAAGGCTTTCCTTTTTCTCTTTATCGCCCTCGCCGGATTTTGCCTCGCCTTCGAATC
>Ga0209526_10000528_pt1 | contig 24976 bp, 25 predicted proteins | sample JacPinW_OM2H0_M1_FD_188566 | JGI IMG/M metagenome (GOLD analysis project Ga0209526, IMG submission 188566) | Forest soil microbial communities from Algoma, Ontario, Canada - Jack Pine, Ontario site 1_JW_OM2H0_M1 (SPAdes) (version 2) | ecosystem: Environmental > Terrestrial > Soil > Boreal... | reverse complement strand
TCGATCACGCATCGCGGCAAGGGCCGCGAGCGCATCCGGATAAAGATCGAGATGCAGATACTTTTCCATGATGCGCTCGAATGCGCCGCTGTCGTGTTCGAGCCCGAGGCAGCGCAAGGTGTAGGCGAGCGACTCCCGGGTAATGACGGAGAAATCCTGATAGCGCCGCATCAGCGAGCGCAGCCAGGTGTATTCGAGCTGCTTGATGCGCCAGATCTGCGTGATGATCTCGCCATAGCCGGGAAACATCTCCTCGGTGACGGATGCCACCGACTGGATGTCGTAGAGTGTGCCATAGGCATCGAACACAACGGCTTTGATGGTCACCGGGTCGGCTCTCCTCCGCCGATCGTCGCATCGAGAAATTCGCGAACCGCGACGATCGATTGATCCGTTGCCGATTGGTTGAATTCGCGGTGATGTCCGGGCAACGGAGTTGATGTGTTGAGATTGGGGACGTCGAAGGCATGGTAGGCGCCGGGGTAGACGATCAGCCTGACCGGCGCGCCTTTGCCCTTCTGCCTCGATAATCCCCAATCGTCGCGGCCGTCAACCATGTTGCGGCAGGCCTCGGTCCAGTCGTCGCGTTCACCGATCAGGATCAGCGTGGGAACAGTCATGTCGCCGTTAAATTTGCGGCAAGGCGGATAGAACGCAACGGCCGCATGGAACTTGTTTGGCGATGTTTGTTCGACGGCGCCATGCTCGACCGAGGTGAGAACCAGCCCGCCCCCTTGCGCAAAACCCACTACCGCAACGCGGCCGGGATCGACGAACGGCTCGCGCACCAGAAAGTTGAGGGCCCGGAAGGCATCCAGGGCCAGACCATCTGGTGCGCTACCGCAGTTGGTCTTGATGCCGCGCGGACCAAAGCTGTCGACCGTGAGCGTCACAAAGCCCCAGGATGCGATCCGCTTGCCCCAGCGTTGGTCAAGCTGCTCCCAATTTCCATCGCAACCATGCAACAGCACGACGGCGGGCGAGGGACCTGCGCTATTGGTTTGCCTCAAATAGCCCTGGAGCGGAAGCGGACTGGCAAGCGGACTTTCGATTTCGACGATGATCGCAGACGATTCAGCCGCAAGGCATGCGGCCGCATTTCCGAAAAGGAGCGCGGTGGCAAAGGCAGTGACTTCGGCGAGGTTCGTCAAGGGCCACCATTTTGCTTGGCACTTCAGATGCCCAACAATTTCCGCGCGTTCGCCTTCAGCACTTTCGGCCTGATCTCGTCGCGGATCTCAAGCTTTGCAAAATCCGACAGCCAGCGGTCGGGCGTGATCACCGGCCAGTCCGAGCCGAACAGCATCTTGTCCTGCAAAATGCTGTTGATGTAGCGCACCAGGATCGGCGGAAAATATTTCGGCGACCAGCCGGAGAGGTCGATATAGACATTCGGCTTGTGGGTCGCGACCGACAGCGCCTCTTCCTGCCAGGGAAATGACGGGTGCGCCAAAATGATCTTGAGGTCGGGAAAATCCGCGGCGACGTCGTCCATGTACATCGGGTTGGAATACTTTAGGCGCATCCCCATGCCGCCGGGCATGCCGGAGCCAACGCCGGTCTGGCCGGTGTGAAACAGCGCAATTGCGCCGCCATCGTTGATCGCCTCGTAGAGGGGATAAGCCATGCGGTCGTTCGGATAGAATCCCTGCATGGTTGGATGGAATTTGAAGCCGCGGACGCCGTATTCCCCGATCAATTTGCGCGCCTCGCGCACGCCGAGCTTGCCCTTGTGCGGATCGATGCTGACGAAGGGGATCAGCACGTCGAGATTTTCGGATGCGACTTCGAGCATCTCGTAATTGTTGTAGCGGCGAAAACCGGTCTCGCGCTCGGCGTCGACCGGAAAGATCACCGCGGCGATTTTCTTGGACCGGTAATAGGCCGCGGTTTCCACTACCGTCGGCGGGTGCTTGTTCGGCGACTTGAAGTAGTCGGCCATCTGCGCCTGGAAATCGTCATAGCCGTCATCGGCATGCATGCCGCAGGGCTCTTCGGCGTGGGTGTGGATGTCGATCGCGACGACGTCGTCGATATTGGGCAGTTTTAGTTTTGTCATTTTGGTTTCCGTACCGGCGGTCTGATTGTACAGTCTGGAAATTGATTATACCATATAACAAATTTAACAAGACAGCGGAAATGGGAGGATGACATGGCGGAGCGTGCCTTCGAGACCGATTTCTGGAAACACGCCAATGTGCGCAAAGTCTGGGACGACATCGTTCCCGGCGAACCGCGCAAGACCATTCCCTATACGCTTACGCGGGAAGCGATCGAACTATACTGCAAGGCGGTCGGCGAAGATCATCCGCTTTATTTCGATGAGGCCTACGCCAAAACCACGCCCTATGGCGGATTGATCGCGCCACCGTCGATCCACATCCTGCTGATGTTTGCCTGCACGCCGGCCGACGACTGGATGCGCAGTCCGGGCACCGTCAATGCCGGGCAATCCTGGAGCTACAATATTCCGGCGCGGCCGGGCGACGTCATCACCTTGCAAGCGCGGGCGCTCGATAAATTCATCAAGCGCGAACGGCTGTTCGTAGTGCACGACAATGTCTTCTTCAACCAGCAGGGCGACGTGATCTGTTCCGGCCGCGGCTGGACCATCCGGCCGCAGTGAGGGCAGCGACCATGACATTTGAAAACTTGAAAACCGGTGATGCGATCGAGGGCCCGGCATTTGCGGTCTCTCGCGAATCCATCCGGCTGTTTTGCGACGCTTCGCTCGATTACAACCCGCTGCATCTCGACGACGACTACATGAAGGGCAATTTCGGCAAAACCAATTTCGGCGGCATCATCATGCATGGCATGAACAATTTCGGGCTGATCTCGCGCATGATCACCGATTGGGCCTATCCGCGAGGCGCCGTTCATCGCCGCCTCGAAACGCGCTGGGTCAAGCCGGTCCGGCCCGGCGACACCATCCGGCCCACGGGCATCGTCACATCGAAGCAGGTGAGTGCAAAATCGCGCTGGGTCCTGATCGACGTCATGGTGCGCAACCAGGCCGGCGACAAGGTCGCGACCGGCGAGGCCATGGTCGAGTTCCCGCGCCGGGCCGAGGCGTAACCCTTCACTCGGCCGGAACGCCCGTCGTTCCGCGTGTCGTCAGCCTGCTTCCGATGGGCCGTCCGGCAAGCTGGGCATTCGGCGTCACCACGTCGGTGGCGAGTCCAAGCCATGCCAGAAGGCGAATGGTGAGCCAGGTGTTGTCAATTTCCCACCAGCGATGCCCATGGCGCGCCGAGCGAGGATCGGCATGATGATTGTTGTGCCAGCCTTCGCCGTTTGAGATCAGGCCGACAACGAGGTTGTTACGGCTGTCCTCGTCAGTCTCATAGTTCCGGTAACCCCACAGATGCGTTGCCGAATTAACGGCCCACGTAATATGCCATACCAGGACTGTACGCACGAATACGCCGAACATCATGATCCCAAGTCCGGTCTGCGCCGCAGCCGCAGGCGCTTCGCCCGATAGCCATGCCACGGCGAAACCGACCCCGAAGAACAGCGGCATCTGGCCGAGGTTGATCCATACCAGACAATTTTTGCGTTCGAGCGCGACGTAGAAGCGATCGCGCAAGATGTCCTTGGCGTAGCGTTGGTAGATTCCAAGCCGCGAGAGTTCCGGCTGGTTGACCAGAATCCAGCCGATGTGGCTCCAGAAGAAACTTGCAAGCGGGCTATGCGGGTCCGGCTGCTGGTCGGCGAATTGATGATGCCGGCGGTGTATGGCGACCCAGCGTGCGGGCGTTTCCTGCAGGCAGGACATCGCGATGATCACCATGGCGTGCTCCAGCCATTTGGGGCATTTCAGGCCGCGGTGGGTGAGAAGTCGATGATAGCAAAGGTTGATGCCAAACAGCCCGCAGAGATGTGTGCCGAGGGCGGCCAGGATGAGGCCGCTCCAGCTAAAATAGCCGGGCATGAAGGCCAATAGCGCCACGACATGGTAGCCGGCGATTGCGAGTATGTAGGGCCAGTTGAGCTGAAACGGCTTGACGCCTGCGGGTAGCGTCAACGGCCCATTCCCGGCAACAGGAGCGGCATAATCCACAGCGGCCAGGGCCGTGATCTCAATAATTGGCAGGGGAACTGTCGCCATGGCGAGTTCGGGATTCCCAATCTCTGCGTACGACGCAGTCAGCTAGGCAGCCTGCCAGTGATACACGGAAGGAGCGCGTAACGGTTGCAAACCTTTGACCAAATTTATTTATTTCATGGAACTGGCGCGAAAACCGGCTTCGGGCAGGATCGCGGAAGACATGCAATCCCCTGTTTGGATTGACATTCGCCCGTCCCATGGCTTAGAAACCGCGCGTCCCGGGCGGTATGGCCGCTGGCGGGAACAATCTCATTTTGGCAACACTTCGGCCTGTCCGCACACGGCCTTTCAAAGCATCAGGATTGTCCCATGAAGGTCCGTAACTCGCTGAAATCGCTGCGTGGCCGCCACCGCAACAACCGCCTGGTCCGCCGCAAGGGCCGGGTTTATGTGATCAACAAGGTCCAGCGCCGCTTCAAGGCGCGGCAGGGCTAAGGCACGCCTGGACCTGGCCCGAGCCCCGTCAAACTACTGCTTCACGGCTCTTTGACGCGTTTGCTGCTTTGCAGCGGGTTTTTCCGCGTCTAGACTTTGGCCATGGCATTGAGATTCTTTCGCACACGAGTCTGCCTAACCGCGATCCTTTTCGCGGTGGGAATCGCAACCCTGCCGGGTTTGGCCTTCGCGCAGGACCCGCCGGCGACAGCACCAAAGAAAAAGCCGCCGGAAGCGCCGAGCAAATTGCCGAAAGTCGGCGCCGACAAGACCAAGGGATTGGATTTCCTGTTTGGCGCGCTGAAAGCCGCGCCCGATGAGGACAGCGCCAAGCATGTCGAAGCGCGAATCTGGGCGATCTGGCTGCAAACCCCGAGCGATACCGCGGCGCTGTTGATGATGCGCGCCAAGGCCGCGATGGACGCCCAGCAGATGGATGTCGCGCTAAAATTGCTCGATGCGGTGGTGAAGCTGCGTCCCGATTATGTCGAGGCATGGAACCGGCGCGCGACGCTGTATTATCTCAAGAACGATTACGGCCATTCGCTTGAGGATATCCAGCAGGTCCTGGTCCGCGAACCCCGCCACTTCGGCGCTCTCGCAGGCCTGGGCATGATCATGCAGGACCTCGGCGACGACAAGCGCGCGCTCGACGCCTTCAGAAAGGCGCTCGCGATCAACCCGCATCTCGACAAGGTGCCGGAGCTGGTCAAAACCCTGAGCGAAAAGGTCGAGGGCCGCGACATCTGATCGCTGGTCGATCGATCCGCGGTCGGTAACACTTCGGCTAAAGAAAACGCGTCAAAACAAACATCTCGCGCCTCAGTTCTGAGTCCCGTCAGAAAACCGGCCGAGGTTTTTAGTGCAGCGCGTTGCTGCCGCGTTCGAACGGCCCGCCCAAGGCCACAGCGGCGTAGAGCTGCAGAAGTTCCGCCTCCAGCTGCTCGTTGACCAAGAGCAGCGCCTTCAGCGCCCCGTGCAGATCGCCATTGCAGCTCGCTACGATCTCGTCGATGGCGGCTTCATTCGGTCTGGAAGTCATCGAAAATCTCCAATTGTCCCGTAACATAACTTGAGCGCCCGATCTGCGTTCCTGTGGATAATGTGGATAGGTCGGGCGGTGACAACTTCGATGGCTCCGCGCTCGTCCGATCGCCACAGTGCCGATCACGGTTATATAAAGTTGCCGATGACGGCTATATGAAGGCATCTGCATGAGGGGCGGGAAAACCCACCTGATTTGCCGGTATCCTGATCGCGAAACCGCCTCTCGTGGCGCGGCGAAACCGCACCCACTGTGGCTCCGTAACTTGGCTGTCCCCAACCCGTCCGGACCTTGCGCATGATACCAATCATTGTCGTGGCAGCGCTCGCATTGCTGGCGCTGATCACGCAGGCCGGTGTGGTTGCCGTGCAGCGCCTCTATCCCGCACAAGGCCAGTCGATCGAGGTCGACGGCGCAACACTGAACGTCCTCGACCTCGGCCCGCGCGATGGCGCCGGCCCGCCCATCGTGATGATCCATGGCGCCAGCTCAAATCTCGAAGTGATGCGGCAATCGCTTGGCGAGGTGCTCGCCAAAACGCATCGCGTGATCCTGATCGATCGTCCCGGACATGGCTGGAGCACGCGGGCGCGTCTGGAGGATTCCACGCCGGCGATCCAGGGCCGGATGATCGAGCAGGCGCTGACAAAACTCGGCGTCGGCCCTGTCATCCTCGTGGTCCATTCCTGGGCTGGCGCGCTCGGCGCGCGGATGGCGCTCGATTATCCGGAGCGCGTGGCGGGCCTGGTGATGCTGGCGCCGGTCGCCTATCCCTGGCCGGGCGGGGTCGGCTGGTACAACAAGCTCGTCACCACGCCCGTGATCGGCCCGCTGCTCGCCTATACGATCACGCTGCCGCTTGGCTATTTCCTGGCAGAGCCCGGCGCCCGCCGCGTGTTCCTGCCGCAGTCCATGCCGGAAAATTATGTCCGCGCTACCGCGACGCCATTAATGCTGCGGCCGCGCGAATTCCTCGCCAATGCCTTCGACCTCGTCACACTGAAAGCAGCCGTGGCCGGGCAGGCGCCGCGCTATGCCGAGATTGCGGCGCCGACCGTGATCATCACCGGCGAGCCCGACAAGACGGTGTCGACCAACCGCCATTCACGGCCGTTCGCGCGCGCGGTGCCGCAGACAAAATTGATCGTATTGAGCGATGTCGGCCACATGGTGCAAAACGCCGTGCCCGAGCTCGTCATCAGCGAGATCGAAGCCATGACCGGCAAGCTCGCGCGCGGTGCGGCTGCGGCGGCGAACTAGAGAGTTCTCTTGCCGAACTGACCTGTATTTCCTCGTCATGGCCGGGCATGACGAATGAGGGATCTCCGTTTCACTCATGCGCCGACGCCGTGGCCGGGGGAGGCGCAGCCTCAGCCTCCGCCAGACATTTGGTGATATGAGCGATACGATCCCTCGGCAACACCTTGGCGACCTCGGCCTTGTGCGCGCATTCGCGCTGCTTGATTTGCTCGGCACGGCGCGCTTCCGCAGCCGCCCGGTACTCGGGCGCAACGCTATTCGGGTCGACCAGCTTTTGGGCGAAGCCCGGTTCGCTCAGGGCGAGCGCTATGACAAAACTCATCCGCCAGATTGATTTCATGGCAACCCCCGCGAAGGCACCAGCTTCGCAAGTCTATCCCGGTCCGGGTCGGGCGCATATGAACCAAATCACACCTCGACTGGCGGGCCAGGCCGATCCTGGCTAAGAGTTGCGGCGCTCACACTTGCCCCGTCATTGCGAACGAAGCGACCTGTCCGCCGAAGCTGAATCGAACCATCCCTGTCGTCCCGGCCTTGAGCCGGGACCCATAACCACAAATCTCAATTGTTGTGCGATGCTGGGGCCGCCATCCCGCCGACTACGGGCACCTGTGGTTATGGGCCCCGGCCTTCGCCGGGACGACGTCGAGTTGAATTCGCCGTGCTCTTGCGCGGCGGCCGAGGGAGAACGGCGATCACTGCGCCTTTGTCTTGCCGTCCTTGTCGAACTGCGAAACATAGGCCCAGAGGTCGTTGATCTCTTTCTCGTTCTTGACGCCGGCAAACGCCATCTTGGTGCCGGGGATCTTCGCCTTGGGGTCCTTGATGTATTCCTTGAACTGCGCCTCGTTCCAGGTGATGCCCGAATTCTTGTTGGCGTCGGAGTAGGAATAATCCGGCGCGGTGCCGGACTTGCGGCCGTCGAGCCCGTTCAACTCCGGGCCGACCTTGTTCTTGGCGCCTTCGCCGATCGCGTGGCAGGCCAGGCATTTGTTGAACGAGGTCTTGCCGGCCGCGACGTCCTGCGCAAGGGCCGCGGATGCGACCGCCGACGATGCAACAACGACCAGCGCGCTCAGAATGAGTTTTTTCATTGGGGGGCTCTTCGTGGGTTTTAGATGCGGAAGGGGCGACGGTGCCACCGCCGTTGTGGCACGGCAGGCTTGCAGTGGACAAGCCGCGAAATGGTTCCGGGTTTCATCGATCAGCCGTAAGGCTTTTGGATGACTGGTATTCCCGATCGCTCACCGTTTGGTGAACTACCCAACGGGGCCCAGACGTGCTTGATTTGCCAGCGGAAATCGGCGAGCACGGCGCGCCGGCGGAGGAAAACGACATGACCATCATGATGCCGGCTTCCGATCAGGCGGTGCTCGGCCGCCGCGACAAGATCGTGGCGGCATTGCGCGCGATCGTGCCGGGCGAGGGCGTGATTGATAGCCCTGCCGAAATGCTGCCTTACGAATCCGACGGGCTGATGGCCTATCGCCAGCCGCCGATGGTCGTGGTGCTGCCGGACACGACCGAGCAGGTATCGAAGGTATTAAAATATTGCTTCGAGCAGGGCATCAAGGTGGTGCCGCGCGGCTCCGGCACCTCGCTGTCCGGCGGCGCGCTGCCGCTCGCCGACGGCGTGCTGTTGGGACTTGGCAAATTCAAACGCATCCGCGAGATCGATTTTGACAACCGCGTGGTGGTGACCGAGCCCGGCGTGACCAATCTCGCCATCAGCCAGGCGGTGGCGCATGCCGGATTTTATTACGCGCCCGACCCGTCGTCGCAGATCGCCTGCTCGATTGGCGGCAATGTCGCGGAAAATTCCGGCGGCGTGCACTGTCTGAAATACGGCATGACCACCAACAACGTGCTCGGCTGCGAGATCGTGCTGATGTCCGGCGAGATCATCCGGATCGGCGGCAAGTCCGCGGAAAACTCCGGCTATGATTTGATGGGGATCATCACCGGCTCCGAGGGGCTACTCGGCGTCATCACCGAGATCACGGTGCGGATCCTGCAGAAGCCGGAGACGGCACGCGCCCTGATGGTCGGATTTGCGCAGGTCGAGGCGGCCGGCGAATGTGTGGCTGAGATCATCGGCGCCGGCATCATTCCCGGCGGCATGGAGATGATGGACAAGCCTGCGATCCACGCCGCGGAGGCTTTTGTGCACGCCGGCTATCCGCTCGATGTCGAGGCGCTGCTGATCATCGAGCTCGATGGTCCCGGCGTCGAGGTGGATGAGTTGATCAGCCGCGTCGAGGCGATCGCGCAAGGATGCGGCTCGACCTCGTGCCGGATTTCGAATTCGGAAATGGAGCGCAATCTGTTCTGGGCCGGCCGCAAGGCGGCGTTTCCAGCCGTAGGGCGGATTTCGCCTGACTATCTCTGCATGGACGGCACCATCCCGCGCGGTAAATTGCCGGAGGCGCTTTCGCGCATCCGCGACCTCTCGTCCAAATACGATCTGCGCGTCGCCAACGTGTTTCATGCCGGCGACGGCAATCTGCATCCCCTGATCCTCTACGATGCCAACCAGCCCGGCGAGATGGAGCGCGCGGAATCTTTTGGTGCCGACATCTTGAGGGTTTGCGTCGAACTCGGCGGCGTCTTGACCGGCGAACATGGCGTCGGCATCGAGAAGCGCGATTTGATGCCGGAAATGTTCAGCGAGATCGATCTTAACCAGCAGCAGCGATTGAAATGCGCCTTCGACGCGCAGGGCCTGCTCAATCCCGGAAAAGTGTTTCCGACCTTGCACCGCTGCGCTGAATTGGGCCGCGTGCACGTCCACGCCGGCAAGCTGGCGTTTCCCGACCTGCCGCGGTTCTAGAGGAATGCCAAGCGTGCCTCGCCTGCTGTTCATCGACAACATCCGATGGAGCATGATCGTCCTCGTGCTCAGCATGCACGCATGCGACACCTACAGTCCGTTTGGGAACTGGTATTATGTGGATCGGCAACCGACCGGCCTTGGCACCAAGATCTTTTTCGGCGCCTATCAGAGTTTCCTGCAGGCATTCTTCATGGCGGTGCTGTTCTTCATTGCGGGCTATTTTTCCGCTGCCGCTTACGATCGGAAGACTTTTTCACAGTTCGTCCGTGACCGGGTTTTTCGGCTTGGACTGCCGACCCTGCTGTATATGCTCGTGATCGGTCCGCTGACGCAGTATTACCTGTCGCGAACCTGGGGAAGTGGCGGTTTCGCGCACCAATGGCTGCTGCATCTCCGAGACGGAGAGTGGCGGTCGGAAACCGGACCGATGTGGTTTTGCGCAGCCCTTCTGATGTTCTCCATCATCTACGCTTTGATCCGCTTCGCGGGATGGAAGGAACCTGAGATCAAGTTAAGCGACAACGGCCGGGAGAGCGTATCGGTAGCCGCCTTCATTGCCATCATGGCGGCTTCGACCTTTCTGGTGCGGATCGCTGTGACGGAGGATGTCTCGGTGCTAAACGTGCATCCCGGCGATTTCCCTCAATATGCCCTGATGTTCGTTGCCGGGGCGTTGGGCTATCGCGGCGGTTGGATGATCGGATTGTCGGATCGTTTCTGTCTCCGCTCAGCCTCGGTCATGCTTGCGCTTGCGGTTGTGCTGTTCGTCGCCCTCATCCTGTTTGGCGGTGCCTTGCAAGGCGACACAACGCCCTACGCGGGCGGATTCAATTCGGTCAGCGCCGCAAAATGCCTGTGGGAAGCCCTCGTCTGCGTGGGCATTGGCCTTCTGATGCTTGCCGTCTATCGGCGCCACTTCGATTTTCAGAATGAAGTGGCCCGGTGGCTGTCAGACAATGCCTTCGGCATTTATCTCATCCATCCGCCGATCCTGATCGGCTTTGCCATCCTTCTGCATGGCTTCGCGGTCCATCCGGTCGCGAAAGCCGCGATGCTCACCGTGCTCGCGGCCATCGGCAGCTTCGTGGCGTCCGCATTCGTTTTGCGGAAGTCGCCGCTGCGACGGATCATCTAGGACCAGACATGGGCAAAATCCGCCGGGACCAGGAAGCTTTGCGGGCTCGAAGTCCCGGAGAATTTTGCGGCTCATACCAATGCCGCGTGTGCCGGTCAGAGCAGCGCGTATTGCGCGCGCTCCCGTTTGGCGAGCAGCGGCAACGCCTCGCCGGCGATATAGGTCTTGAAATGCGCGCTGTCCTGATGCGCCTTGAAGGCGGCTTCATCGCGGAACAGTTCATAGAACAGGAACTGGGCGGGATTTTCCTTCGCCCTCGAAATCAGGAACAGCTTTGCGCCGGGCTCGCTTTGCGCCTCGGGCAGGAAGCGCGACAGGATATCGGCGACCCGGTCGGCCTGTCCTTCCCTCGCTTCCCATTGCGCGACGACCAGCAGGCCGCCGCCGCCGACGGCCTCGCTCACGCTCTTGTTGATGGCATATTGACCCATGGTTCTTGCTCCTTGGTTGACAGGTATAGTTCGATATACAACGAATATTGTCTGAGATGCTTCGATGATGGTCGAAGTGAGACTGTCGGCTCCGGGCAGGGGAATACGGCGTGGATACTTTGAAAGTACGTGATGCCAGCGATGTCGAGGCGGCGGTGCGCGCGGCGATTGCGAGCGACCAGCCGTTGGAGATCATCGGCCACGGCTCAAAGCGGCTGATCGGCCAGCCGATGGCGACCAATGCGGTGCTCGACCTGTCGGCGCTCAACGCCGTGACATCCTACGAGCCGAACGAATTGATCATCACCGTCCAGGCAGGCGCGCCGCTTACGGACGTGCTCTCGCTGATCGATTCCAAGAACCAGCAATTCGCGTTCGAGCCGATGAATACATCCCTCCTGCTGGGCACGCCTGACATCGGCACCATCGGCGGCATGATCGGCGCCGGTCTCGCCGGTCCGCGCCGGATCAAGGCCGGCGGCGCCCGCGACCATCTGTTGGGCGCCCATGCGGTGTCCGGCTTCGGCGACAGTTTTAAGGCCGGCGGCCGGGTGGTGAAGAACGTCACCGGCTATGATCTCTGCAAGCTATTGGCGGGGTCCTGGGGCACGCTCGCGGTGATGACGGAAGTGACGCTGAAGGTGATGCCGCGGCCGGAAAGCGAGCGCACGCTGGTGCTGCGCGGGCTCGACGACGTCAGCGCCAACAAGGCGATGACCGCGGCGCTGGGCTCGCCGTTCGACGTGTCCGGCGCGGCGCATGTACCCAATTCGCTGTTCCGAGCCGATATCAGCGAGCTGAGCGGTCTCGGTTCCACGCAAACCGCGGTCACCTTGCTGCGGCTCGAGGGCATCACGGCATCGGCTTCACACCGTGCGGCGGCGCTCGCAAAGCTGCTCGCGCCGTTTGGGACTGCGGAGATCGTCGAGGACGACGCTACGTCGGCTTCGATCTGGAGCTCGATTCGTGACGTCAAGCCGTTCGCGGCCAACGGCGCGCTCGGGGCCTGGCCGGTGTGGCGGATCGTCTGTCCGCCGGCCTCGGGCGCGGTGCTCGGCGATCGGCTCGCGCGGGACACAGGCGGAGATATGATCTACGACTGGGGCGGGGGTCTCATCTGGGCGGCGCTGCCGCCAAAGCCCGACGCCCAGGCCGCCCTGGTGCGTACGCGCGTCGAGGAGGTTTCCGGCCACGCCACCTTGATTCGCGCCTCCGAAGAGGTGCGGCGCAATGTCGACGTATTTCATCCACAGCCAAGCGGCCTTGGCAGCTTAAGCGAACGCGTCCGGCAAAGCTTCGATCCGAAAAGCATCCTCAATCGCGGCCGGATGATGCGAGGTCTAACGGCATGAAAACCGAATTCAGCCTCGCCCAACTCGCCGATCCCGACGTCCGGGAAGCCGACAAGATCTTGCGCGCCTGCGTGCATTGCGGGTTCTGCACCGCGACCTGCCCGACCTATGTGCTGCTCGGCGACGAGCTTGATAGCCCGCGCGGCCGGATCTATCTGATCAAGGAGATGCTGGAGAAGGATCGCCCGCCGACGCAGGAGGTGGTCAAGCACATCGACCGCTGCCTGTCCTGCCTCGCCTGTATGACCACCTGTCCGTCGGGTGTGAACTACATGCACCTGGTCGATCAGGCGCGGGTCCGGATCGAGAAGGATTATGTCCGGCCGCTGACCGAGCGGGCGCTGCGCGCGCTGCTCGCCCTGGTGCTGCCGCGACCCGACCTGTTTCGCTGGAGCATGTGGCTGGCGCGCCTTGGCCGGCCGCTGGCCGCCTTGTTGCCAACCCCCAAGGCAACGTCGGCGTCGCCCACTTTATTGTGTCGAATCAAGGCGATGCTGGCACTGGCGCCCGGCCGCCTGCCAAAGCCGGGGCCCTCAGGGGGGAGCGTTTTCCGGGCCCAGGGCGAGAAGCGCGGCCGTGTCGCATTGCTGCAGGGCTGCGCCCAGCAGGTGCTGGCGCCGCGCATCAATCAGGCCGCGATCAATCTGTTGACCCGTCACGGCATCGAGGTCGTGCTGGTCAAGGACGAGCAATGCTGCGGCGCGCTAACCCATCACCTCGGACGCGACGACGACGCACTGGCAAGGGCGCGGGCCAACATCACGGCTTGGCAAAAGCAGGCCGGGCAAGGCGGCCTCGACGCCATCCTGGTGACGACGTCCGGATGTGGGACCGTGATCAAGGACTACGGTTTCATGCTGCGCGAGGATCGCGAGTTCGCTAGCGGAGCTGCGAAGATCTCGGCGCTCGCCAAGGATATCACCGAGTATCTCAGCGCTATCGAACTCACTCCAACGCAGCCACACAGCGATCTCGTCATCGCCTATCACTCGGCTTGTTCGCTGCAGCACGGACAGAAAATCAGCGAGCTTCCGAAAGAATTGCTTTCCAAGAACGGATTCGTGGTGAAAGATGTACCTGAGAGCCATTTGTGTTGCGGTTCGGCGGGGACGTACAACATTCTCCAGCCTGACATTGCGAGCAGATTGCGCGATCGCAAGGTCGCCAACATCGCGATGGTCAAGCCGGACATGATTGCTGCAGGCAATATTGGATGCATGGTTCAGATTGCCGGCGGCACGTCAGTTCCTGTGGTGCACACGGTTGAGCTTCTCGATTGGGCGACAGGCGGTCCCCGGCCAGGATTGAACTGATCGATTGGCCCCGCGCTTGATGGCGGACGACTCGAAACGCCCGATAGACACTGATCGGCGGCAACAGGAGGATCACGATGGCTAAAGGCAAAAAGAAAAAGGGCGGCAAGAAGAACAAGAAGGATAAGAAAAAGCTGCTGATGGCGAAAAAATCCGCCAAGAAGTCTGCGAAGAAGTCCGCGAAAAAAGCCAAGAAGTCCGCGAAGAAGTCAGCCAAGAAGTCCGCCAAGAAATCAAAGGCGGCGGCGCCGAAGAAATCGGCCAAGAAGGCCGGCGCCAAGAAGAGCGCGGCGAAGAAGGCCGCAGCCAAGGTTGTCGCGCCCGCTCCTGCAGCCATGGCTGCCGCACCGATGGCTGCTGCACCGAAGCCCAAGCCAAAGCCGAGGCCGAAACCTGCCGCGGCGCCAATGGCCCCGCTGGCCCCGGCCCCCGAGCCGGCGGCTGCAGCCCCGAGCTGGGCTTCTCCCAGTGCTGCGCCGTCGAACCCCGGGCCATCCTGGAGTTCGTCCGCACACGACGACGAGGAAAAATAGCGACCCTTCGGAAAACGGGGGGCACGTTTAAAGGCCGCAGCATCCAGCGCTGCGGCCTTTTCTGTGCCTGAGGTCCCCCATCCCGAGGTGACCGATTCGATCAGCCTGCTAATTAGGGCAGCTCTACCCCCGTTTCCGCGAGGGAGGGGTCTCGCGCGCATGGCGCGCCGAAAGTTGCGGACCAGTGCAGAAATCGGGTCAAAAGCTGTTGTCGGAATGCAACACCTGCCGACAACATTTGGTAGAATAGCCGCAACGATCAAAAAGTCAGCAAATGCTCATCTTTTTTGCTTCACGCGATCGGTAGCCCGTACCAGATTGCCACCACGTTAAGAAATTTGGCTGCAGTCGGCTGTCGCAAGTCCCTGGGGGGCGCCGGAACTGGGGCTGTTTCAGAAAGTGGTGGGGATCGTCATGAAGAAACTGGTTTTAGCGGCGGTCGTGCTTGCGATGACTGCAGGTTCGACTTTCGCGGCGGATTTGCCGTTAAAGGCTGTGAAAGCGCCGCCGCCGGCGCCGTTCGATCCCTGGGACGTCGCGTTCGGCGGCGCGCTCATGAACGACTACATCTTCCGCGGCGTCACCCAGTCCAATCACCAGCCGTCAGTCGCGGCCTATTTCGAGCCTCGCTACAACGTTACCAAGGATCTGCAGCTGTACATCGGTACCTCCGCCGAAAGCATTTCATTTGCGAACCGTGCCGCGGCTGAAGTCGACATCTACGGCGGTATCCGCCCGACCTTCGGGGCATTTGCCTTCGATATTGGTGTCTGGGGTTACCTGTATCCGGGTGGTAGCTGCGCCGACAACGTCGTGACTGCCTTCGGTGGCTTTGCTATTCCCGGCGGTGGCGTTTGCCCGGTCAGCACGACGACGATCTTCCTTGGCGACGGCAACGTGATGAAGAAGAACGTCAGCTTCTTCGAAGTCTACGGCAAGGTGAACTACACCATCAATGACAACTGGCAGGTCGGCCTGAATGAGTACTACACGCCAAGCTTCCTGAACTCCGGCGCTTGGGGCGACTACGCTTCGATCACCGCCAAGTATACCGCCCCGGGCACGGTCTTCGGCACAAGCGGTGTTGGTATGTATGTCTCGGGCGAGTTCGGACGCCAGTTCCTCGGTACAACGGATGCATTTTATGGGGTACCTGGCTTTCCGCTGGGCATCAAGTATGCCGACTACAACACTTGGAACATCGGCATCGGTTTCACCTACAAGGTGTTCACGCTCGATCTGCGTTATTCCGACACCGATCTGAACAAGGGTAATTGCAACGCCTTCACCAGTGCGTTCAACGCGACCGGAACGACCAACGTGACGCCCATCAATCCAGGCGGCGCCGGCTCTAACTGGTGCGGCGCGGCGGGCATCGCCAAGCTGTCGTTTGACCTGACGGCGATGACGAACTTGAAGTAATTCATTCTCCTAGGGCTAGTCTAATGGGGGCGGCAGAGCGATCTGCCGCCCCTTAGTTTTGGGATCACGATCTAGATGAGCCTGGATTGGCGAAAGCTTGTGAGGAACCCGGGCCGCCGCAAGGGGCTGCCCGATATGGCGAGGGAAGCCGTTGTCGGCTTGGTCGCAGGCATTGGAGGCGGCCATCGCCATCGGCGCCATGGAATGGTTCTCGCGCGCCTCCCACTATCCGCTTGTCATCATCCCGTTTGCGACCTCCATCGTGCGGGTCGTCGGATCGCCGGATGCCGAGCCGGCGCAACCGCGGGCGCTGATCGGCGGTCATGTCGTGTCGACGATCATGGGCCTCGCCCTGTTGAAATTCACCGGGCCCCACGCCTGGGCGGCGGCAGCCGGGGTCGGGCTGGCCGTGATTGCGATGTATCTCACCGGAACGTTTCATCCACCGGCCGGGATCAATCCGCTGCTGGTGATCTCCAACAATCTTTCCTGGTTGTTCGCGCCGGTGCTCGCCGGCGCGCTGCTGCTGACGGCCTTTGCCTGTGTTTGGCGCCGCTGGATGGGCCGCCGGCCCTGGCCAGAGCGCTGGCTATAGTGACAAGCCGGTGGCCGCCGATCAGCTGGACGTCAAGATGACACCTTGGCGTCCTCACTTCGGCTCCGCAGCAGAAAATGATCGCCGTCACGGGTCAGCACGATGTTGCGCTGATGGAAGGCCTCGAGCGTCGCGCGATGGCCGATCGAAACGATGGTGGTGGCCGGCAATTTCTCCTTGAGGAGCTGGTAGAGTTTGGCTTCCGAGGCTTCGTCGAGCGAAGCGGTCGCTTCATCCAGGAATAGATATTGCGGCCCGTGCAACAGCGCGCGGGCAAGGCCTAAGCGCTGCTGCTCGCCGAGCGAGAGCATCCGGTTCCAGTGCGCTTCTTCCTCGAGCTTTGCGGCGAGCTGAGGCAGGCCCACCGAGATCAGAGCATCCCTGACCCGATCCGAACTGAACGCGCCTTCCTCCGACGGATAGACGATCGCGCCTTGCAGCGAACCGATCGGGAAATACGGCCGCTGCGGCAGCATCATCAGGGTGGCATGTGCGGGGATAGCAATCCTGCCGCTGCCGTATGGCCAGATGCCGGCGATGGCGCGAAACAATGTCGATTTGCCGGCACCGGACGGGCCGGTGACCAAAGTCCGCTCATTGCCGTTGATGCTGAGATGGTCAGCCGCGACCAGCGGCGTCCCGTTGGGCAAGGAGACCAGAAGCTGTTCCAGATCGATGTTGTTGCTGCCGCCCGACGATATGACATCGATCGAGCCGGGCCCAGTTGGCTGAGCTTCGGCGCTCTTGATTGCGGTCTCAAATCCATCGAGACGCGCGATGACGGCGCGCCATTCCGCCAGCGTCCGATACGTTGAAACGAAAAACGACAGCGCCTGTTGCACGCTGGAGAAGGCGTTTGCGGTCTGCATCATGCCGCCGAGCTGGATCTTGTCTGCAAAATATGCCGGCGCCACCAGGACGTACGGGAAAACCACCGCGGCTTGCGAATAGCTCGAGGTTAATGCCGTCACCCGCTTGGTCCGCTGCATGATGGCATACCAGTTGGCGACGACACGGCCGAAGCGCTCCGAAAGTCGCTGCCGCTCGGCATTCTCGCCCTGCAACAGCGCAATCTGTTCGGAATTTTCGCGCGCCCGAACCAGGTTGAAGCGAAAATCCGCCTCATAGCGCTGCTGCTGGAAATCGAGATTGACCAGTGGCGCGCCAATCCATTGCGTCAGCGCGGTTCCGAGGATCGCGTAGATCAGCGCGCCCCACACCAGATAACCGGGGATCATGAACTCGTGGCCGAAAATGTGCAGCGGGGACTGGGAGGAGAGACCCCACAGGATGACGACAAAGGACAGAAGCGTGACGATCGCGCTCAAAAGGCCCACGGTGATATTGAGCGTTTGATCGACGAACATCTTGACGTCGTCGGCGATGCGCTGGTCCGGATTGTCGGCGGCATCGCCCTTGAGCTGCATGCGATAGTGGTTGGCGTTATGCAGCCATTGGCCGAGATAGAGGCTGGTCATCCAGGTCCGCCAGCGGATCTGCAGCCATTGATTGAGATAGAGCTGGTAGACCGACAGCGCGATATAGAACGTCGCCAAAAGGCAAAAGATGCCGATTTCCCTGACAAACCCGTCCCAGTTCTTCTCCTGCAGCGCATTGTAAAAGCGGTTGTTCCACGCGTTCAGCAGCACGTTGATAAAAACCAGCGAAAGTTCGATCGCGATCACCGCCGCCAGCAGCAACCGGCCAGGCCATTTGTCCTCGGAACGAAAATAGGGAGCTGCGATCCGCCATACGGTCGCGAGCGTGGCGCGAAGGTTCTTCACAGATTGTCGTCTCCAGGGGGCTTCCGGCCCTAAAGGCCTGAGGAAATACGGGAATCGGGCGAACTTAGACTAAAGTCGCAAGTATCATGATCCGGGTTGGCTTGTCCCAGCCTCCGCCTAGACCCTAGCATGGGCGCAACGGCGAGGGGCGGGGACGCTTTCGAATTCGCGAGCTTGTGAGCGGGCTTGGGATTGCCATAACGCGGCATTGCCAAATTCGTAGGCATATTTCGCGCATCCGCCAGATCATCCCCGTGATCACGCCAGGCATGCCAACCCGTCCACGCTGGCCGGCATTGCCGCAAAAAGTGGCGTGAGGAGGAACTGCAATGTGGAATCAAATCTATAACCCGTTGGGTAATGCGGCGCTGTCGACGGTCGCCGCCGCAATTCCCGTGGTCACGCTGCTGGTGCTGATCGCGAGCGGCAAAGTGAAAGCGCATATCGCAGCCATCATCGCCGTGATCCTGACCAACCTGATCGCGATCTTAATCTTCACCATGCCGGCAGGCATGTCGATCCGCGCCACGCTGCTCGGCATCGTCGCCGGCTTCTTCCCGATCGGCTGGATCGTGCTCAACGTCATCTTTCTGTACCAGATCACGGTCGTGACGGGAAAATTCGAACTGCTGAAGCGTGCTGTCGGCGGCGTCACCGAGGACCGGCGCCTGCAACTATTGCTGATCGCGTTCTCCTTCGGTGCGTTCTTCGAGGGCGCTTCCGGATTTGGCACGCCGGTTGCGATCACGGGCTCGGTCCTGATCGGCCTCGGGTTCTCGCCGCTCGCCGCCTCCGGCCTGTCGCTGATCGCCAATACCGCTCCTGTCGCCTACGGGGCGCTGGGCACGCCGATCCAGGGGCTTGCTTCGGTGACCGGCCTTGATCCCTATACTCTGGGCGCGATGGTCGGGCGCCAGTTGCCGGTGTTCTCGCTGATCGTGCCGTTCTGGGTGGTATGGGCGTTCGCCGGCTGGAAAGGCATGAAGGACATCTGGCCCGCCATTCTCGTCACCGGCCTGTCGTTCGCGATCCCGCAATTCGTGATCTCGAACTACATCAATCCCTGGATCGTCGATATCGGCGCGTCGCTGATTTCGATGGGCTGTCTGATTCTGTTCCTGAAGGTCTGGCAACCGAAGCAGCTGTGGCTGTCGCCGGCGCTGCGCGGCAGGGATGAATCGGCTGCGACCATGACGGCGCCGAAGCCCATGGACAAGACACCGCTGACGCAGCGCGAGCTCTTTAGCGCATTGCTGCCGTGGATCATCGTCTGCATCGTGATGCTGATCTGGGGCAACGGCGCATTCAAGACCTGGGCGAATTCGATCTTCACCTGGAACTATCCGGTTCCCGAGCTGCACAACATGATCAACAAGGTGCCGCCGGTGGCGGCGAAGCCGACACCGGAAGGTGCGATCTTCGGGTTCACCTACCTGTCGTTTACCGGAACCGGCATGCTGATCTCCGCGATCATTTCGGGCCTCCTGATGGGGCTGTCGCCCGTGCGGATGATTTCGGAATACGGCCGCACCATCAAGCTGTGCGCGATTTCGCTGATCACGATCTCGGCGATGCTGGCGATCGGCACGCTGACCCGGCTGTCGGGCGTCGATGCGACACTCGGTCTGGCGTTTGCCGCGACCGGCGTGCTCTATCCCTTCTTCGGCACGCTGCTCGGCTGGCTGGGCGTGGCGCTGACCGGGTCGGATACCGCGTCGAACATTCTGTTCGGCAATCTGCAGAAGATCACATCCGAGCAACTTGGCCTGTCGTCGGTGCTGATGGGCGCCGCCAATTCCTCCGGCGGCGTGATGGGCAAGATGATTGACGCGCAGTCGATCGTGGTCGCCTCGACCGCGACCAACTGGTATGGGCATGAAGGCACTATTCTGCGCTTCGTGTTCAAGCATTCGATCGCGCTGGCCTGCCTTGTCGGCCTTCTCGTGATGCTGCAGGCCTATGTCTATCCGTTCACGGCGATGGTCCCGAAGTAGGACGGGCGCTGCCAACACCAACAAAATCCCCGCAGGCCTTGGCCCCGCGGGGATTTTTTTGCGGGGCCGATCTGGTCAATGTCGTGCTTGCCGATTAGAAACGCGCGCCGGGAATTTCGAGAGGTCGTATGTTTTTTGTGACAAGATTTGTGAGGCAGGCTGCAATCGGGCTGTTTTTCGGCGCCGCGGCACTCAACGCCGTTCCAGCGTTGGCCGATAGCGGGTTTCCATTCGGGTTCGAGATGACGCTGGATGTGACGCCCCAGCCCGGATCGAAGCGGATACCGAATATCGAGATCGGAGATGCCGGCGAGACCATCCTCGAACTCTGGTGCAAGGCCGGCAAGGGCCAATTTTCGGTGGCCGGCAATACCGTGATCTTTGTCGCGGGTCCCCTACAGGATCGTGCCTGTCCGCTGGCGCTGGCCCAGGCTGACGACGAGCTGGTCGCGGCGCTGAGCGAGGCCGCGACCTGGAAGCGGCAGGGAGATTCCGTGTCGTTCATCGGAACCAAGACGCTGCGGTTCCACCTCAATACCAATTGACGGTTCGACCACGACCGAGTGGTGATAAGGCCTGGCTATTTCCAGACCGATTTGTCCGCATCCCAGCGTTGGCCGTTGAATTGCTTCACGAGCGCATTGATCGCGCCGTTGTCGTCGCTTTGGTCGCCTTCCTCGTCGCTGGAGGATTCGTCGGTCAAATTGAGTTTTGGGCCCGCGGTCTCGTCATTGGTCGAAACGACGGGATTGCCGATCCACAGCATCAGCCGGTCGGAAGCACCGGGCTTGTCAGGTGCCACCAGCGAGGCTATTTCGATCGTGTCGGTGAGGTCAAGCGCGGGGAAAAGCTGGCTCGGCCGCTTGAACGTCAGTTTCAGCGTGCCGGTATTGGCGTTCCATGCCGCGGATGAGGACTTCGCCGCAAAGGTCGTGGTCAGGACGCCCATGATCGCGGCCGCGAGCTTGTCCTTGTTGAGCTTGTCGCCGTCGCGCCAGTCGGCGGCCGAAAATCGGATCGCGCGCTCCATGTCCACGACGCCGCTGGTCCACCCCGCCGTGACCACGCCGGGCTGCGACTTGAACTTCGCAATCAGCGCTGCGGCGCGCGCCGGATCGGCGCTGATGTTGATGGTCTGCTCGCCGGCGCGCAGCGCATCGCAGGTCACGGTCAGGCTGTTGAGCGACACCTCGACATCCTGCCCCCTCAGCCCTTTCAGGAAATCCGATGCCGCATCGAGCTTCACCTTGACGCCGATCGATTCCGGCGACACTTCGGTAAAATCCTTTGGCGTCGCCGTGATGCCTTCGTCGGTGGTCTGATTGTCCAGAAATTCCTTTTCGCTGAGATCGGAATTGTCGGTCGAGGCCACTTCCGTCACCGTCTGGCCGACGCTGATCTGGCCGCGGAATTCGAAGGTGTCGCCGGTCGGCTTGCGCGTCAGCTTGACGCTCACCGGCAATTTGTCCGCGATGCTCTGCGTGGTGCCGGTCAGGGTCTGGCCGCTGACCGCGAGGTTGACGATAAAGCGGTCCTTGCGGTCGGAGCCCTTCTCGGCCGGGTAGCAGACGTCGAGCACCGCCGAGGTGACGGTCTTGCCCTGCCTGGTCTCTTTCAGGATGACGTCGGCATTGCCGCTCATCAGACCGTCGATCGAGGTAAAATACCTGGTGTCGTTGGCTCCCGGCGTGGCCTTCGGCGAAAGTTTTATCTCCGCGGAAGCGATATCCGACGAGGCGGTCATCAGCCCGATCAGGCAGAACAGAAGCGAGCGCATGGGGATTCCTCGAAGCTAGAATCAGGCGGTACTGTCAGGCTCATGCGATTCGGTTTTTCGAATCCGAGCCAAGCCTTAGCAAACCTCCGAAACATTCGCCAAAAAGAAGGCCGCCCGGAGGCGGCCTTCGTCGAACAGCTGTTGCCGGCCGTGCGTCGGGCCCTAAAAGCCCATGCCGCCCATGCCGCCGCCACCGCCGGGCATGGCCGGCGCCGGCTCCTTCGGCAGTTCGGCGACCATGGCTTCGGTCGTCACCAGAAGGGCGGCAACGGAGGCAGCGTCCTGCAGCGCGGTGCGCACCACCTTGGCCGGGTCGATGATGCCTTTGGCGACCATGTCGACATATTCTTCGGTCTGCGCATCGAAGCCGAAGGTTTCGGACTTGTCTTCCAGAATCCTGCCGACCACGATCGAGCCTTCGACACCGGCATTTTCGGAGATCTGGCGGACCGGCGCTTCCAGCGCTTTCAGCACGATATTGATGCCGGCCTGCACATCGGGGTTGTCGTTGTGGATGCGGCCGACCGCCTTCTTGGCGCGCAATAGCGCAACCCCGCCGCCCGGCACGATGCCCTCTTGCACGGCTGCGCGGGTGGCGTTGAGCGCGTCCTCGACGCGGTCCTTTTTCTCCTTCACCTCGACCTCGGTCGCGCCGCCGACGCGGATCACCGCGACGCCGCCGGCGAGTTTTGCGAGACGCTCCTGCAGCTTCTCGCGGTCGTAGTCCGAGGTGGTCTCCTCGATCTGCGCCTTGATCTGGTTGACGCGGGCCTCGATGTCCTTTTTCTTGCCGGCGCCGTTGACGATCGTGGTGTTTTCCTTGTCGATCACGACTTTTCGGGCACGGCCGAGCATGTTGATGGTCACGCTTTCGAGCTTCATGCCGAGTTCATCGGAGATCAGCTGGCCGCCGGTCAGGATCGCGATGTCTTCCAGCATCGCCTTGCGGCGGTCGCCGAAGCCGGGCGCCTTGACGGCGGCGACCTTCAAGCCGCCGCGCAGGCGGTTCACCACCAGCGTTGCCAGCGCCTCGCCCTCGACGTCCTCGGCGATGATCAGGAGCGGACGGCCCGATTGCACCACGGCTTCCAGCACCGGCAGCATCGCCTGCAGGCCGGAAAGTTTCTTCTCGTGCAGGAGCACGTAGACGTCCTCGAGCTCGGCGGTCATCTTTTCGGCGTTGGTGATGAAATAGGGCGACAGATAACCGCGGTCGAATTTCATGCCTTCGACGATGTCGACTTCGGTCTCCAGCGACTTGTTTTCCTCGACCGTGATGACACCCTCGTTGCCGACTTTCTGCATCGCCTGCGCGATCATCTTGCCGATCGCGGTGTCGCCGTTGGAGGAAATGGTGCCGATTTGGGCGACTTCGGAGGACGAGGCGACCGGCTTGGCGCGCTTCTCGATATCCTTGACCACGGCGTGCACCGCAATCTCGATGCCGCGCCTCAAATCCATCGGGTTCATGCCGGCGGCGACCGATTTGGCACCTTCGCGCACGATCGCCTGCGCCAGCACGGTCGCGGTGGTGGTGCCGTCGCCGGCGGTGTCGTTGGTCTTGGAGGCGACCTCGCGCACCATCTGCGCACCCATGTTCTCGAACTTGTCTTCGAGCTCGATTTCCTTGGCGACGGTGACGCCGTCCTTGGTGATGCGGGGGGCGCCGAACGATTTGTCGAGGACGACGTTGCGGCCCTTGGGGCCGAGCGTCACCTTGACCGCGTTGGCGAGAATATCGACGCCGCGCAGCATCCGCTCGCGTGCGTCACCGGCAAATTTTACGTCCTTGGCTGCCATTTGAATTCGCTCCTGGAAAATTCGGGATGATGAACGCGCCTTTTCTTGTCATCATTACCGGGCTTGACCCGGCAATCCATCGCGTTTTTCGAAGAATGATGGATGCCCGGGTCAAGCCCGGTAATGATGACAGGGGCGCGGTGGTCTTTCGTCTATCTCAGGCCAGCACGCCCATGATGTCGCTTTCCTTCATGATCAAGAGCTCCTCGCCGTCGAGCTTGATCTCGGTGCCGGACCATTTGCCGAACAGCACGCGGTCGCCGATCTTGACGTCGATCGGGATCAGCTTGCCGGCCTCGTCGCGGCCGCCCGGGCCGACTGCCGTGATTTCGCCCTGCGAGGGCTTTTCCTTGGCGGTGTCGGGAATGATGATGCCGCCCTTGGTCTTCTCTTCGGCGTCGATACGCTTGACCACGACACGGTCATGCAGCGGACGAAATTTGGACTTAGCCATGGGGGTTCCTTCTGGAGGCTTGTTTTCTGGTTTGGTTCAGGATCGAAAGCGCACATCGGAAGACGCGGCCCATTCGACACCTGCCCGGCCGAACAGCTCGCATCCTTAGCAATTGCGCTCTCGGAGTGCTAATTGTGCGTCCGGGAATATGGCTTGACGCCGATCCTGTCAAGCAAAGGTGGTTAAGCCCTTGGTGAGGCGGATATAGGATGCTTGCTGAAGAAACTAAATCGGAGCGGCGGCGTAATTTGCTGGACGTCATTGCTCCGACAGCGGTTTTACGCTTGGCTGCGGACGGGTGCGGCCACGAGTTTTGCTTGGGGGAATGCCATGGTCAGGTTACGTAGCGGGCGTGGGGTTGCCAATCTGGGGATCGCCTCGGCACTGACGCTATTCCTCGGCGCGTGCGGGAGCATGAGCCTGCCGTCGTTATCATCCTCATCTGCGCCCCAGGCGCCTGAGCCTGGCGTCGCGCCCGAAATGCCGGCGACGATCCGCCCGGACGAGATTGTCGGCCGCTGGGGTCTTGCCTCCTACCAAAATCCCGCCGACCGCGCGCGTACCGAAGCCGCGGCGAAGGGGCAGTGCAAACAGCCTTACGTGATCGGCGCCGGGTCTTCGGGCGGGGTGATCATGCATCTGGCCGACCAGGCGACGCCGCAGGAACTGCGCCTCAAGGGAAGCCCGAGCGGCAAGAAT